>Ga0307488_10003489_pt1 | contig 13158 bp, 12 predicted proteins | sample SB02metaG_FD_202248 | JGI IMG/M metagenome (GOLD analysis project Ga0307488, IMG submission 202248) | Sea-ice brine microbial communities from Beaufort Sea near Barrow, Alaska, United States - SB 0.2 | ecosystem: Environmental > Aquatic > Marine > Coastal | place: USA: Alaska | collected...
CCTTCGCCAGCTAGCTGTGGCATCAGTTCGTCTAAAACCCACAGTTTGAACGTGTTATGCCAATCATTTTAAAAATGTGATCTAATATATACATCTCAGAATCACTTAATTAAATGCCTTGAATCATCAACATACTGAGCAAGAATTAAAAGCACTGTCTAACAAAGTAAAAGATCATCGAATGCCCATGCGTTTGTTGGCGGTTGCCCATTTTAAAGCGGGTAAAAATAGAGCCAAGGTAGCCAGAATGCTGAACGTGAGTCGTCTAATGGTGAATGATTGGGTCGCTAATTACCCCAAAGGTGGGATAGCGCCCTTGAAAGTAAAAAGTCACCTTGTAGACCTTGTCGCTTAACTGACCAGCAAAAAGAAGCATTAGCTCTCTACATTTCTCTGTTTATCACATGGTAAAAAGCATTTTGGTATTCTATTCGTAGTGGTCTGGGCATACATCAAGGTTAATTAAAAATGAGTTGACCCCTTTAAATTTTTTTGCAAAAAAAAACGGCCCAACTAGGTTGGGCCGTTTGTATATTGTCTTTATCGAAAGCATTCAAGCTATGACTAGATTAAACACTCTTGCGGTAAGACTCGCTTTAATTTTTAATTAAGGCGTGGCTGTTACAGGTGCTGAACATAAGTCTGCATCGTCACAAATGATATATTCAAATACACTGCCATCTACACGACGAGCTCTGTCTCTATACTTGCCCGTGTTATTGCCAGACCAGACCATTTCACCGTTACGATAAACGGATACGGTAGAAGAGTCTGTGCCAGTGAAGCTTAGATCAACACGCAGGCTACCAAAGCGTGACAACATTGCTCTGTCAACACTTACTTCGATAGCATTGCTATATACCGCGACCGTTTGAGTGGTACTTCCAGCAAGACCTTCAGCATCAGTAGTGGTTAATGTTACGTCATAAGTACCTGTTTCAGAGAATGTATGAGTCGGGCTAGCTTCGTCAGAAGTTGTACCGTCACCAAAGTCCCAGGCATGGCTAACTATGTCGTTATTTACGTCAGTACTTTCATTAGTAAATGCAACTGTGAGTAACGCGTCAGTATAAGAAAATGCAGCACGTGGAGCAGTAGGCGATACTTCACCAATACCACTGATTTCCATGCCCCAATTATTCAACGTACCGTTGTCACCGTCGTATAGATCAACAATATTGAGTGTCCAGTCGCCAGTGGCTACTTCACCATTAAATGCACCTGTGGTATAGGATTCAACTATATCGTCTGTGGCACCACCAAGTTCGGCTCGAAGTGTTGCTGAAGTGCCCGCTGGTGAGGTTAGGCTTAGCACTAAGTCACCACTGAAGGTGTGAGAAATATCTACCGATACTTCCATACCAAAAGTAGTGATGTCATCAGCAATAGAAATTACTGAATCAATTCCCAGGTTGTCTGGGTCATTTTCGTTAGGCAAAGTTGCTATGGGGGTATCTGTACTGTCGTACGGAAATACATTTAAACCTTGTGGCAAGATAGATAGGTTAACCGTTTTAGACTTTTCAATGTCGCCACTGGTGCCTGTCACCGTCATGGCGTAATCACCCCAGGGTGTATCATCAGCGGTAGTGACATCTAGGGTAAAGGTATCGCCGGGCAGTGCCGTTTCAGTTGACAACATACCAAGGCCAGATGCATCTTCAAGGGTTAATGTAATTTCTTCTTCGTAACCAGCAAGGGCACCCACGTCGAAGGTAAAGGTTGCAGAGTCACCAGCAGTGATTTCTACATTAGTCGGAGAAACATCAAAAATGAACGTAGGGTCAGGGTTAGCCATTTCAATTGCGTTAGCAACGTTTAGACGTTTGCCTGAGACGGTTCGGCCTTGTGCCCATGCGTTGTTATCGCCTGTATCCATTAACATCTGCTTCACTTCTAAGGCAGTTAGTTCTGGATTAAGAGACCAAACCAGGGCCGCTGCACCCGTAACATGGGGAGTCGCCATTGAAGTACCAGAATATGATGCATAACCATTATTTGGAATAGTCGATAAGATGCTACTACCCGGGGCGGCTAAATCAACAGACGTTAAACCATAGGAGTAGGTTGAATCTTCGTCATTGCGGTTTGTACTCGCCACAGATACCAAATTATCATTATCGTAACTTGCCGGGTAGGACGGGCTTGCGTCGTTATCTTGCCCTGCGTTTCCTGCGGCTGCTACAAACAAAATGTCGGCTTCGCCGGCTGCGGTGATGGTATCTTTTAACGCTTGGCTAAAGCCCCCGCCGCCCCAACTGTTGTTGGTTGCACGTATATTAATACCAAGGTTTTTAAGTCCCGTAAAATAATCCACACATTCTATTGCCCCAGCGGTTGATCCTCCATCGTCCCCTAAAAATTTACAGGCCGCGATGGATACATCATGGTTTACACCCACAACACCAATGTCATTGCCACCTACAGCACCGATTGTGCCGGCAACGTGTGTGCCATGGGAATCATCATCCATAGGATCGGTATCAACATTTAGCGTATCAATACCGTAAATATCATCTATATAGCCATTACCATCATTATCGATACCATCATCGGCAATTTCGCCAGGGTTCTGCCACATATTATCCGCTAAGTCTTCGTGGCTGTAGTCAACACCGGTGTCGATAATACCGATTACCACGTCACTGGAGCCAGTGGTTGTCTCCCAGGCTTCTACTGCGTCAATATCTGCATCAAGGGTACCGCCGCTTTGTCCGGTGTTGTTAAGTCCCCACAGGCTGCCAAATGAAGGATCAGTTGGGATAACTGACTTTGACCATCGATAGTTTGGTTCGACATATTTTACAGCAGGGTTTTTGCGTAATACTTCCATTGCAGCTTTTACTGATTTGCCCCTTAATTTAAGGTTAGCCAGACGACCGTCAAGTAAATTAGAAAAGCGATCATCAATTTCATCACGATTCATGTCAGATATTCGTGCGCCCACAGATGTCCTTGCGCGTATTTTATCGAATTTGTTTGCGTTTTGTTTATATACAACAATGACTGAGTCATCAAACAGCTCAATTTCGGATGCTTGAACTGAAGATACGGATATCACAGGCAAAAGCGCCAAGGTGAGTGCCGATAATTTTGTTTTCATATTTTTATTCCAATTAATATAGTTACACTTGATTTTTTAACACTATATTTTTTAGTCTTACAACAGGCATTTTTAACACGACTGACCTACATAAACTTATTTTTCCTGAAACTACTAGTATATTTTAAAAAAATCCCCCCTAAGTACTAGTGGTTTAATGTTAATTCACCTTTAAGTATGAAATTTTTATCAGTTATTTAACGGAATAAAATGTAATTAAATTTTTAAGACGAAAATATACGTTTTTTCTGGCGTAATACTAAAGTATTAGCTGGCAAGAAAATCATACAAACTTAAGTTGTGATTACGGCTTAAATTATTGATAAATAACTAAATATTTAAATGGTCATTTCAGGTGATAGTAATGTTTTGCGTAAACCAGTCTCATTGGGCTGTCAAATATGATGATACTTTAGCGATACTCTACAAGGAAACATGCAACCGTGAATATTTATTTTAGTATTCAAACGTTATTTACCATAAAGGCGAAGCATTGGTTGCCAGTAGTAGGTAAGTGGCCGGTTTTATTTTTTTTTTTGAGCTATTCATTGAACGGACATACACAAGATTTATCATCAAAAACTGATTTACAAGACTCTGTATTATCTTTAAGTCTTGCAACAACAGTCAATTTTAGCGGGGCTTTAGGCGGCACCATTACAATTGGCCAATTTGGTTTATATAACACGACAAATATTATCCAAGCCGGCAGTGATAGCAATGCTATAGAGGTCATTCAGCAAGGCAATAATAACCAAGCTGAAATTACCCAACTGGGAGTTGATAATAAAGTGATTTTGCTGCAAGACGGCGAAAATAATTTATTTCAAATCATCCAGGATGGCAATGCTAACATCGCCAACGTAAATCAACTTGGCGGGCAACGTTTTATGGTGCGTCAAATAGGGAATGAGATGGTCGTTAATATCACCCAATACTAAAACTGAAAATGTGATGTAGCGATAATCCAAGGAGAAAACTTTGAGAACTTTAAAAACAAAAATAGCTACGGCTATAATAGTTGCATGTGCGGCAACTGGTAGCGCTATGGCACAAGATAATACGGCGACAAAAATAGACACGTATGTATTACAAGCAGATTTTATTGCTCAAGCTGAGGGTAACGTAATCGTTGTCAGCCAACAGGCCCCGCAAGGGAGTCAGTTTGGTAATACTACTTATGTTTCTCAAGACGGTGAGTTCAATGGCACAGAGATAATCATCGTTGGTGATGCTAACGAAGTAAACGTTGAACAATTTGGTTTTGACAATGTTGCTATGGGTACTGTTACGGGTGATGGCAACTACGTTGAGGTACTGCAAGACGGTGAAGGCAATATTTTTGATACCACTATTATCGGTAATGATAACCAAGTGATGTCAGCACAAATTGGTGGCGATTATCTGGGTTTTTATAGTCGCGCTGTCAATAATATTGAAGGTGCTGGGAACGTCATATCACTTTTTGGACAAGGTGGCGGTATTTGGGTAAATAATACTATTATGGGTTTTGATAATACTATTTTTGTTGAGCAATATGGCGACTGGGGTGAAGCCTACGTAACACAACTTACTGGTGACTTTAATGAAGTAGAATTCTTCCAAGACGGTTTTTACAGTATTTTCAATGTTACTGACCTTAGCGGTGACTACAACTTAATCAGTCTTTCTACCCAAGGTGATCAGGGACGTATATCCTTTGCCGTTTATGGTTCAGACAACGATATTTATGTAGAGCAAGTCGGTAGCTTTAATAGTGTTAGTTCCGATATTTTCGAAAGTGATGAAGAAACGGTTGTTATTGGGCAGTTCGGTGAAGGTAACAGTGCCTCTTTTGATAGCATGGGTGCACTCAATGCTTATGCTATTGCCCAAGAGGGTAACGGAAACGAAAGCTATACAGCCGCTATTGGGATCTTTAACAGCTTTACTGTCGAACAGGTTGGTGATGATAATATTGCCGATATTCTCAATTTTGATGGTTGGAACAACAATGTTAAAATTACCCAAACAGGTAATGAAAACACCGGTTACGTTTTAGCCTTTTCTGATACAGGTCAGCCTGCCGATGGAAATGGCATAAAATTAAAGCAGACGGGTAATCAGAATGATGCCGCGATATCTTTGGCGACGTCAGATACGTCTTCTAGTAGCAATATCATTATGGCTGAGCAATCAGGTGATTTAAACGTACTTGATTTAATCGTTAACGGTAATGACAACTTTGTAGATATTATACAACAAGGTACAGGTAACTGGATCACTGCCGATGATGGCGGTCCCTTCATGATGACAGCTAGTTCTACCTCATTTACTGTTGAGCAATTGGGTAATGATAACCTGGTTACGGGGTCTATCTCCGGTTCTGGCGGTGAAATATCTATATCACAAACAGGTGACTTTAACGTCGCAACTGTTAACCAAATATAAATAATTATGTGCCTAAAGGGCCTATTTTAATAGGCCCTTTTTTTTAAAAAAAAAGCGACCATAAATTTTGAAAATAAATATTAGTAAACTCAATTTATAGTAATATGAAAAATTCCTTTTTTAAATATGGACTGATTACTTTGCTATGCTGCTCGACGGTAACTATAGCTAAAGAAATTGTAATTTCAGGATTGATGATCGATAGCACTATTAGTAGACAAGGCCACGACTTTGCTAATCAATTAAGTCGTTTTTGGCAAGAAATTCCCAATACGTTTGGTAAAAATGTAGTGGTGAAAGAAATTATTTTGCCGCAAGCAGGCACACAAGTTGACGTTATTTATGATAAAAAAATCATTTATCGCACTTATTTTGGCAGACGTTTATTGCCATTAGACCAAAAAGTAAACCAGGCGGTAGTCAGACTCGTCAATGCGGTTACCCAAACAGATGTTAAAGAGCAAAATCCCGATTTGGCGGGTGACGAATGGTGAATATATGAAAAATAAAATAATAATGCTGGGTTTGGTTATGCTAGGGACAAATGCAGTAAGCTCAGAGCTTGTTTACACCCCCATTAACCCTAGCTTTGGCGGTAATCCTTTGAATGGTAGCTTTTTATTAAATAAAGCCAATAGCCAAAATACCTATTCAGCGCCAATCAGTGAAAGAACATATGGTGATAGATTACAAGAATCTTTGGAAAGAGCATATATTAATAAGATTGTGAGGGAAGTGACCAACCTCGCGTTTGGTGAACCAGAGTTAGACGAAAATGGCGAACCCCTGCCGAGTATATTTGATGATAACTCTCTTTTTGTTAGTGGTGATTTTCAGGTTGAACTTGTTATTACTAATCCCGATAGTTTAATCGTTGAAATAACCAATATTTTGACAGGTGAAATAACTATTGTTGAAATTCCCAGGTTCGGATGAAATATGAAAAAGTTATTGATATTAGCAGCTAGTTTTACGGTGTTAAGTGCATGCTCCACAATGACCAATTTGCTGCCACCAAATAAACAACAAGCCACAGTTATTGAAGTCGGTGATACGTTAAGTGATTTAAAAAACTTGCCTCAAGCGGGTGGCAAAATTGCGGTATCCGTTTATGGATTTAGAGACCAAACCGGTCAATATAAAACATCTTCTGGAGCCAGTTCTTTTTCTACAGCAGTGACGCAAGGGGCTACGTCTATACTTGTACAGACCCTGGGCGAAACTGACTGGTTTTTACCTGTTGAACGGGAGGGGCTACAAAATATATTAACTGAACGTAAAATAGTAAGAGCGGCTATTCAAGGCGATAATACTGATTCAGAGTTACCGCCATTAACGACCGCTAAAATTATTATTGAGGGTGGTATTGTAAGTTATGATACTAACATTAGAACGGGTGGTTTAGGCGCTGAGTATTTTGGTATTAGCTCTTCGACTTTATACCGGGAAGACCAAATTACGGTATTTATGCGTGCAGTTGATGTCAGGACTGGTCAGGTTCTAGTATCGGTGTCCACCAGTAAAAAAATACTTAGCCAGGAAGTTCGGGCGGGTTTATTTAGGTATATATCATACAAACGTTTACTTGAAGCGGAGGCCGGATACACAAATAATGAGCCTATGTTTGAGTGTGTTAAGCAAAGCATAGAAAAAGCAGTGAGTGAGCTTGTATTAAAAGGCATTGACCGGGGCGTTTGGAGAGCGCGGGTTTAATTATATTTAAAAGAAGCATAAAAAAGGAAGTTAAGCTTCCTTTTTTATGCTTTCTGAATTGATTTCAGCTACTTTCTAGAACTCCCGCTAAAAACGAGCAGTTGATCAGTTCTACTCTATTACGGGATTTTGTTTTTCTATAAATACTATATACATGGGTCTTTACCGTATTAATGCTGATATGTAATTGTTCCGCAACCTCTTTATTTTTGGCACCTTGACAGATAAGTGAAACAATCATTCTCTCACGCTTTGTTAATGAGTGGGTTTGCTTATATTGAGATTGCTGGATTGGCTCTTGGTAAGGTAATTCTTCCAATAACTGGCGCAGGGCCAACTCCATTGTGTCCCGTGTGAACCAGTATTGACCCTTCTTTATTTTCTGAATACCTTTAACGATATTGTCTAGTGCATCATGCTCAAAAAACACCCCTCTTAATCCTTTGAGTAGAGCAATGGACTCTATGTTCTTTTGTTCTGATGAAAGACCAAAGAGTACGATCCTGTCCTTATCAGGTGAGGTGAAAATAGGCTGTTGGAAAAAGGAGGGGTCGTTTGCTTTATACGCATCTACAAATATTAACTCATAAAAGGATAATTCGTCTAAACAAGTGTTAATGGGCCCTGTGATTAAATCAAATCCGCACGCATCTATGAGCGACATAAAGGGTGCAATGGTATGATGGCGAGACAAACCGATTTCAGTTTTTTTATTGGTCAATACACATGCTTTTAATTTGTTCATAAAAATCCTTTTTTTGTGACTATCGCTCTGTTTTTCATTTTTTACTCGATAAAACTCAATTTATAGCAACTCAACCTGATCAACGTAAGGCCCGCCTTAATGAAAGATAAATCTTTTTGACTGACATCGTTAACTTTATTACTCATGGCAAAGCTTTGCGTTTTGATACCTGGTAGTTATACCTTATACCGAAGTGATCTCAAAATGAAAAGCTCAGCGGAAATTCAAATCATCCAATACCAATAACGCAGTAGTGGAAGATTTGCAACCCACCCACAGGGAGCTTTGGCAGAAAAATCGTGGAGCGTTACACCATTTGAAAAGGGAAGGCCATTTGCTGCCCGCTGTGCCTTGCTTTCCTGCCTAAGCTCTGCGGCAGTGTCTGTTATCAGTCTTTGTTATTTTCAGGTTTGGTTGCCGTCTGATTTGTGCCATTCATTAGCTGATGTCCCACTTTGCTGAATTGGATGGGGCAAATAGCATCCGAAATTTAGCATGCAATTTGAAAACTACGTCTCTTTATCAACAATGGCCGAGAAAACCCCGTGATAAGAGCGAAGTGATGTCGCGGGGTAATTCACCCCTATTCGATAAGTTGATAACAGCAGCACCCAACATGACGATCACTTAAATCGATATGGGAGTATTTAATAAGTGCTCCTTATATATTTCAAAGAAAATTGAGAGACCACTTCTTATCAATTCATCAGGAAAATCATAATCCGGGTTATGAATTTGCGGGTTTGTTTCACCTGCTCCATATCCGAACATTGCACCCGTAGCACTTGCACTTATTGCGCCAAAATCTTCTGACCAGCGAAACGGATCATCAAGCCAGGTAACCTGGTGGTTGGTTTTTAGGGCCGCACGTTCAATTTGTTTTACGCACTGTTCATCATTGACACTGGCATCAAAAATATCAGTCCAGCTAATGTCAGACTGCAAATCATATTGATTGATAACTCGATTGACTTCTGTTTGTGCTTTATCAGCTAACAGATCCATGCCTTCGTTGGTTTCGCTACGTAATGTTACCATTAGAATGGCATCTGAAGGGGCGGTTCCACATGCTTTTTCTCCCATACTGGCATGAACTGTGGTTGTCATTAAAAGTTCGTTTTTATTTAAGGTAGAGGCCATATGAGGAAATATCTGTAATAATTCTGCGAGTGCTGGTGCAGGGCTATTTCCTGTTTCAGGGTAAGCGGCATGTGCTGTTTTTCCCGTTAATTTGATGATCATGCCTCTTGATGCACAGTTAAACGTTCCCGCACGGATTAAGACTTCCCCCATCGGGTATCCAGGTAAATTATGCAACGCATAACAATAATCCGGTTTTAGTTTGGCGAATGCTTTATCCGCTACAACCGCTCTTGCACCATTGCCAGTTTCTTCAGCAGGTTGGAATAATAGTATAACACTGCCTCGAGATGGACGATTTTGTGCAACCATTTCACCAAGACCGCAGATAATCGCCATATGTCCATCGTGGCCGCATTTGTGTGAAACACCGGTTTTTTTTGAACGATAAGAAAAGTCATTCGTTTCGTTAATGGGCAATGCATCTAGTTCAGCACGAAATAATATGCATGGACCGTCTTCAATGCCATCAAATTTTGCTGCAACGCCACAACCGCCAATATTTGATAGCAAAGTATCGGGTCTTAATAATGCTAGTTTCTTCGCTACTAACTTTGCCGTTTCATATTCAACCCCTGAAAGTTCAGGATTTTGATGTATGTTATGACGTAGATTTACTAATTGATTTATTGAATTCTCGGAGTTCATATGCGCTCTAAAATAGTCATTGTTACATTATTTATGTTTGTAATTATATTGAGGAAGAGCAGATCGTTAGTCTGTTTTTACATCATTATTGAGTGAAAATACTTACCATCTATAACTGTCATACTAACAGAAACGTCTTTAATGTCTGTTGCTGCAATAGTTAAAATATCGACAGATAACACCGCAAAGGCAGCGAAGTAGGCTGACTTACATGGTCCTAATTTATTTTCTTAAAAACCGATTCTGGTTTAATAACATAGAAGAAAGTGGCAAATTCGTCACCACAGTAGCTATTCAACATTTAACGGATAAAGCAGTGCCCAATGCGCAAGGCATTATTTGTTAATGCCAGCTGGTTTCCTTAAAGCTGGGGCTGGTGTAGCCGTATCCATAGGGCGTGATGGGCCCCGCTTGATTGCTGCTCCTGTGTTAAAACAAACCTAGGGTCTGGTTTTGCTGATGTTTAATGCACGGTTATTTGGGTATATACAGCGTGCAATACCAGCAAATTACATTTGGCTGGGGCACTTAAAATAGTTAGAGTGATCGTCTAAATTTAGTTATTTTCTGGAAATATTCACTATGCCTGACGGGTCAAGCCGTATACCAACAATTAACTCTCCCCTTGCAGTATATCAATCACAATTGGGCAGTAAGTTGGTTGACGATCCTTCACAACTACATGCAATAAAGGCTCTGGATGCACTTTTTGAACAACTAAATCAACAAAATACAAGTTCACCTGAACTTACTAAAGGACTTTACCTGTGGGGCGATGTGGGCCGAGGTAAAACATTTTTAATGGACTTGTTTTACGATTGCTTGCCGCAGGAAGGCAAACTGAGACTGCATTTTCATCATTTTATGGCGCGTATTCATCACGCCCTCAAAGCGCATGCAGGTCAACCAGATCCCCTGGTGCTGATTGCCAAAGACCTGGCTAAAGAATGCCGTATATTATGTTTTGATGAATTTTTTGTCTCCGATATTGGCGATGCCATGATACTGGCCGGTTTGTTTGCATCTTTATTTAAACAAGGGGTAGTGTTAGTTGCGACGTCGAATATTCCAATCGAGCGTTTATATGAAAATGGCTTAGCCAGACATAAATTTTTGCCCTGCATTGCGTTGCTGCAACAACATACACAAATGCTGCATCTTTGTGGTGAGCAAGATCACCGCTTACATCAACTACATGCACAGCAAAGTGAAAGCGGGTTTATTGCCTCATCCAAATATGTAGGAATAACAGGGGAAATGGATTTTGCGGCTATTTTTTCTGAATTAATGCAGGCAAGTCGCTCAACTACAATCAATCATGGCAGCATTAATATATGCCACCGTGACATTCCAGTCGTGCGCGCCACTGACATCAATATACCTAACTCAATAGCATGGTTCGACTTTTATGCTTTGTGTGAGGGCCCCCGTTCGCAACTCGACTATATGGACATTGCCACTGGCTTTAACACTGTGATGTTAAGTGGGGTACCGCCATTAGGTGGCCAGGTAAGGGGATGGATCAAAGCCCGTGGCACTGAAGATGGCGTAGGTGAGAACCAGGCCACCAGCACCGGTGAGCGTATTTTATCCTATGGGGTTAATGACGACATGGCGCGACGTTTTATCAGCTTGATCGATGAGTTATATGACCAAAAAGTAAGACTGTATTTAAGCTGTGATGTGCCATTGGCAGAGCTATATGTAGATGGTGCACTGATATTTGAATTTCGTCGCACGTATAGTCGCCTGATTGAAATGAGTCAGGGTTAAGTGAGTCGCAGCCAACCAAGATACTGAAATATATAGATACAACGTTTATGCAGTTAAGTTAGATAATCAATAACTCTGACCCGAATGGCCACTTGTTGCCCCAGATCAATACCTTAGCTAAATCTCTCTTATAGAATACCTGCAGTTAACTAAAGAGTGAGAATGAAATGAAGAAAGCAGTATTTACTTTGGCCATATTGACAGGTGCAATAGCATTAAGCCTTCCCGTTTATGCATATGAAACCGGAAATTGGATTGTCAGGGCTGGCGCCACAACCGTTGCACCGGACGATTCCAGTAGTAACGTTTTTGTTGGTGGAGCAGATTTAGGCGTAGGCGTAAACGTAGCCAACGATACCCAATTGGGTATAAATATTGGTTATTTCGTCACTCCACATATTTCGATAGAAGTATTACTTGCGACACCTTTTGATCACGATATAGGCTTAAACACTGTGGGTGCGCTGGGTTCTGCCAAACACCTACCGCCCACGCTAACCGCAAACTACTACTTTGCCGATCCAGCCGCAGTATTTCAACCATATGTAGGTGCAGGAATAAACTACACAGTATTTTTTGACGAACAGTTTAGCGCAGCAAACAAGGATGCAGGATTTTCTGATTTTTCATTAGACAATTCCCTCGGCCTCTCCGTTCAGGCGGGCTTCGATTACATGCTTTTTGACCAGTGGCATGCCAACGCCTCTGTTCGTTGGATGGACATAGATACTGATGCCCAATTTAACTTAAATGGCGATAAAGGCACGGTCGCTGTTGATATTGACCCCTTTGTATATACTTTATCTGTAGGTTATCGTTTTTAAAGTACCCGGATGCAGTTTAGGGTCACAACAACATTAAAATTGCTTTTAGCAACCTTTCCTGCAACCCGTCAAAATTTAAACGGACAACTAGTATGTGCTTTGCCAGGGAAGGCGTTTTTATTCAATATGAGATGACTTTCTGCTGATCATTAAAGAACTGCAACAATTATGATGGCGCACACCCTGTTTTTAACCGGGCTGGCTATTTAACTTAAATGTAACCTGAGGGCTATGCTAACGTTGAGTATTGCTATGACACCATTGTTTGGGGTCGAGTAAATAACACTGTTTAAACTGTTCATATAAATGAGGATGCCGCTGTTCCAGCTGATGTGGTTTCTCAAAAAATGTTTCAGTCACCCCGGCAAAAAATTCGGCAGGGGATGTCGCGCCATAGCTGTCAATAACATCGCCAGCACCATCAGCCAGCTTTTGTTGTTGCACGCTAAACTCGGCATTTAATACTTGTGACCAGTGTTTATATTGCTCTGCTGTGGTTAATAAAGGCAAGCCATTCATTGCTGCATTTTCTTCATCTAATTTATGGGCAAATTCATGTATTACAACATTGTGTCCATCGCGACTATCTCTTGCCCCTTTTATGGCGTGATTTATGTCTTTAATGATCAGTATTTTTAACATAGGTATGATGACTATTTAGTTACAATCATGGATCTTTGCTTTTGTCGTGGATTTCCCAATCATCATTTTTGTTCCCCCCCCCTGTTAAGAAACTCGCTTCGCTTGTACTGCATGAAGAAAATAACAGCTAAAAGGCTTTA
>Ga0307488_10003493_pt1 | contig 13147 bp, 10 predicted proteins | sample SB02metaG_FD_202248 | JGI IMG/M metagenome (GOLD analysis project Ga0307488, IMG submission 202248) | Sea-ice brine microbial communities from Beaufort Sea near Barrow, Alaska, United States - SB 0.2 | ecosystem: Environmental > Aquatic > Marine > Coastal | place: USA: Alaska | collected...
ACTATCTAATCATTAATTATATCTCGCTTTGACCACCATAGTGGCTAACCTTCCGAAGAAGCCAAGATTACTTCCTGAAAATGATTCTTTACCCTGCAGTCACTTTTTACTGATATTTTAAAGGCTAAAAGCTGTGGCGGCGCCATAAAAGATGATTTAACGACACAAGCCACTATGATGGCTGCTGTTAACTTTTATTGATGACATCATGAAGCTTGATCAGCTTTTAATTTAATTTTTTTACAATGGTAGCCTGAGTAACGTTTTTCTTGACGCTATCAGGAAACATCGGGAGTAGGCTATAATGGTGATAATAAGGTCGTTAATATAGATGTTAAAATAGGTCTCATTGGTAAAATTAAATTTAAGCCATCATTTGAAAGCCGTCATCTGAAGGTAATCAATTGGCTATTTTTTATTATCAACGAACAACGGTACTTAATGGCTAAAACTGATTAACTTATTTCACCATTTCACAAATTTAACCCATTAAAAAACCTCAGCACTGTTTATTTAGTGTGAGGCTTTGATTATGACAAAATTTATTGTTCTGAGGTGACTACTTGCACATCCATGTCATCAGCGTTTGAGTTGTTACTCAATATGGCTGAAACGGTTAGTACTAGAACAGCAAAAACAACCGTTGTCAGTTTAATTCCCCTGGAGGATGACTTATTCATTATCAATTTCCTGATTTTCGTTGTTTTATATCATTATTATTAATCTTAAAAAAACAACCTACAAAATTTAAACAACTGGCGAGCAAATATCAAGGAATTAACGCATTTTTTTGACTTTAAGTGACTTATTATCTTTCAAGCGGCCCTTTTAGCCTAATTTCCAGACTAGATTTCAGTCAAAACGTGATCAGCTAACGGTAAGTTAATTTTAATTGATGCGCTAAGTACTGCTTGTCCTGAGGCCAATTGATTCAAATGAATATCGCCATCAAATAACTGACAAAGCTCTTTAACCATCGCCATACTGGTACTGTAGCCACCTAATTCCTGGTTAATAAATGCTTGCTGTTCTTGTTCGTCGTTATGATCCGTCTCTGGCTTGGTAATAGGAGTGAGCACAAAAAATAAGGTCGTGCGTTTCAATTGATGAAAATGTGCTTTAACGGACAGACTTATGGCATTACTATTAAGTAAAGATGACGCATTTTGAGCTAATGCTATTATCAACTTCTGTATTCGTAACTCATCGGACTCAATTAAACGCGGTACCTTTTCATCGATAACGAAAGTAAAACTTACTTTATTTTCGTTATGACTCGCCGGTAATAATATTTCAATCTTTTGTAAAAAATGATAAAAATCAAATACCGATAATTTAATCATAGTAGATTTTTCTGCTTCAATGTCAGTTAGATCAGTTAACGTATCAATAACTTGAGTTAAATTATCTGAGGAATGACCTATAGAGCCAATTGATTTTTCTGCTTGTTCAAATGTTGGATTTTGGTGAAATTTTTCGATGAAATAGTCGATAGCCTCAACGCTCGATTTTAATTCACCACTCAGTGTTTTTAAAAAGTGACTTTTAGCTTGGTTGTTTTGCTCAGCAACTTCTTTTCCCTTTGTTAACTCTCGTGTTTTTAACCTCACTTGATCACTTAATTGAGCTGAGTATGCTGCCATTGTTAAAATTAAAAACTGAAAAACAAAACCGCCTAATGCAGCACCAGCTAATATTGTCCATATCCCCCAGCTTTTTTCTTGGTTAACCCATACCTGTGCTTCACTGATATTGATTAGATACTTTCTTGCAAACGTATCTAAAGTAATAGACGTAGACAAACGACCATTACTTTTAATTTCATCTCCGTATAATAAAAAAGACGCTTTAGTGGTGATGTCCTCGATCATTACTTCAATACCCTTTGAATTCTCTAGGTTTTCGATATGGTTAAACATGTCGTCAAATTGAACAATGATTAAAACATAACCAGTAAGACTATTTTGCTTTTTAGAGGTGCTTATACCAAAAGGAGTTAATGAAGGTTTATTTAAAATAGGATGAAAAATTAACATGCCAGGATTTGAATGGTTATCTTGTACCAAAGTTAATGGCGCACTAGCGACAGCAGTATTAAGGGTTGAAGCTTGCTCCATTGTTAATTTTTTCGCTGGATAGGTTAATAGGTCTAAACCCAAAGTGCTTTTGTTGTTATTGTGTGGATATATATAATAGACAGGTAAATAATTGGCCCTCGTGGCCGACTTTATGACTTGCCCGGTATCAAGTTGCTGTGAAATAACGAATGGCACACCTAACTCTTCACTCGCAATTTTCTCAAAGCTCTCTCGGTGTTCATCTTTTATTAAAGGGACCCATTCTACCGCTCTTATACTTGTATTTTTTCTAAAGTTATGGGCAGCAAAAGTAATAAATTGTTCATTAGATACATACTTACTTGCTTTAAATAACGCAGAGAATGTGCGTATCTGTTTATCAACTATTTTAATTTCGTCATTGATAAAGGTTTCAAACAACGTAGTCACTTTGTCCATATGTTCAATTCTTTGATGTTGCTCAGTGTTCTGCGATATTTTAAAAACAATAACGATAGCGATAAAACCTAAAGCAGAAACAAAAAGAACCACATAACGTTTAGAAAGGCTCAATCTTTCAGTGTCCTGAGAGATTAATACCGCCGGTACAAAAAATAATGCGCTAAGCACGCTAATTACCCAGCTATTAAAAAAAACAAAGACAATTGAAGTGCTAGGCATTTCAACATCAAGCGCCATAATAACAACGGAAGCGCTAGCTGCAACAACTCCTGCTAAAGGGCCAATTTTCAACAAAAAATAAAACAATAGGGTTTGAGACTTCAGCCAACGTTCGTTAGAAATTAAACCACGGGTAAGCTCTCTCGTCCAAAATGCTTGAAATGATATGGCTAGGATGGCAATTAACAAGATTGAAAAATTAATGGCTACACCATTAATTAACAGGAATATGAAGCTAGAGAAAATGGTACCAATAATAATAATACTGATTAAAGCCCTTGTACCCCAGATAAGGGCAAAGGCGCTCGCAACGCCGGCAGCAGGACTAATAAAATGGGATACAGAGAAGGGTTGAATAAAAACGCAAACAGAAATCCCTGCCAACACATAAAAGAGAGTTGCAAAAAAGGTTCCTATTAGCCGTTGCTTTCCTTCAATCAAATCCATTCCTTAAATTTAAAGCTAACAATATCAATTACAAATAACTAGTATTTTGATGATAACAAAATAAAACCGCGCTGACTAACAAAGGTTAAACGTTAATAAATAATGCCTGAGTCAATTGATATAAATGATATATACCTAAAAAAACTAAAAAATAAGACAATATAATTTGCAGTCATGATGACTCTAAGGGAAAATGCTAATAATTTTTATTCTTACCTTCAATAATTAGAGTGTTTAGACCTCTGGAGCCAAGTATGTCGACTCGTCAAAACCTAGCAAATGCAATACGTGTTTTAAGCATGGATGCTGTGCAAAAAGCAAAATCAGGACACCCTGGTGCCCCTATGGGTATGGCAGATATTGCCGAAGTATTGTGGCGTGACTTTTTAAAGCATAATCCTGCTGATCCGCAATGGGTAGACAGAGATCGATTTATTTTATCTAACGGCCATGGCTCAATGTTAATTTATTCATTATTGCATTTAACGGGCTACGACTTATCAATGGATGATTTACGAAATTTCCGTCAATTGCACTCTAAAACGCCAGGTCACCCTGAGTATGGTTACACCCCAGGTGTTGAAACTACTACCGGGCCATTAGGTGCGGGTATTGCAAATGCTGTTGGTATGGCTATTGCTGAAAAAACGTTAGCGGCTCAATTTAATCGTGAAGGACATAATATTGTTGATCACCACACTTACTGTTTTGTTGGTGATGGTTGTTTAATGGAAGGTTTGTCTCATGAGGTTAGCTCACTTGCTGGCACCTTAGGTTTAGGTAAGTTAATTACTTTTTGGGATGACAACGGTATTTCAATCGACGGGCATGTTGAAGGCTGGTTTACTGATAATACCCCTGCGCGTTTTGAATCCTACGGCTGGCATGTGGTCAGTGTTGATGGCCATGACGCTGCTGCGATTGCTGCTGCGATTGCTGAAGCAAAATCAGTAACCGATAAACCGTCAATGATTTGTTGTAAAACCATTATTGGTTTTGGTTCACCCAATAAATCAGGTACTCATAACTGTCATGGCGCACCTTTAGGTGATGAAGAAATTGCCGCGACCCGTGAATTTTTAAACTGGGAGCATGCCCCATTTGAAATACCGGCTGATATTTATAGCCAATGGGATCAAAAGGAAAAAGGTCACACGAGCCAAATGACTTGGAATGAGAAATTTAGTGCCTATCAAGCAGCATACCCAGCACTGGCTAGTGAATACGACCGCCGAGTAATCAAAGGTGATTTACCTGAAGAGTTTGAAGCCGCTGCCAATGCTTTCATCCAAGAATGTCATGAAAAAGGTGATAATATTGCGTCACGCAAAGCGTCGCAAAATGCGATTGAAGCCTTTGGTCCGATATTACCAGAAATGCTGGGCGGCTCTGCCGACTTAGCTGGCTCTAACTTAACACTGTGGTCAGGTTCTAAAGGCATTGAAAGCGATGCCGCTGGTAACTACATTTATTACGGCGTGCGTGAATTTGGTATGAGCGGTATCATGAACGGGGTATCACTCCATGGTGGTTTCATTAATTATGGTGCTACTTTCATGATGTTTATGGAATATGCGCGCAATGCTGTCCGTATGTCTGCTTTAATGGGTATTCAAAATATTTTTGTTTATACCCATGACTCTATTGGTCAAGGTGAAGATGGTCCAACTCATCAGCCTATTGAGCAATTAACTAACCTTAGAACGACACCCAACATGATAACGTGGCGTCCTTGTGATGCTACCGAGTCTGCTGTAGCGTGGAAAGCGTCAGTTGAACGTCGTGACGGGCCAACGTCACTGATCTTTAGCCGCCAAGGTTTACCCGCAATGACACGTGAGCAATCACAAGTTTCAGACATTGCTAAAGGTGGCTATATTTTAAGTGATTGTAGTGGACCTGCTGATATTATTTTAATTGCCACCGGTTCGGAAGTCAGTTTAGCGATTGAGTCAGCAAAAAAATTAACAGAGCAAGGTAAAAATGTTCGGGTAGTGTCTATGCCATCAACCAATATTTTTGATGCTCAGTCAAACGAATATAAACAATCAGTACTTCCAGCAAACGTCACTAAACGAGTCGCTATTGAAGCTGCTCACGTTGATTTTTGGTCAAAGTATGTTGGTTTAACAGGTGCCGTTGTAGGCATGACGACTTTTGGTGAGTCAGCACCGGGAAATGTCTTGTTAGAGCACTTTGGTTTTACTGTTGAAAACGTAGTAAATACCGTTAATCAACTATAAAAACAGTCAGTCACTAGTGAAGAGACTTAATAAACTCGACACTGGCGACTGTTAACTTGCCACTATTAACTTGAAACTGATTTTATATGCCTATTAATATCGCCATCAATGGCTTTGGTCGCATCGGTCGAAGTATTGTTAGAGCACTTTATGAAAGTCCTCAATATCAACATTTTAATTTAGTGGCGATTAATGAACTTGCGCCAGCCGAAGGTATTGTTCATTTATTAAAATATGACTCTACCCATGGTCGATTTTCTTATCCAGTAGAGCAATCAACAAACGGCTTAATTATCAATGGTGATCATGTTGCATTAACCCACCATAACAACCTTCATGAGTTACCTTGGCATCAATTTAATGTCGATGTTGTTCTTGATTGTACTGGAAAATTTGGCAGCAAGGCCGATGGTCAAGTGCACATTGCTCAGGGAGCAAATAAAGTGCTATTTTCTCACCCCGGCAGTCATGATTTAGACGCAACGATTATTTATGGTATTAATCATCTGCAGCTGACCTCAACCGACAAAATAATCTCCAACGGCTCTTGTACCACTAATTGTGTCGTACCGGTAATTAAAGCCATTGATGATGCCTTTGGTGTTGAAAGCGGCACTATTACAACGATTCATTCATCAATGCACGATCAGCAAGTCATCGATGCGTATCATCCCGACTTAAGATTAAGCCGTGCAGCGAGTCAATCAATTATTCCTGTCGATACCAAACTTGCCATCGGCATAGAACGTATTTTACCGCAGTTTTCTGGCCGATTTGAAGCGATAGCGGTTCGGGTACCGACCCTTAATGTTACCGCGATGGATTTAAGTTTAACCTTAAATACCGATGTCAGTATCGATGACATTAACCAAGCAATTATCAATGCTAAAAATAATGGTCTTGCCGGTATTTTAGATTATACCAAAGAGCCACTCGTCTCAGCAGACTTTAATCACGACCCGCACTCTTGCATTGTTGATGGTAATCAAACCAGGGTAAGCCATAAGCGCCTAGTTAAAATGCTGATATGGTGTGACAACGAATGGGGCTTTGCTAACCGAATGTTAGATACGGCCCAAGTAATGGCAAAACTTTAAATAGCAGCGTTAGCTGCTGCTATTAACTGACAAACAGAACTTAAAATTAGCACTTAGCACTCAATTCTTATTATTAACGGAGACCTTATGTCTGTAATTAAAATGATCGACTTGGCATTAGCCAACCAACGTGTACTTATTCGTGAAGATCTTAACGTGCCGATAGAAGCCGGTAAAATAACCTCTGACGCACGTTTAAGAGCGGCATTACCGACAATCAAACTCGCTTTAGAAGCCGGTGGGAAAGTAATGGTGATGTCTCACCTTGGCCGTCCAACTGAAGGAGAATTCAACCCGGATTTTTCTCTTCAACCGGTTGCCGATTATTTAGCTGCCGCTTTAAACTACCCGGTAAGATTAGTGACCGACTACCTAGAGGGTGTTGATGTTTGCGTTGGCGAGTTAGTGATTTTTGAAAACATTCGATTTAATATTGGCGAAAAGAAAAATGATGAGGGTTTGTCAAAAAAATTAGCCTCATTGTGTGATGTCTTTGTTATGGACGCGTTTGGTACCGCCCATAGAGCCCATGCGAGTACGCATGGTATCGCCAAATTTGCGCCTATCGCTTGTGCGGGACCATTGCTGGTCGCTGAACTCAATGCGCTAACTAAAGCACTTGATAACCCCGCTCGTCCTCTTGTTGCTATTGTTGGTGGTTCAAAAGTGTCAACCAAACTGACTGTTTTAGATTCTTTATCAAAGATTGCCGACACCTTAGTTGTTGGTGGTGGTATTTCTAATACCTTCGTTGCTGCTGCAGGTAATGAGGTGGGTAAGTCTTTATATGAAAAAAGTTTAATCCCTGAAGCCCAGCGGTTATGTGCAGAAACTGACGTAATTTTTGCTGATGATGTTACCGTCACCCATGATGGTTTTAGTGATTGGCAACACGACTCAAAAACACAAATAAAGTTAGCCTCAGAAGTAAGTCCAGAAGATGACATCATTGATTATGGGCCAAAAACAGCTGAAAAAGTTGCACAAATCATTAAATCTGCGGGTACCATTTTATGGAATGGTCCGGTTGGCGTTTTTGAAATAGAGGCCTTTGCCAAGGGTACTGAAACCATCTCTCATGCCATCGCGCAAAGTTCTGCTTTTTCAATCGCCGGTGGCGGTGATACGTTAGCCGCTGTTGATAAATATGATATTGCCGACAAAGTGTCCTATATTTCAACTGGTGGTGGTGCATTTCTTGAATTTTTAGAAGGGAAAGTACTACCCGCTGTAGAGATACTGGAACAAAGAGCTACGTAATATCGACAGTTAGGCCTTCAGTGGCTATTGCCACTAGAGCCTTACTCAGTTATAAAGCAGTCAATCTATTGATAGATTGACTGCCTTTAAGCCTTTATTTAGTTGCAGATAACTGTCTAGATGACTATGAATTTGATCCCCTGCGTTGATGGTTTTTAATAAACCCATAACCATCAGCCCACACTATGGAGTATTTCCGATGGCCGATGCAGCAATGTTAAAAAAAATCACCTCAGAAAACGGCTTTATCGCGGCTTTAGATCAAAGTGGCGGTAGCACACCAAAAGCATTAGCTTTATACGGTGTTGAAGAAAGTCAATTTAACAGTGACCGTCAAATGTATGATCTAGTCCATCAGATGCGTACTCGAATTGTGACCAGTCCCGCATTTACTGGTCAACGTATTCTCGGTGCTATTTTATTTGAAAACACCTTAGACAGAGAAATTGAAGGTAAGCCATCTGCTCAGTTTTTATGGCAAGAAAAAAACGTTATTCCTTTTTTAAAAGTTGATCAAGGTTTGGTTGATGAGGCCACTGGTGTTCAGTTAATGAAAGATATGCCAGAGCTTGATCTATTGCTTGATAAAGCCATTGCCCAAAATATCTTTGGTACCAAAATGCGATCGGTAATCAAACGTGCCAACCGCCAAGGTATCACCGCGCTAGTAAAACAACAGTTTGATGTTGCTAAACAGATCATCGCTAAAGGGCTAGTACCGATTATTGAACCAGAAGTTGATATTAATACTGCTGAAAAAGCTGACATTGAAGTGATATTAAAAAGGCAATTACTTGAGCAATTAAATTTATTATCAGCAGATCAACATGTCATGCTTAAATTAACCCTGCCCGAGCAAGATAACTTTTACCGTGAGTGTATTGCCCACAAAAATGTACTTAAAGTACTTGCCCTTTCCGGTGGTTACAACCGAAAAAAAGCCAACAATAAAGTTGCCGCTAACAATGGTATTGTTGCTAGTTTTTCTAGAGCACTAACTGAAGGGTTATCGGCCAAACAATCAGACGAAGTTTTTAATAACTCACTGAACAGCGCGATAGAAACTATTTATCAAGCATCAAAAACGTAAACTTATTATATCTCCGCCTTAACATCCCACTTAACGGATGAAAGTGTTCTTTTAAAGATAACTTTTATCCACCCCTTCATGAGAAAGATCCAAAAAAGTCTTAAAAAAACAATTTTTAACTAAATAAGGGGATAAATGGAATCATTATTGCTCATAATCCTGTATCCCTGCTATAATTCTGTCGCCAAAAATGAAAGCCTCCAAGGTGACTTTCATTAATTATTTTACTAAACGGCAAACATAATTAATTTTACTTATTTTATATTTATTTAGGGAGTTGTTCATGGCTTTAATTTCTATGCGCCAAATGCTTGATCACGCAGCAGAGTTTCAATACGGAATTCCGGCATTTAATGTTAATAACTTAGAACAAGTTCGTGCGATTATGTTGGCTGCAAGTGATACCGACTCCCCAGTAATCATGCAAGCTTCTGCCGGCGCAAGGAGTTATGCTGGCGCACCTTTTTTACGCCACCTTATTTTAGCCGCAATCGAAGAGTTTCCGCACATTCCTGTGGTAATGCATCAAGATCATGGTACCTCGCCAAGTATTTGTCAGCGTTCAATTCAATTAGGTTTCTCATCAGTAATGATGGATGGCTCCTTAGGTGAAGATGGTAAAACACCGGCAAGTTATGAGTACAATGTTGATGTTACACGCAGAACTGTTGAAATGGCTCACGCCTGTGGCGTATCTGTTGAAGGGGAGCTAGGCTGTTTAGGCTCTCTTGAAACGGGTATGGCTGGTGAAGAGGATGGTGTTGGTGCAGAAGGCATTTTAACCCTAGAGCAAATGTTAACTAACCCTGAAGAGGCCGCTGATTTTGTCAATAAGACTCAAGTAGATGCACTTGCGATTGCTTGTGGTACTTCTCATGGTGCTTATAAATTTACCCGCCCACCAACGGGGGATATCTTAGCCATTGACCGGATTAGAGCAATTCATGAGCGTATACCAAACACACATTTAGTGATGCACGGCTCTTCCTCAGTACCACAAGATTGGCTAGCAGTTATTAATGAGTTTGGTGGTAATATCCCTGAAACTTATGGTGTACCTGTTGAGCAAATTCAAGAAGGTATTAAACATGGCGTTCGTAAAATAAATATTGATACCGATTTACGTCTAGCCTCTACTGGCGCAGTTCGTCAATTTTTGGCAAAAAATCCAAGTGAGTTTGACCCGCGAAAATTTTTAAAAGCCTCAACTTTAGCAATGTACGATATTTGCAAAGCACGCTACGAAGCTTTTAACACTGCTGGTAATGCCAGTAAAATAAAGCCCGTTAACCTTGATGCTATGTTTGAACGCTATAACAATGGTGAATTAAAAGCACTGATTAAGTAATATAAAATAAAAAATAATGACTATTAAAGCGCTCTCTGTCCCTTATTTTAACTAAATGTGTGCCTAAAAAAAAATTTAGACACACATTGTAGGTTTGTTCTAAATAGTTGGCTATAATAAGTTTTAATTCTTATTAGGAGGTTATTAAAATGGACTTACTTTTAAACTGGTTGACAGAAAATCAAACCCTACTTATTGGTTATTTCATCAAGTTAATTACTGCAATTGCAATTTTTGTAGTGGGTCAATTTATAGCAAAAATCATTCGTAAAATAATAACCAAAATTTTAGATAAACGTGGTGTAGACGCTGCTGTTATTTCATTTATCGCTAGTCTAGTTTATGCCCTAGTGTTTATGGTTGCTATTATTGCCGCTATTTCTCATTTAGGTTTTAATACCACATCACTTATTGCCATTATGGGTGCCGCCGGTTTAGCTATTGGCTTAGCATTACAAGGCTCTTTATCAAACTTTGCCTCGGGTGTATTGATTATTTCTTTACGGCCTTTCAAATCTGGTGACTTTGTTGAAGTCTCAGGTATTGCTGGTATTGTAGAGGAAATTCTTATTTTTTCAACGACACTAAGAACCGGAGATAACAAAACTGTGATTATTCCAAATGGGGCAATTACCAGCGGAACTATTACAAATTACTCGACAAAACCAACACGAAGAATCGACTTAATTATCGGTGTGAGCTACGACGCCAACTTAGCTCAGACAAAAAAAGTACTTAGTGATGTTGTTGCAAAACATACTTTAGTATTAAAAGATCAAGACGTTACTATCGGTGTTAGTGAACTTGCTGATAATTCAGTTAATTTAGTTGTTCGCCCTTGGGTAAAATCAGAAAACTATTGGCCTGTTTACTTTGATTTATTAGAAAATATTAAAGTCGCTTTAGATGAAGCAGGTATTGAGATACCCTACCCACAATTATCATTACACATGACAAAAGAGGAAAGCCATGACTCGTAATTTACCCCTAACAGCTTTATTGCTATTACCTATGAGTGCTTTTAGTACAGAAGTTTTAGAACAAGCTCTTCCAGTTGCACCAGAATATACGCTTTCTGCTGAATTGGGTTTTCTTTACAAAACCGGTAACACTAAAAGTGCTGATATTAAGGCGGGTATGAACTTTCGCCATGAAAAAAAACAATGGTTAAATGAAGTTGCCTTTAACTTTCTTGGTAAAAAACTTGAAACTGAGTCAGTTGATGATAATGGTGCTAGTAAAACAAATTTTGTTACCACTGATAACAAGTGGAATATTACCACTCAAACCAACTACACCATTAGCCCTGAAGGACAAAATTATCTTTATGGTAATTTAGCTTATGAAGAAGATGAATTTAGCAGTTTTGAAAAACAAAGCTCTGTTTCTATCGGTTGGGGTCGTCATTTGTATAAAACAAAAAAAGCCTCATTATTTGCTGATGTTGGGCCGGGTTATAAACATGATGTCGTTCGCGAGTCTGATACGGTAATGAAGAACAGTATCTATGGTTTTATTATACAAGCTCAGGCCCTTTACCTCCGCCAAATCAATGATTTTGTTGAATTCAGGCAACTTTTTATTGCTAAGTACGCATTAGATACTGAGGAAAACAGTATCTATAAAGCTGAATCGTCTGTTACCACAAAATTAATTGACGCTTTACAATTAAAATTCACTTTAACAATTGATCACAACACAGAAGTTGAAGAAGGTTTTGATAATACCGATACCCAAACAGCGATGACTTTGGTCTATAGTTTTTAGATTAATAATCAATAGTAGGCAAGAAAAAATTCTGTGGTAGTTACTTTTAGCCCGTTAATACGATCTGCTGACCTACAGTTGATCGTATACTCCTTAACAAATGAACATCCCTTTCATCTGTAATTTCTTTCTATTTATCTAATAATTCAGTGACAATAAGTTTTAATAAAAAAGTTTCTCGCTCGATAGAAAGCCCTGTTTTATGACTTTTGGCAAGCGTATGCTCATTATGACGTATCGCTTGATGAATATTCATCCAAAGTGGTTTCATGCCATTATCAATTTCATGTGATTCAAGTTGAGTGTCAAGTAACACATCATCTATCGTACAAAGGTAACAATAGGACTGTATATGAACAATATCAAAATCACTTTTATACCAAGGTCTAAGCTCTTCATACAAACCAAACGCTTGAATATCTTGTACATTCTGTGCTCCAGTCTCTTCTTTTAATTCACGAATAAGACCTTCAATATGACTCTCACCATCATCAATACCCCCGCCGGGTAAACTGTAATCATGATAACGTTTAGTATATAACAAAAGAATATTATCACCCTTTAAGACAATGGCTCTTGTTGCTTTTCGAATAAAATATTTTGCCGATATATCAGTAATATTAGGATGGATAGTTGATTTGAGTAAACGCATAAAAATTCTTTTAAACTAGCTATTAATGGTGTGTTGACCTAAATAACAATTGTTAGTCAATTTAATCAGAGACAGACTTTACTGTACTAGTTAACGCTTAGTCTACCACTATCAATAAAATATCAGTTAAGCTTTGATTTACTGTCAAAATATCTGCGCTTAGGATAAAAATTGAGCATAAAAAAACTTTGAGTACTAACTGTTAAATCAGTACCCAAAGTTAAAAGTTTAGCTCAATTTAAATCATATGCATTGATCTAATTGGTATGTGATCTATATTTTTAAAATCTATATTGATTAAAGACCACAGGTTGATTGACAGACCAGTCCTTAAGTCAGGTGTAAATAATTTTCAATCTTAATTCAGATATCAAAAAAATTCAGTTTAAAAAATACAAAGTTTAATATTAAATATATATTCATATACCCAACCACCATACACCTATTTAGATCAATTAAAAAGCAGCTTTAAGATTTTATTCGAATCAAAATAAGAATATTTATT
>Ga0307488_10003495_pt1 | contig 13143 bp, 18 predicted proteins | sample SB02metaG_FD_202248 | JGI IMG/M metagenome (GOLD analysis project Ga0307488, IMG submission 202248) | Sea-ice brine microbial communities from Beaufort Sea near Barrow, Alaska, United States - SB 0.2 | ecosystem: Environmental > Aquatic > Marine > Coastal | place: USA: Alaska | collected...
GCGTACACGACGTGGCGAGCGTGTGGGGGGGACTTTTGAAGGGCGTACCTCACGGTGAACGGCTGTCAGTCGCGTGTTTTGGCGATCTTAAGGATGTTCGGTGAAATTGCCGCGAGATGTGGCCGACGCGCGCGACTGGCAGCCGCGGACAGTGACCGCGCGGACCGTCTGCAACCGAATATCGTAGTTTCAAAGCGAGACTCCTATCAACGGCGCGGGCGTTTGACCGTAAGTAAGGATGAATCCTATAGGCTGACCCTGCCCCGTACTTTGCAGGTCCAAGGGGTGAGCATAATGGATTCTGCCCGACTGAAATTCAACTTGGGATCGTCGATCTGGGTCCGGTCCTGCCGACCGGAACACAATGTGAACAACCCGGTCGGCGCGTCTGAAACTCCAAAATTCGGTCGGCATTGTTGAAAACATGTTTGCCGACAACGCCAGAGGGTCCGGAAACGCGCCCTGGATGACGCTTCCGACGATATGCGTCGGGGAATTGGCGGTGGACGAGCACCAAAGGTCTGTCAGGGACTCGCTGCGACAGTCTTGGTGGCGATATGCCTTTCGTGGTCGCCTGAGGACCACCGAATCTAGGCGATGGTGTACCCGGTCTGCAGGACCCGACCCACATCGACGATTCTAGGAGGGGCCAAGTTGAATTTCGGTCGGGCAGAATCCTAAAGTGCGGTTAGAGATCTGCGCCTGAGGGGCGCATTTTTGGTGAATCGTCGGTAAAGTTCAGCCGTTTGCTGGAAATGCTGAGCCGTCGAGTCGTCGCGTCCGTGCGCAAAAGTAGTTCGTATATACATCGAACGGTTCACTTGTCAACCCGATGTGATTTGAGCGCCATCAGATGAAAAACGAAGATGTGTACCGGTACACGACCTGTCGCCATACAAAAAGCCCTAACCACACTTATGGCACCTCTTGAACCTGCAAAGTAGAAGCCCGACGGAGCTGTCCGTTAAAAAAAATAGGGTCTCAGTGGTGAGTCCTGAAAACAGACTGTACTCAGGACTCACGACAAGCACGTAAAGCACTCCGACCGACCGGAAAAGGTGGTTTGGGGTTGCCGAGTGTTGGGTCTCGGTCTTGATCCTGCACCTTGAGTATTTTCTTTTTGGCATTTTGGAGAAGCGGCTCGGCGCGCGAGGGGCGGGCGCTGAACACGGCGCCGGATCGTCGAGCACGCCCCCACACCTTGACTTCCGATGTCCGGATTTTTGCAAAACAGGAACGGATTTTGAGATCCGTCGCAAAACAGCTTCGGTTTCGCAAAACTCGTGAAACATCTTCACCATGATTTGGAATCGATCCAGTCCGAGGAATCCCAGGGGGTCAGCTCTGCGACGTTCGTGCTCGAAAGTGGGCGGACCTCACCATTTTGAAAGCCGCACTCTCCGTGGCGGCCACATCCTCCATCGGCGGCCACCATGCGCCGCCTGCGCCTCGCCGCCGGTGTTGCCTTCTCCGCCGCGCGTCGTGTTCAGCAGTACCGAGCGCCCAATGTCGCAGGTTTCGCACGTGTGTTGGCGGCGTCCCACCGTGCCACCGCTCCCGACGCGCGCGCGCCCGCCATGCCTCGAAACCCCGCGTTTGGTTTCGCAGTGGGTGCTGCTGCGGCGTGGCGTGTGGCTTCAGCGTTGCGGACGACGACGACGAGGCAGAGGCCCCCAATAAGCGCCGCACCGCGGCAATTACAAGCAAAAAGTGCCCGCCCGTCTTCAACACGCATTTGTGTATACTCGTTTCCCGTGTGCGCGGTGACGCGGCGGGGTGGGGCGCGGCGTCGCAGGCTCGCCGCCGCGACCTCCACCTGCCTCCCCTGACGCAAGCGGCATCCTATGACGTGGCGAGCGACATCTGCGACGGCTCTACACCCCGGACAACAGCGGCGGGCGGTTCCCTAAGTGCAAGAAGTGCGGGGTTCTAGGGCACGCTGCGACCGCCTGCCCTGCGCCGCCCTCCACGAACTTTTCCGCCGCGTTCAGTCCTGTCGCCGAGCCGTACATGTGCACGGGTCATTGTGAGCGCAGGTGCGTGATGTGTACCGTCGGAGGGGTGGGGGGTGATTGAGGTGATGGCGGGGGTTTGCACGCAAATAGGTGAGCGGTGAGGTGAGCGGTAAGGTGAATGGTCAGTTTAGTTAGCAGTTGTGCGGTGAGCAGTGAGGCGAGTGGTCAGGTGTGAATGCTCTGGTCAGGTGAGTGGTCAAGTGTGCTGTGCGCGTTGCGCGTTGTTTCGCGGTGTGTTGACTGTGAGTGCGAGTTTCATGTACACCGTCTTATTGTGACACTGTCAGATTTCGTTATTTATGTTATTTCTCCTCTTGCCCTCGAATCTGCACGTGCGCTCGTCTCATCAGCACCCGCTGCACCCCACCGCTGCCGCCGCCCTTGACGCCATGCCTATAATATCATGCCTTGACTTTATCTCTAGCACACACCACTTCGCCGACCGCGCCAGCCCGACGCTCGGCCGCGCCATCCGCTAATACTGCCGCTCCCGCCATTACGAAAACGTTCACCGCCTTGTAATCTGGCGCGTCACCGTAAAATACAGCGCGCGTGGCGTTGGCGAAAGATGGGGCGTCTGCAAAACAGTTATCCGAAAACGTCCGAGATCTGCCACTTTCCCAGAACTCCCAGAACTGTAGTTGGGGCAAGCGTCGACCAGTGAAAATATCGGAAAATCAATACGGTTCGAAACGGGGGAGGCAGTGGACTTCGCGGTGTTTTGGCGTGTCGGACAGTGCTGACCCCCTCGGATTGGATCGATTCTAACTCATGGTGACGGGTTTTCACGACTTTTGCGAATCCGACCCTGATTTGCGACTGATCTCAAATCCGTTCCTGTTTTGCAAAAAATCAGTCGTAGTGGTCTAACAAAGGACCAGCGCGGGGCAAGAGACGAAGCTGACTTTGATGACGAGTATGACAACGAACGTACTGCGAACTTCATGATAAATGTCACTCCAACTGAAGCTTCCCAGGAACGTGTCGCAAAAGTGCCTATCGTGCCTGCGACAGGTCCTGAGAAACCTGTATGGCATGGTCTCTGGCCTGAAGAGTGGCCAGGCATGAAAGGTACCCTGGTATCGACAACTTAGTTAAGAAAAGGGGATACACAGAGCAGGAAATCTACCAGGAGCTGGATAAAGATTCCGCCAACAATATGAGTTCTTCTGCCAAGTACACTGTTGACGAGTATGACATCTCTACATCCCTGAAAGAGGACATTGAGGACAAGATTGCCCCCCGAAACGAAAAACGTGAGAAACTTTTGACCAAATAGGGAATTGCTGTCATGTTCTCAGCAAACTGTACGCTTACAAATGAGAAGTCTATAACACTGCTACCAGCACCACAAAAAGTGTAAATAGCGTATTATTTTACTTAGACTCTGGTGCAACAGACCACATATGTAACATAAAAGAGTTATACAGTACATTCGAAGCGGAAAAGCAAACGTTTACTGCCCAGGTGGAATAACAACCACAGAGGGTATTGGCACGATAATCTTACATCTACAAAACTTTCACATGTAATGATTGAGATCCGTGCACCTATACCAGTGTCCGTCCGACTACTGACATTGTCCACCCGACCTCTGTCAGTACAGGATAATGCAGTAGGAAAGCGTGGTGGACCCACGTATCGGTTGCTACAGCCTAGACTATTCCTAATTGTAATGCCAGTTACTTCTTACGCAACACCCCACGGTGTCGCACGACAGGTTATGGAGCCCCCACAAGCCTTTGGGTGGGCGTGTATCATAGTCCGAACATAGTTATAATACATCCAAGTTAGATCCTTCGCGACAGAGAACAAAGAACATTCAAGAAAAGGCGAGAATGGCATCTTCCAGAAGGTCTTTCAACGATTCTCTCCGCAAACAGGACTATGTTCCAACGACGAAAACACGGGATATGAAGGCCAGCGACCCGAGTGTCGCCTGATCCGTGATAACAAACTTCTTCAAGAATTTTGAAGCGTCAAGCCATCGTGACTTATCCGCCGCTTGCAACTCGTAATAAAAGTTTCTACGGTAAACAACCCTGTATTCCGGAAGCTCTTAACACCTCCTCGGGACGAAGAGGAAGCAGAGATCCCCATTGAATACAACACTCTCTTATATGCAGCCCTCCTGCTGTTGCTCGAGGGTGATGCACTGCAGATAGTAGAGCGCTATTCCGACAGCAAAGACGGCGACGCCGCTTTCTTTGCTCTCAAACAAGTGATCTTCAGAGACGAGTCTTGACTGTATCTCGCGCGGATCAACAGGGCTATTTCTGATTTTGAAATGACAGTCAAAGATGATCCGCGTCCGCAGCTCAACAAGTTGACGGACCTCCAGGACAAGCTTCAAATGCTAACTTCCTACGATTGGGACATTCAGCAATCCGTTCTCAAGAGCCACCTCCCTGAACGATATTCGAGACTTACAGAGACGGACTATGAAGACGCGACACAGCTCGTGAATGCAGTGAGCAACTACTGGTTTAATTATGTTAAGCCGCAGATCGATGCGGCTGCGCAAAGAAACCAGCTGAAGCACGCCCAGAACGCCACCACTATCGCCGGCATCGACGGACAGACCAACGGCGACAACGGTGGCGGTGGAAAGGGCGGATACGGCAAGAAGCAACAGGTGCGTACGTATCCCCATGGTGGGAAAGGCAAGCAGCAGCAGCAGCAGCAACCACGTCATCAGCAGGCAAAAAATACGCGCGATAGGAACGGCCACACCAAACAGTGCTTTCTCTGTAAGAGCGAAGAACATTTGGCCGACCTATGCCCCCGCGCGGATCAAGCCACCGCACACGTTGCTGCCCTGATGGAGTCCGAGAAAACCGCCGCCAATGACGAGGAAGATGATTGCGACGAAGACGAGGATGTTGATCAAAATACGGCTTTAAAAATGAAGAAGAACAGCCTCGGCGCCATCAAACGTGCAAGCAAGAAGGACAAAGTCGACTTCGCGGATTTTGTCTGCGGAGTGACCCCCTCGGTGTCTCCGTCCATGACTGCATACTCCCTCATGTTGCCCTGTTCATCGGCCTCCTCGGCCTCAGCATGACGGCCGTTGGCAGCTACATTGCATACAGGGTGATTCGCCCCAGCTCGGGCACTCATGTCGCCACAGTCTCTGCGTTCCACAACCCTGTGGGCACGCTCAAAGTGTTACAGATGGATACAGGTGCCACTGTGAACGTGTGCCCGCATGAAGGGTGGTTCGAGTCCATATATTCGATACCACACAGCAGTCATTTTGTCAAAGGACATACAGATTGTTCACCTCACAACAGGGTGTATCTAGCTAGACGCACTAAAATGGCCAATGATTGCTATGTCCAAAAATATACACACATCCACTGGTGTGAGCAATCTCATGCGATTACACATGAGACTAGGCGTTTGAACGTTCAAACGCTCGAACTAGCTTACGAACTATACAAAACCGACAACAAAGACCAAATCAAATCGACAGACAAGCTATACTACTGCCCATGCAGCATAACAAAAGCTAAAAGCAATGCCCTGAGTAGAAATTCACAACGTATTATAAAAGTACGGCTACCTCGAAGCAAGGGGGCGACACATCAGTAACAACGAGCAAAAACTCACGTAGTGAAGGAAATTTCGCATCTACAACAACCACTTTCGGTTACTTGGTCTTCACGGATATTCTATATCTAAATGAAACTTCGTTCAAGGATGATTACAAATATGTGCCGAGTTTCATCGACTGTGCTTCAAGGGATTGTACTATCTACTATCTCAAGAAACGTAGTGATATCCACAACAAGCTCAAAGAATATATTGTTTGGGTAAAAACCCTGAGCAATGTATCGGATGTCACAATTGCTTACAGTGTCAAAATAATACATGCAGACAAAGCTGCTGAATATGAAAGCAAATAATGGCATTCATTCTGCGCCGAGAATGGCATACACACCAAGTACGCCAGTCCAACACTGCACGAAGATGCAGCAATAGCAGCGAGAGTCTGGGACACAATCCAAGACGCAGGAAGAGTGTTACTGTACACCGCAAAATTCATGAAAAACGAATGGCCTCTGGCGTTCAGTCATGCGAACTACATCTACAATAGGATGCCACATCCCCATCTGAACAACACAATGCGTCCGTTCGAGTTTGCAACAGGGATCAAACCAGATCTGAGCAAGCTGAGGATATTTGGATGTATAGCCTATGCATTCATCGATCCGTCAAGAAGGGCTGGCAAGTTCGCAGACAGAGCCAAACCTTACATATATGTTGGGAATGACGACGAGTCAAACGGCTATCTGCTCTACAACAGAACAAAATATGAGACAACCACTCCAGGCATCGTACAATTTATGGAAAATATGGACGTATATGGCAAACTGCTCAGCCTTTATGACCAAACATTCGTCTACAACTATGTGTACAAAACAAACGTTCCTGCAAACTACATAGACGTGGTAGACTACAATGACACATGTGGCACGATCCACGATATCGACGTTTACTATGACAATAAAGGCCAGCAAACATATGGTCTCGTACGGTTCAAAAAGGACACAAAACTGGTTTGGGTTCAAGCCGAAGCATTATTTCAGTAGATTCTACAAACGCGACTACATAAAACAACTCCTTCGTTATTGGAAAAACCAAGCAAACAAACAAAATAGAGGTAGTTTCGAGCCCATACAAAACCGTTTCATACGAGTACAAATACAAAAACAATCCGAGTGAGTAGCACAAAGGGATCATTTATCAGGTGACAGAAACCACAACATAGCTTGGGGTTTAGCTTACATAACTGACGGTTTCTTCGAGAATGCAACAGATGCCAATATACAATGGCAACAAACAGTAAACAATCTAAGTGAAGAACAGTTGAGGGACGCATCAGAAATTGTCGAACACTACACAACAACAGATTACACAGATGTGAGATTTGAATATGATGATGACAGAGGCATGGTACAATCCACTGGATGTACTAGCACACCGAACTCTGTGGCGCCCCAAAAGAATTCAAATCCATCACTACGAGGTCTGCAAACAGACACGACAAACTCAATTCAAATAATCAAAGGCAACTAACAAAACAACATAAACAATGTTGACCAAATCCAAAAGCCTACAAACACCACTCGACCAATTACAAAACAAACTGTAACAGCGCAAACGCATGTTAACAGCAAATATCTCCAATACAAAGAACCTATATAAACATACAATCAATCCCAAACCTACTCTGATAGGAATGAATGGAAAGACGCAACACAGAGAGAACTCCAACAGCTCGCTGATTTAGAAGCAATGTTAACCATCAAACTCGAAGAAGTCCCTGAGGATTCAAACATAACAAAATTAAAACTAGTTTACAAACTGAAGTTGCTTCCAAACGGAAGCTTCGAAAAATATAAAGCACGTATAGCCGTTAAAGGCTACATGCAAGAATACGGAGTCGATTGCACCGGAATCTTTTCTCCAAAACCACAAATTTCTGGAATACGTTTTGTACTAACATTCATATTACACCATCACCTGGAGAGAATCAGTGGCGATGTGAGTGGAACCTTGCTAAACGCTAAACTGAAGAAAATATGTATCTGGCACCACCAGAAGGATTTTTGTTTCAAGGATCAAACACAGTGCAACTAAAAATAAGTCTCTGCGGACTCACACAAGCTGGACATGATTGGAACGGTCTTCAGGACAAAATAATCGGGAGTTACGACCCCGAACTAAAAAGCAGTCAAACAGAACCTTGCATCTACTTCTAAGTAACAAAAGAATGCATTTTCATCGTATCAGTTCATGTTGACGACTACATCGTTGGTCACAACAATGACAGTTATGTGGAAGGGTTCTTTCGAACACTACAAAAAGCATGTCGAGATCACAGTATCCAACACATGGGATGTCTTACTCCAAATTGGTCGACGATAAGTTATCACTGTCTCAGAACAGACAAATCGAAAGGCTAATCGAGAAACACAATCTAAAGGACTCAAAACAGACTTTCAGGACACCAATGGAAGCTAAGCTGAATATAATGGCTGGTCTTAAAGATGATCTATTTGACGTACCATACGCTCAGTTGGTATGTGCTCTTCTTTTAATAGCAAGATGCACAAGACCGGATATTCTTTTCATAGTCGCACTTCTGTGCCGACATCTCACAAACTACACAGCACCACACTTCAAGGCTGCTATGACAGTATTGACACATCTAAAATGCACAATGGATTTCCAAGCTGGTGAACAAGATAAGTCCTGATGTACAGCCTCTGGAAATATTCATTCATTCAGATTGGGGAGAATACAAAAGAAACTGGTCGATCCACAGCAGGGGGCATCATATTCCTATATGGAACCTGTAACATGATCATGTTAAAAACAAGGTCACGTTTCACTCTCTAGAAGCGAAGCAGAGTACACAACACAAACCTATGCTTTTAACGAAGGAATGTATATCATAAATCTCCTACAAAGAGAGATGAACGTTCAAATAATCCAGTGCAAACACACATTGACAACATAGGCGCTGCCTATATGGCAGAGCAAGTTGTAACAAATAAGAGAACAAAACACATCTCACTGTCTTACCATTATGCAAGAGAACAGGTTCAATTTTTCAATAACTATTCTCTAAAGTATACCAACACTCTACTCAACTGTAGTGACAACTTCACAAAACCACTCGACAGGGAACTGTTCGAACGACACAGGAGTTTCATCATATTCAAAGTCGCAACCAAAGTTGGAAAATACAACTAACGGGTTCACGAATGCGCAACACAGGAGGACAACGGAGGTAGAAACGCGCGCTACAAACAAAATAAGTTTAGACGTAGGGCTGAAACGCCTGAACCATTCAACAAGCAAAGACCCTTAATATGCGGAATTCATGGTGGGCTGTCAATATCACTTTTTTGATAACTACCGATGTGGGCCTCACACGCCATCGGTCCGACCGGCCTGACATCAGAGAGGGTTGGGGGAGACTAGAGTCTCCTTGAGGACTTTAGTGTCCCTTTTAGGTTGAGTTACACAGTGCTGTGTGACCCTGGTTACTTTGCTATAATTGGGTTTGAGTGTTATGGAGGAGCTCGAGTAAGTGCAGGTGAGCTGGCGCTAGCCAAGCCCACTTGTGCCTACCCGAGCTCAACTTGTCCGAGTTGAGCAGTAGCCATCAGCTCACTTGGTAGCCCAAGTGTGCCTACCTGTTTCCAGGGTGCCTACTATTCAAATCGAACTTCCATAAATTTGTGTGTTGGGTGCTTCGAGGGGCATTGATGCTGAGTGTCTCAGCTGCTCCCTTTACACAACACACCTGGGCTCATCATGACAACTTGTGGTTGTGTTGGTGACCCTGGCATATGAGCTGTGTACCACAGGCGTCGCTGGTCTCACCACGCTTCACGCTCACAGGTGTGCACCCGTTAACACGAAACGCTTTACCTCCTTTCTTTAAGGTGTGGGTGGGTGGGTCCAAACAACAACTGCAGCCGCTCGGGCCTTAGCAGCACACACTGACGTGCTGCTCACGGTCTTAGGTAGGCCGTGGGCAACCAAGAGTGCTCCCCGTTGGGGCGTAGTTTCAACGAAGACGAGATATGCTCGCACCGTCTCTGCGGTGCGAGGATATCCTGTTGAGTTATATTCTGACTGGCCAACTACGCCGATCGTAACTTCTGACGTGTGGACCACAACGGTAGTTATCAAACACTCTTAGAATCAATTACCACTATACGAGTACGGACAGGTCCGACCATCCACAGGCTGGGAGGAGACGAGACTCCCGAGGCGAATTGGCGTTATCATCGAGACAAGATGTTACTAAGAAAGCGCCGTAGCCTGCACATAGATTCTATATGCAACACAACTTCAAGCACGTGAGAGCGAAGCGAACGGCCCCAACCCAGTTCAGCTTGGTCTTGCATTAGCAAGAGGCGCCCCAACGTCACGCAAGGCAAGATCTGTTCAATAGGATCTCTTTAGCGTGCCGAATAAAGGCCGGCGCCACCTTCAAAGCGCGGCGGACGCGACAGGCGGCGGCGCAGAAAGCGCGCAAAGGGCGCGTCTGGTCGGCCAGTTGTCCGCTTGCAGTAGTGCAATTGCAAACAATAATATTGTTTGTCCAGCGGCCAGGCAGAGCGCCACGTGTGCCGCGCGCGATGGTTCGCCAAACAAGCACACAGCATACGCACTCGGGGCATGCCGGTGACGCGCGATATGTGATGCGAGGCAACGCGCTGCCAGATCCGTCGGGGAATCCCTCATCCAACGCAACTGAATTCGTCCAGCCCACGACGCAACGTTCTCCCCCATATTTTGCGCTCAGGCTCGGAAATTACTCCACCCTCGTGCAGAAGGTGTCCAGCGATCTCCACGTGCGGCCCGATGGTCCGGCAACGTGAGTTCTGCCGACGGAAGATCCCTTGGCCGCCGCCGCCGCCCTGCCGACACCAACGCCGAGGACGCCCCGCCCCCGACGCCGACCTCTTAATTTCGACGCCGCCTTGAAACACTTCGTGTGGCTGCTCGAAATGAAACGCTTCTTCACCAAAAGAACTGCTGTGCTCACAGGCTGAATTATTTGGTGCATGAGACGAAGATTGACAGGGGTCCAGCACTGTCAACCCTGCCGATTTTGGCGGTGGAGGAATAAGTATAATTCAGGTACAAGGAATGCATAATCTGGGTACAAGGATTTCCGCTCATTATTTCGCTCATCATTCGTACCCAACTCCTAGAGCAGGTCATAGGAATTGTTTTACACTGATGATTCGAACACATATTTCTTTAGCGTATGAGCAATTGGTCCCCTGATTGATCGCGATAATGTTCGGTCAGGTTTAGCAAACAATTGTAAAAGTATGTACTGAATTGATAAAGTTGAGCGAAAGTTGAGCAAAATTTCACTGCTCCTGGATTATGCAAATCTTGTACACAAATAAAACCGCGAGCGCGGTGGAGGGCAAATAATGGAGGCATCGGCTGTAGGACGCCCATCTGATTGGTTTCGCACTGTCGTTTCCTGGGCGGACAGCACATTTAGCCCACCACGGACGCGCGCGTGCCATCACAGACACTGCGAAGTTGGAGCGCCCCCGTCGGGCGACGGCCGTCGGTCATTGGGTGGATCGCGCCACTGCCTCCACGTTCTCCTCCGCCACCGTCATGCGGCGACATGTGGCATTCCCGCGGCATCTATGACGGCGCAAGGGTTGTCTGGCACTCCGGCGGTCGTTACAACTTGGTGCTGGCGAGCACTTGTCGATGGGGGACGCGCGGCCTTGACGCCACCCTGCGTGATACTAACGCCGCACGCAGAAACGCGAGCGTCCGTCCTCTGGCCATGGCGCATCAGCGCGCGGTGGACGCCCGACACTCCGTCTACCTTGTCTCACCTCCACGGCCGCGGCTGACGTAAACGTCACGCCCGATTCGCACTGTTTGACAATCGGTTGGTCACTTTTCCCCGCACTGTCATCACCCTCCACACTGCTGCCACGCTGGATCCCGCAGCCAATTAAATGAGCGGCCTGCAGCCGACGCCTCCATTTGTCCTCCACCACCAGAATCGACAGTGGTGTCAGTGCTGGACTTCTGCCAGAAGGTAGTCAAACAACTATGTCGATGTGGATACGTTTACCGGGAAGTTAACAATGATTTAATAATGGTGCACCGGTACACACACAAGAACCCTAAAGCACAAGCCCGAAACCCTAAACATGAATCGTTCTAAAGTGTAACACCACGCTCTAGCTTTTTGTTTTTTTTATTACAAAGTTAGGGAGGTTACCGCAAACACGGCTTTGTAGGTCCTCAGGATGATTCGTCACATTATGGTTATCCGTCATCGTAATCACACCTCTCACTTGCGCCTCCCTCGGCCGTCTAAATATTCCCATACGAATGGCCGCCACGAAGGGGGGCTCCGTACATCGTATTTGCCTTGTCTTGGCCTTTATCGACTCAGTCAGTCGGTGCCTGTCCTTTCGTCGAGGTAGCCCCTCTCCGGTTTGTGCGGGACAGGGATTTTTTAATTTCTTTCAAAGCTAAGGAAGGCACGCACCTGTAATGTCATTACGAGGCAGGGTCAGCCTAAAAGTTACATTAGCGCTCAGCGCGATATGATGGATTTGAAAGCTGGTATTTTCTGTGTTTGAAATCAAAATGATACTGCACCGCAGCTGACCCAAGATCGGTTGATCCAAGGATTCGCGACGTGAATGCGCATCTTGAACGCGCATTGCCCGCGCCGTCGCGCGCGTACACGACTTGGCGAGCGCGCTGGGGGGGCTTTTGAAGGGCGTACCTCACGATGAACGGCTGTCCGTCGCGTTTTACGACGATCTTGAGGATGTCGGGTGACATTGCCGCGAGATGTGGCTGAAGCGCGGAACGGACGGGTGCGCACAGTGACCGCGCGGACCGTCTGAAACCGAATATCGTATTTTCACAGCGAGATTCCTATCAATGGCACGGGAATTCGAACGTATGAAAGGTTGCATTAGACTGGCTGACCCTGCCTCGTACGGATTTTCTACCAAAAAAACGAGAATCGTCGTTTTTCTTGCCCCAGAGGGGAAACGCCGTGCGCCCACCCCCACAGCCTCCGCCGCGCGTGACGCAAGCACGCCCCTCCGCCGTCGCCCTTTCCCCCCCGGGGAATGGTGCGACCCACCACGCGCCTTCCGCGACCCCCATCGATCAAGTCGGCCCGTCGTCGGCGCGTCAGCACGACCCAGCGTGTGCGTTTTGCAATGCGGTGAGTGCCACTGTTGTTGTCGGGAAACAAAAATTACCCGCGTGGCCCACTGCGGGGGCGCGCGCGGCGGAGCGTACCTGACCACCACGCCGCACTGAAATGCCTCGCCGTTGAGTGAGGCGTGCTTTTTGGGGCGTGGCTGTGGCGGGATCGGCCTGGCGGCGGCGATGCGACGTGTAGCATCTCGAGTTTCCAATTCACTATTGGGAAAAGTGAAAATCCAGGGAGCCAACGACATCGACGCACCACGACGATGCGCGACCCTGGTGATGCGGCGACTCTCTCGAACGTCACCCCGGGGTCATTGGGACCGTCTGACTCCGAATGTCGCCTCCCCGAGCGACGCTATTGGCGGCGCGCCGG
>Ga0307488_10003497_pt1 | contig 13139 bp, 22 predicted proteins | sample SB02metaG_FD_202248 | JGI IMG/M metagenome (GOLD analysis project Ga0307488, IMG submission 202248) | Sea-ice brine microbial communities from Beaufort Sea near Barrow, Alaska, United States - SB 0.2 | ecosystem: Environmental > Aquatic > Marine > Coastal | place: USA: Alaska | collected...
GCGTTTTACGATTATTGTCAGTTAGAATTGGGTATGAGTTCTGATTGTGATGGTAATAAAATAGACGAACAACGACTTCAATGGTATAAAAACATTAAGGTATAATCATTAAGATGAGAACAAAAATCAAAGAAAATATATACCAAATCAGCGGTACTGAAACTAAACCATTTCGTAGATACATTGGTAAAATCAATGTTAATGAGTTAATAGACGTTATATCAAAAGAAAAAGAAATATCAGAAAAGAAGGGTTATAGTAATTTAGAGTTATCCATAACAGAGGATACAGGTATCGTAGACATTTATTTATATGGTGATCGAGATTTAACAGAGGAAGAAGTTGATTTAGATGAAAGAATCGCTGTGATTGCTAGAATGAAAGACAAAACCTCAAAGGGTATGACAAGAGATGATTTATTAAACCAAAACAAAGATGATTAAATTAGAAACTCAATTCAAAAGAAGTAAAGTAGGTTATATACATTTTAGTTTTTTATCTATACACTTCGGAAATAGTTCATTTGGGATTACAATTTTAGGTATAGTTTTATACATTGATATAAAACCAAAACAAAGATGAGTAAAGAAAAAATTAATATCTCAAAGGGTGAATTAGAAGGAATTATAGCTGAAGGTATGGGATATGTTTGGAATTTAAACCAAGATGAGAAGGGTATGGATGGGTACCATAAAAAGGAAGAAAAGAGAATTGAAATAGTTAATCATTACTTTAATAAGATTAAACCAAAACAAAGATGATTAAAAAGTTAATATTCTTAATACAAATGAAACTAAAAAAAAGAAAAGGAAAATCAATATGGGATATATAATGAATAAAATAGGAATAGATGTTGGTGCATGTATAGGTGAATGTATAGATGATTTAAAACGATTAAGTAAACCAAAACAAAGATGATGAGTAAAGAAGAAAACAATAAAGATATAATGGACTTTATCTTAAGTGATAGAGAAACATATGATAAGGGTTTATCTCACCCAAGCGTTGAATTTGAAGAAAAAGAAAGAAAAGAAGTTGATAGAATTTTAGAAGAAAAAGAAATTGATTATAAATGTTGTGAAAGATTCTATGGTAACGAAAAATTGGTTTGTGATAACATAAGAAAATTAGGTTCTTGGTTGGGTGATTATAAGGGTTTAAATATGGGAGATGTCATTAATAAACTATTGGGAGAGTCTTATATTACTGAAGATATGAACTACAAGTATCAAAAACCAATGGGGTATCTTCACAAAACTGGTAAGGTTGAGGATATTATTAAAAAATCTGATGGTACATATTACACAAAAAAACTCACAAATTGTTCTTTGGTTAAAGATGAAAATGGTGAGTGGGATTACGTTAATAAATTAAATACAAACTATAATGATTTATCTGAGTTATTAACCACTTTATTTTTAAAGGGTGGTAAGATTGAAGAATTAACAAAGATGAACTCAACAGAGATAAAGGTATATTTAACTAATATTAGAAAGGGTAATGTTTTGTTAAAGTTGTTTATGAAGTATTTTACTATTGACGAGTATAAAGATTTTACCTATAACACAAAGAGTAATACCGTAAAGGGTGATTATGTTGAGGACTTAACAAAACAGATGTTGGAAAAGGAAGGTTATACAACTTTATATGAAGGTGGTAATGGTGACTTTATTGATATGAGATATGGTGTTGATTTAATTGTGGAGAAAGATGGTGATATAAACCTAGTACAAGTTAAAAGTAGAGCTACAACCGCCAAATATTCCATCACCAAAGATACATATAGATATATCGATATATTCGCTGGTGAATCACCAGATGGTAATGGTATTATAATGTACCATAGAAATGATGGTTTTTGTGAAAGGTTTATCGGGAAAGATGTTCTAAATTCTAATATGGAATATCTTAAGAAAAGGTATATGTAATTTTCCTATAATAACTTTTAATGTAATAACAATCGTTTTGTTTCACTATTATTACCTTGTGTTATTTTTACTAAATAAATACCTTTATTAACCCCATTTAAATCAAAGGAAATTGACTGTGAATTATTATACTTGTCAATTTCACCTTCCATGATAATCACCCCTAAACTTGATTCTATTTTAACGTTAATTGGTGTGTTAAACATCTTTCCGTTATAATTAAAGAAAAACACATTAGTCGATGGGTTGGGGAAAATATCTGAAAATAGGATACCCTTAATTAGTCTATTGATTGCTATTATTGGAAATTCTTCTGACTCACCATTGTAATCGAATTGTGTTATCTTATAGTAACCAACCCCAACTAGTGGTGATGTGTGAATAAATCTATAGTTTTTTGGTGACTGACTTGACCCCGCCCCTTTAATTTGGGTTAAGACTATAAAATCAATACCGTCTTGTGAATAGCTTAAGTTAAAATAATCGTTATCTAATTCGGCAATTGTTGTCCAGTATAAAACATTCCCTTCGGTTGTACCTTCACCCCAGAAATCACCCATCTCAATTGGTAGAGCAATACTACCACAAAATAACTCTCCTGCGGAACCACCACCTTGAAACCAACACACTGGAACTGCGGTTGCATCACATGTTCTTGGTACCATATCAGTAGGTTCACCATTGTGACCATTACAGTCATAAACACACTCAAGTATATCAGCTTGACCACAATCTCCAAAAGCACAGTTTAATGTGGTATCTACACCACTTACTGAGTACCAAGTACATGCACAACCTTTTGCGCCTCCGTTATTCCATTGTTGACCATCGGTAAAGTCACAAGCACCATTTGATGTCCATGGTTGTGATAAAACATCGTTGTAAGCGAAGCAAATAAATAAAATTGATAAATATAATAATTTTCTCATATATTTTTATTAATAAATATATATCTAAAAATAGATTAGTAAAGTCATAAAATTATTTGATACACATAAATTAATAATAATCTTCATATATCCAGATTATTGTTATCTATTATTATAAGAAAACACATACCTACCAGAGGGAATTGACTCAACTGCTAGGGTCTTTAGGTCAGTCGAAGAAAGTTCAGTTCTAGTGACGTATTCGAAGCAAAAAGTAACCAGCATTTTCAATTTTTTCTACAAAATCACCATTTAAAAACATGCTAATTTCTACACTCCTCATCATATTTTGATATTGAACTAAATCTTCATCACCACTAACATTTGATATAAAATTAACTAATAATTCTACAGGTTTAGATTCATATTTGCCACTTTTCATTTTAAAACTAACTTTACCGCCATTAGCACCTTCTGACATCTTGTGTATCTTTTCCAAAATAAAATTACTAGATTTCATATCTTTAGCTGCTTTTTGGTATTCTAATACATAATCTATTAAGCTATATTTTCCGACAACATCTTCAGACTCCTCCATTCCAACTGCCACCTGTTCCTTAGCTCCAGATTCAGATGCAGAGTCTGTTTGGTCTTGAGACTGACTCTTTCCACCACCAGAATTAAAATAAATATGTTTACTCCCATCTTCTGCAGGTTGAGTGCCCTGATGTATTGGTCCGCCTTCCCCATGCCAGTATCCCATTAAATCAGACCCAGTTTGTGACTCTATTCCCCCTTGTCCATCATTGGAGAAGTCAGTTGTAACAACTTCTCTTATTATTTTTCTTAAAAAAGCAATATTCATAATAATAAATAATAGAAAAAAACATAACAACTATATGTTAGTCTTTATTTATAAATGTTTTTTTAAAACAAAAAAATTTTATAAATTTGATTAATAATTGAATGTTTAAAAAAATTAATATATGAACACAACTATTACAGAGAAAACTATAATAAATGAGTGTAGATTAAATAATAGAAAATTTCAAAAAATTCTTTTTGAAAGTTATTATGGAAAACTAATGGGAGTGTGTATTAGATATTCTAAAGATGAATTTCAAGCAAAGGATTATTTACAAGAATCATTTATTAAAATTTTTAATAAACTAGATAAATATGATGGGACAGGCTCTTTTGAGGCGTGGGCTAAAACATTAACTAGAAATCATATATTAGACCAGATACGAAAAAATAAAACTATTTATTTGTCAGAAAGTCAGTACGATTTATCTAGGCATAAATTTGAAACAGAAGAAGAAGGTGAAGAAGATTTTTTTTATTCTGATAAAATAAGTCAGGACGATATAATATGCGCATTACAAAAATTAACTGAATGTCAAAGGACAATATTTAATTTATTTACAATAGACAATAAAAGTCATGATGATATATCTAAAATTCTAAACATAAAGCCTGGCACGTCTAAGTCAAATTTGCATAAAGCTAAAAAAAATCTAAAAAAATTACTAAAAAAGAAAGTTGAATAATTTAATGTTTTCTATATAAATTAATATTTTTTTTAGAAAAAACTTTAAAACAAAAAAAGTGGAAGAAAAAGATGAAAATTTAAAGAAAAAAACTGAAAACTTACAGCTTTTAATTGAAAAGTATAAAAAAAAATTAGATGAAGTTAGGAGCGATTGTTCTTGTAAAAAATCAAAAGTAAAAATGGTTAAGAGCGAAAATGGAATATCTGGTGATTTGAGGTTAGTTTGCTTAGTTTGTAGTAAAGTGGTTGGTTATCCATCAAAAAAAGATATGGATTATTATTATAATAACTGTTAACAAATCTTTTAATTATTTAATTAATATGATTTTCTAAATAATATACCCAAAGCCATTCGTGCTTTAATTTATGCAGTTCACTCAATTGTTCACTTGTTAGACGTTTGTTTTCTATATAAAAATCTCTAATTTGATTTGGCAGATATGACAGCCACTCTTCTTTTGTCATTATTATAATTGCTTATACCCTTGTGAGTAAGTTTTAAAAATTAAAAACATATATTTTAATGTATAATGAGTGTTTTTTTTTGTTATAAATAATATTAAAAACATTACTAACTACCTTTGTCTCATATCATAAGTATAACGTCAATATAAATATAAATTAAAAATTTAAAAATAATTACCTTTTCCTTTTAATTTAATATTTATAGTATATGAATAAAGGGTTTTACATATCAATTTACACATCTTTTTTTATTATAATTGCTTTTTCTGTGGTTAAAATAATGTTATTGTTTGGATTTGTTAATAATTCAAATGCTATAAGTTGGTATGAATTTGTTAGTGTATTAATTTTTTTAGTCCCTTTTTATTTCATAATAAAAGAAAATATAGATAATAAGGCTAATTTTAAATCTAGCAAATTAGCTCTTGAAAACTTATTAAATGAATCCAGCCTATTGTCTAAGACAGATAAGTTAGGAAACATAATTGAAGTAAATGATAATTTTTGTAAAATATCAGGATATAAAAGGCATGAGTTGTTGGGTAGAAAACACTCTATTTTAAGTTCAGGAATTAATAATAATGATTTTTGGGTGGAAATGTATGATTTAACAGTTAATTATAAATTAATTTGGCATGATGTTATTACAAATAAATCTAAAAATGGAAAACCTTATTATGTAAAATCTTGGATTAAATCTGACTATGACAAAAGGGGGAATCTAATAGGTTTCACTTCAATTCAACAAAATATTACAGAATTATTAGAAAAATCAAAAATAATAGAAAAGAAAGAAACTGAAGTTTCTAATATGTTAAATGCTATTAATAAATCTAATGCTGTAATAGAATTTTGTCCCAATGGAAATATAATTAAGGCTAATAAAAATTTTCTTGAAGTATTTGAGTACACTTTGGAAGAAATAAAAAATAAGCATCACAGTATATTTGTTAAGCAAGAGCTTAAGGGCTCTAAAAAATATAATGATTTTTGGAAAGATTTAAAAAAAGGTTATTTTAAATCTTTAGTTGCTGTAAGGTTAAACAAAAAAGGTGAAGACGTTTATATTAGTGGAACTTATAATCCAATTTTAAACGAAAAAGGCGAGTGCTATAAGGTGTTAAAGGTTGTAAACAATATAACAGAACTTATAAAACAAAAAGAAGAAATAGAAAAAACAAATTCTTACTTAGAGTATGCTGCAAAAATATTAAGACATGATATGCATAGTGGAATAAACACTTATATGCCTAGAGGATTAAGCTCTTTAAATAGAAGAATAACTCCTTCTATGGCTAAAAAACTAAAAATAGAAACCTCCTTAAGGTTGATAGAAGAAGGTTTAAAACATTCTCAAAAGGTATATAGAGGAGTTAGAGAGTTTACAAATCTTGTTAAAAAAGATGCTAAGCTAGATAGAGAAATTTGTAATTTAAAAGATATATTAACTTCACACTTAGAAACTACAGCATATTATAAACAAGTTATTATAGATGATTTAATAAGTAGTAACGTTAATGAAGCTTTGTTTTGTACTGCAGTAGATAATTTAATAAGAAACGGATTGAAATATAACGACAGTGATTTAAGGTTGGTAAAAATATATATGAACAAAGTAAAATACAATAAAGATAGAGGTTCTTATAGAAATATTTTAGTAATAGAAGATAACGGAAGAGGGATGTCAAAAAAAGATTTTGAAGAATTATCTCAACCTTATAAGAGAAAAAATGAACAAAAAGAGTCTGGTTCTGGTTTGGGTTTAAATATATGCCTAGCAATAATGAAAGAGCACGGTTTTGATGTTAGTAGTGAAAAAATAAAAACAGGAACTAAAATAAAAATAGAAATACCATTATGATTGATTCAATATTATTAGTAGATGATGAAGATTTATTCCATCTAGTATTTGAAGACTCTTGCAGTCTTTTAGACATAACACTAAGCCTCACTAGTGTTTCTAGCTCCGATGATGCTAGTAAGATGTTCAAAAATTGGTTTGAAAGTGGGCATGGAAAACCCTCTTGTGCTTTTATAGATTTAAATATATTAGGAAGCTCTTTCGATGGCATAGAGTTAATTAGAAAAATAAATTTCGAATACGGAAATGAAGTGGTTGTAGGAATAATATCTTCTTCTGATGAGGATTCTGAACAAGCTAAGGCGGTAAAGGCTGGCGCTCAATTTTGGATAATAAAATCAGATGAAATAGAACCTAGACTTGAGGAATTCAAGAAGGATTATGAAGGGTATAAATCTAGAAAACTTCCTTTCAAAGTTTATAAATAATGTTAGAAATAAATGACTCTACAAAAAAGGCTCTATTAGACTTATTTAATGAAAAAAACATTTGTCTTGAAGGAAATGTATTAAAAGTAATAAATATAAAAAATGAAGAAAACAAAGAGTTTTCTAAATATATTAAAAACTGTATAGAAAGAGATAAAAATAGTAGAGAAAAGAGGTTGCGTGTAACAAAGCAGGTTCAAAAATTAAATGTAGAGCTTGAAAAGAATAAAAAAGAAATAGAATATATAAATAAAAATTTAAAAATTTCTTTAAAAGAAACTGAAGATGCTAAATGTATTGTAGAAAATGATTTAGATGTATTACAAAAGAAAACTCAATTTGAATTAATAGGAACTATAGTAAAGGTTGCGCTTTATGTTATTGTAGGAGTTGGAATTACAACCACAATTATGTATGCATTCTCACTATATCTTGACAGAGAAACTCAAGTTATAGGTTCTGCCTGGAGTAATATGTTTGGAATTTTATTGACCAATGCATTCTCTATAATAGGAACTATAATGGGGGTGAAGTATGCTAATGGAAAAAAGTGATACTTATTTAATTTTTAATTAATATTTTTAAATTCCAAATCATTACGATAATAGTATGAGAAATTTCTGATATAGCCATCCCGCTGAAGAATGACATCAAAGACATAGGTATAAAAACCATAAGTACTGAAAATGTTATATGTGAAAGCCAATCTTTATATAGTATGCTTCTTCTATTTATGTGTGATAGTATAAATATAGATAAAGGATAGGAAAAAAAATATGTATAAGCAAATATGTTATGAGCAAACTTATGATTTTCAACATCAAATAACCCAGTAAAAAAAAGAGAGGAATAAACTATTAAGAATATTATATAAAAAAATTTTTTATATAATATTCTATTATGTTTCTTTATGTATATAAATGAATTGAAACACAAAGATATAGAAACTAACATTAAGCCCAAGTTAAAAATCCATCCAAAATTTTCTATAGTTCCCCACTTAGACATTTGAATATCTTTTATATTAAATTCTGTCGTTGTAGTGAAGTAGATTATAATAAAAGAAAATAAAAATATAGAAAATATTGTTTGAAGCCTTCTAAATATTGTTAATAGTTCTTTTTTTGAGTTCATTTTTTAGTTTATACTTTTAAATAATTCATTTTTTTAAAAAAACAACTTCAACACCAGTTTCTTTCATCATAACCATAGAGACTTCAAAGGATTTTTTCCATATTTCTAATGACATATTAGGTTTTGGTGTAACAACTTTTTTAATTCCGCTCTGAATGATTCCTCTAGCACAATCTGCACAAGGGAACATGGTCACATATAACGTCTTTCCATCTAATGACCTACCTTCTCTAGCTGCATTAAATATACAATTTTTTTCCGCATGCTCTGTCCATAGGTATTTTTCAGGCCTCTCATGTCTCGACTCAATACTATCATCACATCCCCTTGGAAATCCGTTATATCCAAACGTAACAGGCGTATTACTTTCTTCATCTATAATTACAGCAGACACTTGTGTGCTTCTATCTTTGCTCCACGTTTTTACAAGGTTCAACACTTCTTTCCACCTTTTGTCCCAATCAGCCATTATTGTTTATTATTACATTTTCTAATTCATGTAGAAAAAAATTGTCTATATCAAAAACATTTTCTTTTGAGTTATTTACAGTTAGGTTTATATTCTTAATGAACCCTCCTAACTTCCAGTTTATTTCTAAGGTAATATTTTTATTTTTAAAAGTATGATTAAATTCAGTCATTACTTTTGTAGATTTTTTATTTAAGTAAAAGTTTTTAGATTCTAAAATACTTTTAGCAGTAGAATAGTCAATCATTTGTTGTTATTTAAAATAATAAATAATAAATAATAAATTATTTTAAATAATCTTTAACATTCATATCTATTACCTTTTTAACTACTTCTCCTGGCACTTTATATTCTTCAAACTTACCTTCTTTTTTTAAGAGAACAACAACAGCTCCAAATAAAGATATGTTTTCAAATTTGGTTCCCTCTAGCATTTTCAAAAGAAGCTTAGCATAAAGAGGTAGTTGTACGTAATAGTGACCTAAAGAAGTGTCGTGATATTTTTCAAAAGGAGTTAACATTTTTTTTGTGTAAAATTGAACTTCAAAATTCTTAGGTTTATTTGATTTCCAATCTGTCACAACAATCCCAACCTCATTTTTTTCATTTAACATTAACCAAACTTTATCAGGCTGCCCAGTATACCCAAGTTCTGCATTTCCAAGAACCATTTCTGTATCAAGAAGAACAGCTCCCCTCTTATGCATTAGTTCAATAAACTCCTTGCCTGCAGTCACCATATTATCGCCAGTCTTAATCTGTTCTTCATCACATTCAAATATTGGCCGCCTAACCTCTTTATAGGAGCCATATAAGCTTACCAAGTACTCCTCCAATATAAAATGAACTCTACTACCCATATATGAAGCATAAGTGCCAGAATAAGCCCACTCTTTTAGTAGTGACTTTTCTTTCTCTTTATCTCCTCCACAATTTTTAAAACTCTTTGTTGACTCTGCATCAAAAGGTTTATAAAAACTTTTTAAAACTGTAGATACAGATGGATAGTTGCTTACAATTTCTCCTTTTGTGTTTTTTATAAAATAAGTATGTGTATCTTCAATAAATGAAAGTTCGTTTTTTGATTGATAGTCTGAAATTATTTCTTTTATTTCTTTTGCAATTTTATTTAAATCCATATGTTTAATGATGTTTTGTGTTGTTTTATGCTAGTTCTAACTCCTCTTCTAATTCCTCAATGTTTTCTTTTTCTTTTTCTTCTACAGGAATTAGTGGAACAAATCTAGATGCTAAAAAATGTGTATGAGGAAAGCAGTCAGATAAGTCAATTTCTTCTAATTGAACACCTAAAGCGCCAGCTTGCATATTCATTTTATTAAATTTTACTGCAGTGTAATGATTTCCTTTTTTTATCCATTTACTTGTAGGAATGTCATTGGGTCTGTCGGAATCGTTTATACAAATGAGTTTCATAATGCTAATATAAATAATCATAAATTAATATCAAAGTTATCGCATGAATAAATTGGTCAAAACCTATAATTGACCAAAATCTCCATTCCCACTTTGAACTTTCATGATTATTGTTTTTTGTTTCTAACGTCTTTAAATAACAGTATCCACTTATTTTGCTAGTTATAAAATCAGTAATAAAGTGTGTAGAAAATATTAATAACCCTATAGTTAATGAATCGTAAAAAGATTTTTCAAATAAATTAAAAAAAACAACCCAACCAAAAATTGTAACTATAGTATATATTAAAATATGAGTAGTAAGCCAGTAAATATTTTTTCCCTTCTTCCTCCCCATGTTTCTACTTTGAAACAAAAAATCTGCAACAAAGTGAGTTGAAAGTAAAGATATTAATATATATGTATTCATTTTTGTTTATTTATGATTTTTCATTTAAATCTTTCAAATTTAAATAATAAAACCTAACTTCTTGACCTAATTCTTGGTCATTTTTATATTTTTCAATTAATTCAACAATATATTGGCTATCTATATTTACTTCTTTGAAATTATTTACAACTACTGAACTTTCATGTACATATGATTTAACTTGTCTTAGTTCGTTTAGGGTTCTTTCTTTAGGTTTTTTCATTTTATATTTTTTAATTATTAAATCCATCCTTTTTTTCTAACTTGCTTTAATAAATTGATTAGGTTTTTATATTTATATTCCCCAATTTTTAATTTTGTATCTATAACAACATTATTATAAGAATGTCCTAATGAGTCACAATTATTCCTTTGACCATGTATTGAACTTACTTTTTCTATTATAACTTTTCTTTTAAATGTAATTTCATTTTCAAAATCTAATAAAAAAACAAGAAATTCTGGATTATCCCAAAATTCCTCGGCGCCAACCTCTGGCTTGTAGGTTATTGATTGAGTTTCATTCCATAAACATAAATCATCATCTAAAAGAATAGAAAATTCAAAATTATCACAATCACTATTATATTGATAGTAAAATACACTACGACTATCAGAATAGTCCGTATCTTCACATAAATATTTGTAATCTAATTTCATTTAATCATTTGACAATTACACACTTTAATATCTTGCATATATTTTTTTAAGTGAACTAATTTACTCCTATACCCAGCTCTGGACTTCTCGAGTTCAGTTAGAAATTTATTAAAATTTTCAAGTGGTGTTGTGTGGGTAGCTTTTTCTGTAATCAATGTTCTCACTTATTAAATCTTTTAAATGAATTATTTGTTATTTTATTATAATTAACTTTTCCTATGAACTCATTAAGATTTATTGAGTTTGTATAGCTCATGGCAGATTTTAGGTAGTGCTCAAAATTTACAACCCAACTTTCAATTTTATATTCAACCTTCCTATACCTAACAACGCCCTCTGAAGTTTTTAATATTTTATTGCCCCACTTCTTTTGAACTTCTTTTGTGGACATACCTCTAAATTTCTTTTTAATACTAAATCCTTTATTATATAAAAATTTACCCAACTTTTCTCCAACAGGAACACCCCTCCAGTAGTTTTGCCCACAAGACTCAAGTGATTTATTAAAAATAGAACCAATCATAACATAATCAGCTCCAATGGCTAAAGCTTTTATAACATCAGAATATTTTTTCATTCCACCATCAGCTACTATTTTAGCTCTACTATTCTTTGGCAGTTTTTTAGAAGCTTCATAACACTCTTTCAGTAAAGAGCCTATAGGGTAGCCTATACCTGTTTGTTGTGTAGTTAAACATCCGCCTCCATTGCCTATCCCACACCTAATATAGTCTGCACCAGCTTCAGAAAGAAGTTTATAAGTTTCTGGGTTTGCTACATTTCCAACCATTAATTGCATTGTTTTTCCATAATACTCCTTTGCCTTTAGTGTAACATAAACTAAATCAGACATGTGGCCGTTTGCAATGTCTATTAGAACATGAGAAGGATATGCATCTGCTTTTTTTGCTATAAACTTTTCAGTAAACTCCATTAAAGAATAAGAGTTAAAAATCATTTTAGAACCAACATTTCCATGCCCTCTATAAAAATCACCCCTTGGCAAACATACGTTTATTCCATTTTTTGTAAAATGACTTAAGTTTCTCAAAGAAACAACAGTATCCATTGGTGCTGCTATTATTGGTAAGTCACCAAACTCTCCCATTGAACTTCCATATCTATTGTTAATTTCTTTTCTAGTTATAATGTCTGATTGTACTGATGGCTCAATTAGTATGTCATCAAAATCAAATTTAGATTCCTCTTTAGATTCCTTATTGTGAGTTTTTATGTTTTTTTTCACAGCAATTACTACTTTTTTAGCTTTCGTTCTATTTTTTTCTTTCTCTGGTGGATACATTTTATTGTTTTGTTTTTGTACGTTCAAATATAGCATTAATTAACTTTAAAAGCAAGAAATTACATTAAATTAATGATAGTATTAAAAAATAATAATATTTATTTAATATTAATGAATTTATAAATGAATTTATCGGAAGGATATAGAAAAAGACTTTTAGAGCTTTCTGGTGTAAATCAGAACGTAAATTCAAAAGGTCAGGAAATAATAGATGATATATTGGGAGTTTTTACTATTAATGAGGGAATTAATTTTAGTGAAACACTAAAAAACATAGGAGACTATGCCAATAAAGGATTGATAAACAATGCCATGTTAACATCGCTATTGAATAATGACAACTTTAATCAAGAGCAGAAAGAGCAGATAAAAGATGTTATTAATACGTGGAAATATAGAAATTATTCATTTAGCTCTTCATTTTTTACTGACCGATTTTAGAAATCTCTATTGAAATTATTTTTTACCACTTTTCTTAATGGTGGTGTTCAAATTTATATTAAAAAAAAGGAGAGCTATATGGTTATAGCTCTCCTTTTAAAGATAGTATAATTATTAATACTATTTCTTATCTCCAGCAAAGTGTAGAACAACAAATAGAGCTACTAACCCTACAAATCCTCTTTC
>Ga0307488_10003498_pt1 | contig 13138 bp, 10 predicted proteins | sample SB02metaG_FD_202248 | JGI IMG/M metagenome (GOLD analysis project Ga0307488, IMG submission 202248) | Sea-ice brine microbial communities from Beaufort Sea near Barrow, Alaska, United States - SB 0.2 | ecosystem: Environmental > Aquatic > Marine > Coastal | place: USA: Alaska | collected...
TGGACGAAGAAATGAACTTCTTTGTAATGATGGAATTAGATGTCCAAGTACACGGCGAGGGTTGGGACGGCTCTATGCCGCCTCTGCCTATGAAAGTTATGCGTGTGCAGGAGAGAGAAATAGCACTAAGGTTTCTAGATAGCTGTGAAGATTTTTGGATGCCACCTGTGGATGAGGAATATTTTCTTCCGTTTAGCGATTCGATTCTCTACGATGATTCAGATGATTTTGATACTCGGCTATAAAGTTTGGCCTTAGACTATAAAGCACTACGGGCGGCACATAAAAAAGCCTGCTGCTGTGTTAGAGTGAAAAGAAATAATAAATCGAGATGAATAAAACGATAGCAATTAAGAGCCAGTAGGCGATGAATTGGAAAGGCCTGTCTTTAAAACTGTCAGTTAAGGTTTTCACCTTAGCTTCTTGCCCAGTATCTAGATCCTTATTACTCAGCCGTTGATATTGATACTCATCGATAAGCGTTCGGGCCTGGGTGAATTGATCAGGATCTTTGACCCAGAGTGCGGGCATTGAAATTCCCCAATTGCCAGCAAAAGTTTCAAAGTATTCGATACTTTGTGAGTCGAGTAAAGCGCGGACTTCATCCGCTTCCTCAATGGGTACGTCACGCATTCTAAAAAGTAGCTTGGACATAAATGTTCGATGTGGCTTGCGACTTGGAGGTCTATAAAGAGCATGCTACCTTTATCCTAAATCAGAGTAAATCAGTGTAATAAGAAGTACAGGAATTCCCATGAAATCAAGAATTAAGCGTAGTTGCTGGTTAAAGTTGGGGTGTCTGTTTTCCACGTGCATACTTTCGAGTATCGCTAGTGCAGACAGCTCGGTTTGGCTGGTTCAAGCCGAAGACCACACAATTTATCTCGGTGGCACTGTGCACTTGCTGAGAGCCGCTGATTATCCACTGCCAGATGAATATGGCGAAGCCTATGCTGCGTCGGCCAGTCTCGTATTTGAAACAGATCTGAGCTCTATGAGCGATCTATCGGTTCAGGCCAAGCTATTGCAACAGCTTCGCTACGGCGATGGAGAGTCACTGAAAACGGTGCTAAATGAGGAGGCGTACTCTGTATTGGAAGCCTACACAGGGTCTGTTGGGTTGCCATTAGCTATGTTAGAACAATTCAAACCCGGGATGGTCGTAAGTACATTACAGATTATGGAATTCCAGCGAATAGGCTTCACCCCGCAAGGGGTCGACGCGTACTTTAATGCCTTGGCAATGAGCGATGGTAAGCCCCTTGGTCAATTGGAAACTATCGATGCTCAAATAGGGTTTCTTGCTTCCATGGGAGAAGGTAACGAAAGCGAGTTTATTCTACTGTCGTTAAAAGATTTAGAAGATACTGTGGAGGTTATGGACGACATGATTGCGGCATGGAGAATAGGGGATAATGATGCCTTATCAGAGCTTTTTGTCGCGGATATGCTAGAACAAGCGCCTGAAATATATGATTCTTTGCTGAAACAGAGGAATTTGAATTGGCTGCCTCAATTAGAGGATATGTTAGAAAGCCCAGAAATTGAGTTTGTATTAGTTGGAGCCGCTCATCTAGTAGGCCCAGATGGCTTGCTAGCGATGTTGCAGGCTAAAGGCTACCAAATTTCGCAGCTCTAGGGCCGCTGGCTTAGCGCCAATAGTTCCTGCATGGGCGATCCGGAGAGACCTAGCGGGCTATTAACGAGCTGATTTAGGCTGCTAAATCTTAACTGGCGGGCAAAAAAAAAGAGGACTCAAAGAGTCTCTCTTTTTTTGCCCTAGTTCTAAGAGGATTAAGAACTGGTTTTGTGACTTAATACAATTTGTCTTGGGCCACTTGTTGACGTCTGACCACTCACACCAGAGGGGATCTGTTGAACCTTCCCGCCAGTCTTCATAAATGCATCGATGTGCTCCGCTAAATCTTCACGGCTACTTACGACGGCTTCTTTTTTTGGTTTATTAGCCATAACAACCCATTCCCACTGCGTTAAAAGCCAGTAATTGTACAGCAAATCTACGCTTTCATCTAATCTGACTTCTACTTGGGAGTGAGACCTTAATTTCTTGCCTTTGAACCTAATCTCTTTCGAGGCCGAGTATAGTAGTTAGAATAATAGTCTACAGGCAATTCTCCAATCACATCATCTAACGATGCTTTGTAGATTACCTTCATTTTAGCCATTAGCTCTAAATCTAGGTGGCAGCCGTAGTTACGGATTGTTTCGATATCCTCAAGTTGCTTCCGTGATACCCCTAACAAGCGAGCACCTTCGTTCATGGAATATCCTGCATTTAGTCGCAGTTGGCGGACGTTCTTTTTTACCGTAACAGTTATAGGTGAAAATTTTGAGTATTGAGCTTGATCCATAGATTTATCGCTAGCCTTTCAGCTGGCGATTCCAATAGAGAGATTCACCAGATATGAAAGACCATGCCTCCGGTCTTATTTTTAATTAACAATTGATGATCAGCGAAGTGACTGACCTTTCTAATTGCCGTAAGTTAGATTTCAACGCTAGCACAGCTACTTTTTAATGGTAATATTTACTTTTATTTTTAGTAGAATTTAGTTTTTTTTAAGATTGTAGTTCACTTTAAGTTCAAATTTCAGTATAGAAACCCACTTGAAAGCCCATATTTCGATGTTTTGGGGTGTCCCTTGGGTTTAATTAAAATAATTATGGTCGTAAAGAATGAATGGAGCCCGGAGTAATGTCAGAGTCTAACTTAACAAAAGAACAACAAAATGACGATTCAGTAAAGGTAGCCGCAAAAACGGTGGTGAGCTTTCATTACCGCATGAGCGAAGTGGATACCGAGGGTAAATTTGGTGATTGGGTGGAGGACTCTTACGAGGCGGAGCCTCTTTACTACCTACATGGTTTTGGAAACATTATAAGTGGAGTAGAAGGCGCACTGGAAGGTATGTTGGTGGGTGATACAACGGCCGTAACTTTGGACCCGATTTCAGCTTACGGTCCGCGCAAAGACAACGCGACTCAGCGAGTTCCGGTAAAGCATTTGCAGTTTGCCAAGCCTACAAGAAAGATCCTTCCGGGAATGGTGGCGGGAGTCAAAACTGAAAAAGGTATGCGCAATGTTGTCATAGTTAAGGCGGGGAAATTCAGCGCTGATGTTGACTTCAATCACCCTCTCGCTGGGAAGACCCTTCACTATGAGTTAGAGATAATTAGCGTCAGGCAGGCTAGCGCTGAAGAAGTAGCTCACCGACATGTACATGGTAATGGTGGCCATAACCATTAACCATTAGCCAGTAACCGCCCAAGTCACCGAATCGGCTCGGGCGAGGGTAGCTGCCTCGAGAATAGCCGAGATAATTTTTCGGCTTATCACAACTTCGTAATAATGCTCTCCGGTATCACGCTGGGCAAGTAATTTGTTTTTTGCTCAAATACCGACGCTTTCCTTCGGTATGATTAAGTCTTTTTTCTGCCCATTCATATCCGAGTATTTGTTCACGATAAAGGTGTGCTGTTTACCGTTGAGTTTCATTTTCAGTCGTTTGAGAAAATTTTAGACTTTAGATTTTTAAACCCTAAATCGCTGTTATTTATTTCATTCACATTATATCTGATGTGATGCTGACCTTTCACAGCGTTACTGGATTCGCCCACCGCTATTTGAAGTATATCAACGTCAAACAGGTTCTTATTAATAGCGGTCGGCAGGTTCTATGAGCATCCAGACGTCCTATCGGCCAAGCCAATAGGGGCGGATTTAATTACGGGGTGATCCTCGTCTTAAAGAAAGCGCGGGGAATCACTGAAATAACAAGTGCCGACACCGAGTTTCAATGAAGCCAGTCCCATTTGATCATAATAACAGTCACTCGCCCGCGTGGTTACCAGCATGTCTTTTGGATAGCCGCAGGTTCTAGCAACTGAAAACCACTGCTCTGAAACCTGCTTATGTTCAAAAAAAGAGTTATCGCATCGCCTTTAATAGAAGCTCTATTCGCACTGTAGGTTTCGAGGATCTTATTGATTGGATTAAAAAAGCGGGTGCTGAAATTAGAGGCAGGAAAGAGACCTTTTGAGGAACTCATCAGTGACACTGGAGGAGCGGCAAACGTCAGCTTAGAGAATAGTATGATGAAAAATTTGTGCATCTGCCTCTTTTGCCCCTGAGTGTGTTAGTAGTTGATACAGAGTCCCAGCAAACCTAAAAGCCTATTGTCATCTTCATCTTTAAGAATATTAATTCTATTAAAAGCCCTGTGGGCAAAACGAAATAACTTTATATGATGTCTGAATTTGCCGACATTATGCAGGAGCTATAGGGTTGTCTGTGCACCTACGGATTTAACTTGAATAGCGATATTTTAAGTGCGCTGACGCGGCGACTAACCATGTCTATGATTTTAAGATCAAGACTTAATACGCCGGACTCTTCGTTGTTTGTATCTCGTAGGTCGTATTCGTTAAGATACAGGGTCAGTTTCGCTAAGCGTTGTGGTCCGCAGTAGCGGGTTCAAACTAAGATCCAGACAAACCTTATGATCTGCCCCCAAGATCGGTCTCGAATGGCGCGAAGCTCTTTATCTTTGACAAGCTGAATGTGAGCAAAAAGGGGTTTGTTGACGTTGTACAATGTAGCTTCATTTTAACCAGAATAACCTTTGATCTATCGCCAGCGCCTCTGCGGCGCCGCGGATTTTTAGATCAGACAGTCGAGCTCCAGCATCCCTGATCTCAGTGCGAGCAACTTGCTTGAAAGAGGTGCTTGATCGCAGCGAGCTGAAGAAATCTGACATGATCGACAGTGAGACCGATTTTAACCCGATGAATTAATACATTCATCATATCAAAATAGGGTTAACGAAATTGCTTAAGCTGCTTTGAGTTATCTCAGGCTTTGGATTTTAAAGTAGCAGTTGGTGGTACCAGTAATGCTGTTAGTTTTTTAATCTCTCGACAGTATTTGCGGCATAGTTTAACGCCAATGGGGTAGTTGTTGATTAGCCGCGACAAACTCTCGGTACTGAGTATTGGGCTTAGTTTTCAATAATGACAGTAGGCTTTCTTCTACGTATTGGGTTGATCTCATTGTGCATTTTAAATTTTTTTCATATTTCAGTATTTCAAAAATGGTTGGAACTTGCAGCCTCAAATTTGTAGCCTATTGCACATTGTTGAAAATCCCCATAAAACGAGAATCTTTACAATGTATCAATTTACAGCGATGCATAGGAAGGGTGGATTTCATATGAACATAATACAGCCTATTTCAGGGTGTGCTTGATGGCTGATTTAGCGATAAATCCAGCTTATTCATCATTTGGTTTTGCTGGCGATGTAAAAATAATCTGAAAACCGCAGCAAAGGCATTCTTCCAACCGAAAAGCTCGTATTCCCCTTCTACTTCAATAACGGTATTGCAATCGACATTGCGAAGTAGGATCGAAAAGGCAAGGCGTAAATCATTCACTTGAAGCATGAGAACCATCTCTGCTTCTGGGTCCCAGCGCAAGATCTCGATTTGTCCTTTGCCGAACAAGCCGTTTACGTCAAATATTGAGCCTCTTGAGATGGTGCTGCGCTCATTCGTCAATACCTTATCAACTCCTATGACCCAATCTGACCAAGAATTGATTTCTATGAGGTATCCCCAAATACCTGTGATTTGCTCAGGCGCGGGACCAACCAGCATAGCGTCAATGGTTGTGTGGTGGACCTTAATGTTTGCGGTTGGGAAATTGTAGGTTCGCATAGGATAGCTTTACTATAAATCTTGATTTTAATTGTTGATCTGAACTCAAGTCAGAGGCTTAGGCAAGCTAAAATTTGATTAAGTGCGTAGGCTTCGATGAAGAAGTCGCTACTGCTGACACTAGCGGCATTAATCACAAAAGAATCACTGGCAGGTCGCGCAATTTCGTCTCGGGCTTGCGTTGGCTATAGGTGAGGCTCATAATTAAGTTTGGGTAATAAGAGAAAGAAATAAAACTTAGTGCCTGTATAAATAGCGCCTGTATAAATAGTTGTTATGTATTCTTATTTTCAAGTTTCAGCGTGTATCTTAAATATAAGACCGCGCAGATGAAATTAGGCTTTGATCAGGGTTCGACGGCGGCGAGAAGCAAAATCAAAAACACTGCGCTAAGGTTAAGGAGTTAGAAAAACGGGTTCAAATAGGTGAGTTAATCGTGACTGATCACAAGGTTCTGCTTGAAAATGAAATAAACGCATTGGCATAAATAGCCACCAAATTATTTTTCATTGCTTAAAACAAGCTTAATTTACTAGAAATCCATCATCCCACAGCACATAATGAAAATCGATTAACCTAGGTGGCGAATTGGGCCGCCAAACACAAGTAAGTGTGAGTAGTAAAATAAAAACAATATTACAGTCAGGAGAAGCACTATGAGTTTCGATAAGAGTTTCGATAAGAGTTTCGATAAGAATCCAGAAGATAACGGAAGAAGAAACCTACTCAAAGGCGCCATCGGTGGCGGTGTACTAGCCGCAAGTGCCGCAACTCTGCCTGGGCTTGTGTTTCCTGCACTGGCTCAAGGAGAGAAACTCGTGCCTTTCACCGACGTTCCAGATACATTTAGAGTTGGGCCGGTCAAACCCAATGCTGTTCACTATCTCGACACAAGGGAAATTGATACTTACTTTACAGATAATGATGATTTCTATTTGGTTCAACATTACGGCCAGCCAGAAGTAGACAATGATAGCTATCGCTTGCGTGTCACTGGAATGGTAGACAAAGAACTTGAATTCTCGCTAGCAGATCTGATGTCAAAAGATGTTATTGAACAGCAAGTCGGGTTTGAGTGCGGTGGTAACGCTCAGCGACTTTTTCAGGGATTGATAGGGAATGCCTACTGGCGCGGACGAACGCTAAGCACGATTCTGGAAGAAGCGGGTATACAGGATGGGGCTAAGGAAATCGTTTTCTTTGGCGCCGATATTGCCAAAGAGGAAATTCGAGGCCAAGAAGTGGATAAAGCTTTTGCTCGTAGCCTTTCGATTGAAGACGCGATGCGACCAGAGAATATGCTCGCGTTCGAAATGAATGGAGAACCATTACCCCACTATCACGGCAAGCCCGTGAGACTCGTTGTGCCGGGTTGGTATGGTGTTGCAAACGTAAAATGGATTACCCAGATTCATGTGCAAGACACACGATATATGGGTCGTTTTATGGGCCGTGATTATGTCACTTTGAAGAAAGAAAATATCGGCGGCGTTGACAGATGGGTAGAGAATTCAGTGACTACCATGAATTTAAAATCATCTATCATTAGGGTTACCGAACTAGGTGGCAATTATAAGGTACAAGGTTTCGTGCTGAATGATGGTACAGCGATTGAGAGTGTTGAAGTTAAGGTGGACGACGGTCCTTGGCAGCCCGCTGAAATGAACCCGCGCAATACTAAATACTCATGGAAATTGTTTAGCTTTGATTGGAATAATCCAAGCCCAGGAGAGCATAGCCTGGTTTCAAGGGTTACTGACATCAATGGAAATGTGCAAGCGACTCCCGAAGAGTTGCCTGAAAAAATCAGCTACTGGGAAGACTTTGGGCAATTCGAGCGCACGGTACAAGTATAGTGTTGAAGCCAGAAGTCTAAGCAGGCCTAAGACATTGTATATCCTCCTCCAAATTGCGGCCTGAGACCACAAGGCCGCAGGCTGTCGAAGGCTTTATCCTAACGCGTCAATGGGTGGAGACGAGTGTAGGTTTAGAGTTAATATATTGGTTCGCAACAGTAGATGGGCCATTGCGTCTTCGCTTATCCGGTCAAGAGGCAGTGTGTTTTTATGCTGCAGATCAAACTGAGAATGTGGGTCGAGCCTTGCGTGCAATACGGGGTTGGCGCAGCAAGAAAACTAAGCTTAAAAATTTCAACAAAGATCTAGTTTCTGCACTCTACTTTCGAAGCCAAAGGCAGCTATATACGGCTCGAGAAAAATTGGGCGATGCTGGTATAATCTGCTACGAAGCTGATATTAAGCCTACCGATAGATTTCTAATGGAGAGATTTATAACCGGTGGAGTAATTATTCAGGGAGAGAGTTCTGTTCGCACAGGCTTCCGAGATCTCCAAAACCCCCAACTTAAACCTGCTCAAGTTAGGCCACGCTTAAGCGCGGTTTCTATAGATATAGAAACCGATTTTTCTGCTCAGAAACTCTATTCTATTGCCATTTACTCAGACTCAGTATCATTGGTTCTGATGATTAATGAGAATCCAGAAGAGGTTGCTGAAGAGACGTTAGTACTGCGATATTTCCCAACTGAAAAAGAGCTACTCGCCTGTTTTATCGAAACAATAGAAGTGCTAGACCCTGATATTTTAATGGGATGGAACGTTGTTAATTTCGACCTTCGCTGCCTACAGATGTTTTGCGATCGGGCAAGTATCGAGCTTCGCCTAGGTCGAAATGCAGAGGCGGTCAAATGGCGCAATTCTGCTGATTCGAATGATCGTCACTATGCACTGCTTGCGGGTCGTGTGGTGCTTGATGGGATCGAACTGATGCGATCGGCAACTTATCAATTCGAAAACTTTTCCTTAGAGCACGTATCGCGGGAATTGCTTGATCGAGGGAAACTGGTAGATGACGTCGATGCCCGGGGGGCTGAAATCACATCACTTTTTGAAAACGCGAAATTGGCCTTAGCAAAATACAATCTAGAAGACTGTAAACTGGTTTGGGATATCTTTGAAAAAGAAAAGCTAATTGATTTTGCTATTGAGCGAAGTTTACTAACTGGTTTGGAATTAGACAGGGCTGGAGGTTCTGTTGCCGCTATGGACTTCCTTTATCTGCCTCGCTTGCATAGACAGGGCTATGTGGCTCCCGCGATGGATCAGCTTGAATCAAGTAATATCAGTCCGGGTGGCTACGTAATGAACTCCATACCGGGCATTCATAGAAATGTGATCGTCTTAGATTTCAAGAGTCTATATCCAAGTATCATTCGCACGTTCAATATTGACCCCTTGGCTATGGTAAAAGGGTTAGATGTAGAAAATCCTATCATAGGCTTTGATGGTGGGAGGTTTTCTAGAACGGACAGTATCCTTCCAGAGCTTATAACCACGCTTTGGGCTGCCAGAGACCGTGCTAAACTGGCCAACAACAAGGCGTTGTCTCAAGCAATAAAGATCATAATGAATTCGTTCTATGGCGTGCTGGGAACACTAGGATGTCGGTTTTTTGATTCGAGATTAGTCAGCTCAATTACAAAGCGTGGGCATGAAATCATTATTCAAAGTAAAGTCTATATTGAATCTAAAGGTTACCAAGTAATCTATGGAGATACCGATTCGGTCTTCGTTCTCCTTTCAAATATTGACGATGATGAAGTAGCTAAAATTGGAAATGAGCTTTCCTCAGAACTAAATATTTGGTGGAGAGACAAACTAAGGCAAGAGCAGGGAATAAAAAGCCACCTCGAAATACAGTTTGAAACCCATTACCGGAAATTTTTCATGCCTACGATCAGAGGGTCAGATGCGGGAAGCAAAAAACGCTATGCTGGGCTAGTTGGCTCAGACAAGTTAGTGTTTAAGGGACTTGAGTCAGTGCGCAGTGACTGGTCTCCTTTGGCTCGAGATTTTCAAAGGGTCTTGTATGAAAAGATATTCCATGAGCAGCCCGTTGAAGCTTACATTAAAAAAACGGTGCAAAAACTACTAGCCGGAGAATGTGGTTCGCAATTAACGCTAAGGAAAAGGTTGCGCCGGAAGCTGGTGGCCTATGTGAAAAATGTACCTCCCCATGTTCAGGCAGCTAGGAAAGCAGAGGCAATAAGAGCTGCCAAAGGGCTGCCAAGCTTGTATGACTCGGGTGGTTGGATAGAGTATATAATGACCGTTAATGGGCCAGAGCCTAAGCAATATGTAAGTTCGGCAATTGATTTTGATTTTTATATAGACAGACAATTAGCGCCAATAGCAGATTCGATACTGGTCTTTCAGTCGCAAACTATGGATAAAATTCTCAACAAACAGATCGGCCTTTTTTAGGCTTTGGAGATATAACATGACAAGTTACTTGGTACTAACAGTAATAGCTGACGATAAGCCGGGATTGGTGGAGTCTTTGGCGGCAGTGATAGCGGAGAACTCGGGTAACTGGCTTGAAAGCAGCATGTCGCAATTGGCGGGCAAATTCGCCGGAATATTGAAGATAAGTGTGGAGGATTCACATCTCGATCAGCTTGAGTTAGCTTTAGAGGCGCTGGATGGGTTAAAGCTGATGATAGAGCGTGTTAAGACAGATGAAACTTTGGGTGGGCCCATAACAGTCGAGCTAAACCTGATGGCAAATGATAGGCCAGGGATTGTTAGGGAGATATCTCGTGCAGTTGCTGACCTTTCTGTGAATGTAGAGAAATTAACCACCAGTTGCTCTTCTGCGCCAATGTCCGGGGTAGATCTCTTCAAAGCGACAGCAACATTGAAAGTGCCGCCTTCGCTAGAGTTGAGTAGATTGCGGGAAGAGTTAGAGAGTCTCGCTGATGATATGATAGTTGAAATTGATGTGAGCTAAGGTGGTCAGATTGGCTTTGTCATTACCGGTAGAGTTAACTTTATTTGCTCTAGCTGATCTATAAGGTTTGTTAGCAAATTAATACACTCAACCACCTCAAACTCTATAGTGCCGTCTTCTAAATAGCTGTTGGTTTGCCCAAAACTACTATAAAGCAGAATCAGGCAAGCCTTGTTTGAATCCAGATTCTGATAGAAAAATTCTTCAAAAGCGGGGGACACTGAGCTTAGGACCTTATCTAAGGTGACTCCATTAGAAGTTGGTGTTTCTAAAAGAAGCCGTTCAACACTTTGTAGCTGGGCTGCAACTGTGATTTCAGAAGTTTGACTGAACGGAGATTGAAGCCCAGACTCATTCTCACCGTTTAGAAGCGGGTACAGTGACCGAACTAATAACTCCTCGGTTAACATCGCTGTCGATGATTCTAGTAACAAATTCAAAAGGGTCGCTGAACTGCGATTCTCCGTTGTTTTTAGGAAACTAGTACTGGCATCTCCCCAGATCGCAAAACTAGAATTAAAATCCTCAAGTAGAATTGCGCTGATTAGACGCAGTAGTTCGCGTCGCCGGTTATTGCCAACTTGGCTAATCTCCATACCGCTTTCGCGTTGGATGTTGGTGAGTTTATTTACCGGGACGAAGTCCTCGAATCCCCTTGGTGCGGTATTAACATTGGGCTCGCCCCATAAAAGAAATTCAAGCACATGAAAACCTAGCGCTGCCTCAGTCATATCAAATAATCCATGCTGCCGCTTAAGACTTTCGGGGGAAAGCTCTACATTGACATCATGAACAATTCCGCCGGCTTCATATCCGTCTACCGAGTCAACATAGCCTGCGATGATAGGCCAGTAATCCATCTGATATGCCATTCGGTAAAGCTGATCACTCTGATTCTCTGTTGAAATCAGTGCGGTAAAATACAAATGCAAGTTGCTTTGATGATAGCTTTGATGAGCCGATGCCCAACTTTTTTGGCCGTTAGCTAATGTGCCTGAGCTAGGAGACTCAAGGAGAGACTCTATATTTTGTTGAAGGGATGCGAGCTCGGCTCGCAGGTCCGTGAAATCGGAGTCAACCTGTGCGACGTATTCTATCAGCAGCTTCTTTACCGATAGTGATGTCTCCAGGTCAAGAGACTGTATTAGCACTTCTTCAGAGGAGGGCACACCAGCGGGTGTTGACGGTGTAATTAAGGTTGGGTTAGGTGGGCTTGGACTACATGAGAGAAAAATGAGAATGGATGCACAAGCGACGCTTAACTTTACTGTTGTGCTGATTTTTTTCACAATTAACGTAGAGAAACACATGACCAGTTTCGCCTATTTGCTTCGTCTATAAGCATTTCATCTCCATCCACTACAACAGCTTCTTTTACTCGCTGTAGCAAGGGCAAATCATTAATCGAGTCACTGTAGAAAATACTTTCCTTAAGTTGTAATTCGGCAGATATTGCGATCTCTGAACTCAGCCACTGATCTAGCTTATTCACTTTACCCGATTGAAAGCAGGGAGTGCCAAGAATCTCACCAGTAAAGCGATCACTCTGAATTACTAAATCTGTAGCGATTAGTTTATCTACGCCGAACATTTGAGCAATTGGTGTGGTGATAAAGGAATTGGTGGCAGTGATTATTATGCAATAATCACCGGCGGCTAAGTGTTGATTAACAAGTGCAACGGCTTTAGGCAAGATCAATGGTCTGATGAACTTTTGAGTGAATTCTCGGTGCATCGACGCCAGTTCAAGCTGAGAGAGGTGCATCACCGGCGTCAAGGTAAATCGTACATATTCGTGTATATCTAGTGTGCGGTCTTGGTACTGTCTATAGAATTCATCGTTACGTTTGCCGTGTTCGATTGCCGAAACTAAGCCTCGATCTATTAGATATTCACCCCAAGCGTGATCGCTATCTCCGCAGAGTAAAGTATTGTCTAGATCGAAAAGGGCTAAGCGAGTTGTCATGTAGTTTGTCTGCTCAAAAGGCGAGATTATACCCACGGACTAGGTCCGGGGTCAGGAAATCCGTATATGGTTTGTTATTTTTATGACCTCTTTTTCTATGTTGTTGAATATTAACAATATTAGCTGACATCAATGGCTCGTTGCCATTGAATAGTGAAGACAGGTTGTGAAACAATGCTAATCCACTCCTGGTTATGGATAAATGCACGTGATTGACTCTAATGGGTATAGGCCTAACGTAGGCATTGTAATTTGCAATCGCATTGGCCAAGTACTATGGGCGAAAAGGATTGGTCAAAGTGCATGGCAGTTCCCTCAAGGGGGAATCGATCAGGATGAACATATAGAGTCAGCTCTTTTCCGTGAGCTAGAGGAAGAAGTTGGCCTTAAGGAAGTTGATGTAACCATTCTTTATCAGGCTAAAGAATGGTTACACTATGATTTGCCGCTAAATTATATTCGCCAGCATAAAGATCCCGTTTGTATAGGGCAGAAGCAAAAGTGGTTTTTACTAAGCTTGGAAAGCGATGAAAGCGCAGTTCAACTAAAAGGAGACGTCCAACCTGAATTTGATGACTGGAAGTGGGTGAGCTATTGGTATCCTATAAATCAAGTCATCGAGTTTAAGCG
>Ga0307488_10003499_pt1 | contig 13137 bp, 10 predicted proteins | sample SB02metaG_FD_202248 | JGI IMG/M metagenome (GOLD analysis project Ga0307488, IMG submission 202248) | Sea-ice brine microbial communities from Beaufort Sea near Barrow, Alaska, United States - SB 0.2 | ecosystem: Environmental > Aquatic > Marine > Coastal | place: USA: Alaska | collected...
TCCTCCGTCTCCGCCTCCTCCTCCCCCGCCCCCTCCTCGCTTCGTCTGTCCTGCTCGACTCGCGTCATTGATACCCGCGTCCGACCGTGACGCGGTAAGGCCACGCTCCTTCGTATGCACGGGGACGCGTCTCCCTCACGGATACACGGGCTACGTAGGGGACAAAAAGCCCTCGTTCATGGTGTGTCGAACTAATAGAAGCCGGTATCAACCCCATCATATCCCGCGATCTTACCGCGTGTTGTGTCCCCTTCTACATCGTCGACGGTGTATCGAACTAGACGCCATCCGGTGTGCACCCCGTGATATCCTGTGATTTACGGCCAGCGCGCGGCTACGAGTGTGTGTTCCCTACTACATGCTCCTCGAGCTCGACGGGCCTGCCTCTGACATGCGTGCTCTGCAGGCATGGCGATCGACAAGCCCGGAGCTTTGCGCGCTGTGGGACGAGAGTGTTCCCGTGTCCGAATGGGCGGGGGTCGTCATCGGCGTGGACGGCGCGGACGTGGGGCGCGTCTTGGAGCTTTCACTTCCATTAAAGAAATTGACGGGCATCGTGCCGGCGGAGATCGGGAGGCTCACCGCGCTGCGGACGTTGTACCTCAACCAGAACCAGCTCACGAGCGTTCCGCCTGAGCTCGGGCGGCTCACCAAGCTGACGTCGTTGGTCCTCTTCTTCAACCAGCTGACGAGCGTGCCGGCGGAGCTCGGGAACCTCACCGCGCTGCAGATATTGACCCTCTCCAGCAACCAGCTGACGAGCATTCCGGCGGAGCTCGGGAACCTCGCCGCACTGCAGACGTTGGACCTCAGCAACAACCAGCTGAGGAGCATTCCAGCGGAGTTCGGGCAGCTCACCAACCTGACGTCTTTCCGCCTCGTAAACAACAGGGTGAGCAGCCTTCCGGCGGAGCTCGGGGCGCTCACCTCGCTTTTGGGCTTGGAATTCAGTGGCAACCCACTGAGTTTTGGTGCGTTGCCGGATGAGGTTAAATCGCTGTCGACGGAGAACGGTGGCAATACGACGTTCAAGACGAACATGTCATACTTGCCGGGCATCTTATACTACCTTCTCTTTTGGTGATGGAGTTTAGTAGGTTTAGCTGAAGATGTCTGTATACAAAGTGAAGCCCTGCTTGAAAGATTAAACTCCTCCGCACTGCGGCGCGCGGCGGCGGGTGCGGGTTTCGACTAGGAGGAGACATTGGCGGGGTTGAAGGTGGCGCAGCCGTAATGGAGGCGGCACGTGACAACGATTGCGTGTGACGATTGTCAGGCAAGCTGCCAACAGCCCGCCCCGCCTGGCCACATCTTAGCCACCTAACTCGCGCGACGGCGGAGACTACACACCAGGCGGAAAGTGGTACGTGCGAGGTTGGTGGTTGCTCATGCATCCCGCGAGTTGAGTCGATTGTGTCATTGGCAGCTTACTCCGAGGCGCCATCCGCCGGTGGGCCGCTCGGATCCAAGCTCACCGCCCTTTCAGCAGTTGCGACGGACAACATGCCTGAAGCATGAGAAGCGGGAGGGTGCTAAAAATACATGGATGTTGCCGCCTCTGCCGCCGCCGCCGCCGCTGCAGCTGCTGCAATCACCGCACACTCCACACTGTAATAACGGCAGCACACGCACATAAATGACCGAAGAGGTTGACAAGGTGGTCAAGTGGTATCAGTGTCACATGTCACCCATGCTGCCCACAACTACACCGGGCACCGGGGTCACCGTTGCCGTCAATCCCAGGCACCTCCTCCCAAACACTCTCCACCAAATAAATATAAGTCGTCTTCAACTCTCCATCGACTTTTGTTCAAACGTTTCATCGGTCAGAGCGCGATTCGATCGTACCTGTTCCATCGTCAGAAATGCACACCAAGGGTTAGAAATGCCAAGCCTTTGGCGGTATCGATACAGTTGAAAAGTCTCTCGAACAGGAAAGGTGAAAAGGGGTTGGCTACGGGGCAGCTGATCAGCCCACTTGGCGCGCAGTCGTCGCCCCCGCGCTCTCATCCCACTTCGCAGCACACGCTCGCACGCGGCGCCGCCACCCGATGCGACTCCTGCACGTGTTGATATTCATAATAACCACGTCCTCAGCCCTGATCACAGTGCTTAAGGTCGTTGCCATACGCCACTGGTCTCTCGGAACCTCAAAGTACTCGCACTCTCCCGCTGGGTTTATTGAAGCTGCTGTGGAAAGTTATGTTTTAGGGTTGGAGGTAGGGGCGTCTACTCGTTAGAGCTCGTCCCTTTTCGCCGCTCAACTTGAGCTAGTTTGTGTTCAAACGCAGACATGAAACCGCTCAAAAGGTGGTTTGAGTTAAGCTGAAAGCGGAACGATCGTACGACCCTGGTTGGCGGCTTGGAGCCTTCCCGCTATTCCCGCCGCCACACAACACAACTTTGCAACACTCGACAACAACAACAACAACAACAAGTGACGCAAGTGACGCAAGTAACGACCGTAGTAGCAGCAGCAGCAGCAGCAGCAGCAGCAGAAGCAACAGCAACAGCAGCAGCAGCGCGCAAACACACGATACGACTAACTGACGACTGGACGAATGTCCTGCCCCCCCCCGTCCCCCCCGCTCTACCGAGGCATGGATGTTGTCAACATACTCGGCGGCACTAACGCCGTCATCACCGTACAAGGATGCACCGGCACCCCGTTGTGGTTTGCGGCGAGGTCGGCGAGGTATGGGAGGGGCGGGTTTGAGCTGGCGAAGCTGCTGCTGGAGAGGGGCGCGGATGTCAACGCTGCCGGGAACGATGGGAACGGGTGGACCGTTGTGCGTGGGCGGCGCAGGGCGGGAACCTGGAGGTGTTGAAGTGGGCGCAGGAGCACGGGTGCCCGTGGTCAGGCGGTGCAGGTTGACAGTATCAAAACCCTGTTGAAAGCGCCTGTGGTGTCAGCGCTTGATACTATAATGTGATGAACCGCTTCCAAACTTTGCTTTCAAATTTAACTTGCGCCTCTACACCGTGGACTCCTTGGAGAATCATGTCATGGTTGGGCGGTGCACGTTGACCCCAGATTGACCCGGGCTGACCGCGCCTGGTTTCAGCGCTCGAAGCTTTGAGTACAATATGAACCGCTTTGAGTACAATATGAACCGCTTTTAAACGTTGCATGCAGTTTCAGCTTGCGCCGGTACACCCTGGGACTTGTGGACGTGTGAATGGGCCGCTTCGGGCGGGCACCTGGAGGTGTTGAGGTGGGCGCGGGAGCACGACTGCCCGTGGGATGAGGGAACCTATGCCGCCGCCGCCGAGGGCGCGCACTTGGAGGTGTTGCAGTGGGGGCGGAAGCACGGCTGCCCGTGGAACGAAGTAGGAGGTGCAGGTTGACACTAGGGTGACCCCTTTTAGACCCCGGGTTAACCGCGCTTGAAGCTAGATGATGATGAATCGCTTTCAGGTTTTGCTTTCAATTTTGATTTGCGCTACCACGAGGGGAACGTTATGCCGCCGCTGCCGAGGTTGGGCAGCTGGCGGCGTTGCAGTGGGCGCGGGATCACGGCCGCCCGTGGGACGAGCGAGTGCGTGCTTTCGCCACACCCAGTCGGAATGACAGCGGGCACCAGGAAATGCTGACCTGGCTGGATGCACAGGGCGATGATGCTTAAGCAAAATTAAAGCAAGCCATGAGGGTGGGACCAATTTGCTTTTGTTATAATTTTGCAATTCTAAGACTAAGTATATGGAGGTGAACGTCCATGCCTTTTTGTAGTTTCTCACTACATCACAAAGCACAACGCATAATACTTTGTATAAGCGCACCCCGTACCTGCGCCTGCCCGGGCGACTAATCTTCACACTAATTGAATGTGTCTTCTCGCTATTACCCCCGCGGCGGCGGCGGCCCTTCGCCGCCGCGGCCGCTGTCACGGTTGCTCGGATCCTCGACACGGTCTGAGAACAACCGCTTGGTTCCCGACGCCCCCGCCGCGCCCGCCGCCGCCGCCCCCGCACCCGCCCCCACCGCCCCCGCCCCCGCCGCCCCTCCCGCCACCGCACCGTTCGCTCCAGCTTCTCCGAATCCCACGCTTGTGCTGCCCCCGTTCCTAGTGCAAGGGCCGGACACATATTGTTCACCTCGTCGTACGACGCCTTGCACCTCAAGAGACGAGGTTTCAAATACGTTGGACGAGGTGGCGAGCATTACATACTCGGCTCTACGATGCCTGTGACGTCGTCTTTCACCACATTTGAACCCTGTCTCCAGGAGCTAAGCAGCAATATCTGACGTGGCGAGCATGATTTGTCAGGCCAAACCCCGTGCTCCCCGCACTGCCGTCGAAGACGTCCCATATCGCGGGATGCCCTGAACTCGAGGTCGGTCGAGTGTGCCGCCCTGTCAGCGTGTTTCCGTCTCCGTTTCCGTTTCTGTCCTGGGACATCGGCTCATTACCTCTATGCCCTTCAGCCAGGGCCTTCCTATCGTTCCCTTTTCGACTTAAGCTCAGTGTCGGAAGGACTATTCTATTTCATCTCCTCGAGATCGAGGGTCTATTTACTCAAGGATGGCGACCCGGTCGGACTGTCGGTGCGTCGGTCGGTGGGATTTCTGAAATAGACAGTGCTGATTGGTCGAACGTGATTCGACACCATACACTCGATACCAGATCCGACACTGACTTTAACGGCCATCCCTTACAGGGGTACCTGCCAGTGGTTTCATGGGCACAATAACTTGATATGAGATTGACGCCCTGGGGCTCGATGAACATTATAAAAAATAATAATAAAAAAGGGGGACAGGGAACGAGTGGCCAGGCCCCGCTTTCAGCGCCAGTGTCTTCCTCGCCCGCCTCCGTCACGTCGGTCAACCCTGTTGTGCCGCCTTTGGCCTTGCGCCCCGAGCGCCAGGCTCCCGCAGCACGTTGGGAGGTGCTCGCCAGACCCGACAGGCCCACGTGGCTTGCGTTGGAGTGCCATCATGTGGGGCCTGGCGCATATTACCCGCCACGTCATTCATCGCATTTTGACACCGCGTTTATTGGAAAAAATAATTAACCCTGACAGACTTTAGGATCTGTCCGCTTGAAATGGCGGAGGATGTCTTGGTTAATGCGCACCATGTGAGTGCCTTAGGGTTCGATGAACGTTGTGAACAAATGGCATCTCATGACGAGGCAAGCAATGACAGCCTTACCGATTGGAGGGCCCCGAGTTCCAAGTATGCACCGACGCTGGGTGCTCCTCGTATTCCTCCCCCTCCGAGATTCTGAGTTTCTGAGCGGACTGGCTCCCGAGCGGGTGCCGCCGGGTAGGAGGGTCATTGCGTCGCAGTTTTCCAGGGTACCTCAAATTGCCGTCAACGCGTCTCGAATTTGAGATCCTGAGTAAACAGACGGTCAGTTTTGCCATACAATGGTACAATATGGCAATTCGACAGTCCATTTGTCAAGAATTGGCGACCGTCATTTGAGGTACCCTGGAAAACTGCGAAGTGAGCACAACCACTCGAGCGAATATCGGACAAGCCCGAATGACGTACATAAAGGGTGAACGCGGTACTGTATACAGACGCGCGGACTCAATTCGTCGGAACAAAACGACGGTTGAGTGCTCGTTCTCAATAACACCCCTGCCACGTTTCGCTCGGGGCAGCCGCCGTCCTGGAACTGCTCCACCTGCGGAGCGATGGCGGAAACAGCGGCGCATCTGGCGATGGCGACGACGTCTGCGCCGTATTGCCGTATCGCCCACCTCTCCCGCCCCCGCCCTCGCCACCGCCCTTGCTCCCGCCATCACCCCCTCCCCCGCCCCCGTCTTCGCCCTCTCGCCCACTGCCGCCACCACCGCCACCGCCACGCCCGCCGTTCCCGCGCCCGCCGCGCCCGCCGCCGCCGTCCTCGCCCCCACGCCCGCCTCGATACGGGTTGGCCGCCGGGTTCAAGGGGGGCGGGTGCAACGGAGAGCCGATGGTACTGCCCTCGCTGCCGCCGAAGGAAGGGCTGGGTGTCCGGGGCGGAACACCGAAGGGATCCTCGTCCTCCTCCCCCTGGTGTGGTAACCGTCGCGAGGGCGACAAGGGAGGGCTCTGGCTCCGGGCCGGGTAGTCGTCCAATTTGAAGGGGGCGGAATTGGTGCGACGCAGCGGAGTGGGCGCGTGGATGACGTGGTCGGGAGCGCTGATCCGTTCACCTCCGCCGCCGCTGCTCCGTTCGTTGCCGCCGCCGCCCAGGGGCTTACACTCGTCCACTTTTCAGCTAGACGGAAGCGCTTTCTGTGGGATAGGGGTTGCATTTAGGGGTTCTTTAGGGCGTTTGTAGCAGTTGTTATAGGAAATCATGGGGCATTTAGCGTAAATTGTGTGTCAGAGACGGCTCAGGTTGAGCTGAAAAGTAGACGGGTGTAAGCCCCTGCCGCTGCCGCCGCCGTCACCGCCGCCTCCGCCCCCTCCGCCGCCCCCCCCGCCGCTCCCGCCGCTCCCGCCCACCCCACCACTGCCGCCACTACCTCCGCCACCGCCACCCGAGCGTTGCGTCCCTGTCCCCGAGTCGAACCCATGATGTAGCGGCGCAAGTTGAATTTGAAAGCAGAAGGTGAAACCACTATGTCACAATTTGCTTTCAAGCGCCCAGTTCCAGGCGGTTTCAGCTTGGATTTCATAGGGTCAACCTGCACCGCCCTGCCGTGAAATGTCGCGGCGCCGGCGCTGGAGCGCGCGGGGCCCGTGGTGTAGTGGTGCAAGTTGATTTTGAAAGCAAAGTTTGAAAGCGGTGTATCACAGTTTAGTTTCAAGCGCTGAAATCAGGCGCGCTTTCAACTGGGGTTTCGATACTGTCAACCTGCACCGCCCCACCGTGGGTTTGTGCGGCGAGAATATGTCACTGGAGTATTGGGAGTGCAAGCTGGGCTTCGCCAAGCTGTAGCGGCGAAAGTTGAGATTGAAAGCAAAAGTTCAAAGCAGCTTATCATATTACAGTTTCAAGAGCGGAAACCAGGCACTTTCAGCTTGGGTGTCAACCAGTTTTGACATGCAGCGCCCTACTGGGCTGCCGAAAGCGCTGGCGCCGCCGATGCCTGCCCAAACCGCGTCCAAACCCCCGATATAGCGGCGCAAGCTGAATTTGAAAGCAAAATTTGAGAATGGTTCATCGCAATTCAGTTTGAAGGGCTTAGTTCCTGGCAGTTTCAACTTGGGTTTGATAGGGTCAACCTGCACCACCCTACCCCGATGCCGCCGCCGCTGCTGCCGCTGCCGCTGCCGCCCGAGCGGTTGAAGCTGGAGTCAGCGCCGCTGCCGTTGTTCCCCGAATTGCTTCCGGCCGCCGCCGCCGCCGCCGCATTGGTGTCTTTGTTACTGCCCGGCGAGTTGAGCATCGCCGCTGCGCCGAGCCCCAGAGGGGACGGGAACGACGTGCCACCGCTGCCGAAACCTAGGGCCGGGCGGATATTGCTCGCCACGTCACAGGATGCCATGTAACTCATGCGACGGGGGGTCAAAGTGCGTTGGATGCCGTGGCGGGCGTTGTCCGCAAGGCCTTGCCGAAGCCGGTAGATGGATGCCAGCTGGCCGCGGTGGTGGCCTTGCCGGTGGCGGCGGCGGGGGGCAGGGCCAGTTACAAAAAGCTCGACACGTCATAAGAGTGTCATTCGACACAAGAAACGAAGGCTCAAAGTGTGTTGGATGACGAGGTGGCTTTGACTAGTGCCTGGTATATTAGCTAAGTAAGTTGCGTAAGTAAGTAAGTGATCTGACGAGTTAATAACTCGTCCAAGTACTTACTAGCCAAGTAATTACTTACGACTCACAGACCAGGCACTAGGATGACGAGGTGGCCTTGAGTTGGATGATCAGGCCCTACTCGCGGCGGCGACGGCGGGGGTGGCACTTGGCGGCGGTGGCGGTTGCTTGCGGCGTTTGGAGGCGACGGCGGAGGCGGCGACGGCGGCGCGTGCGGCGCGCTCCTCTGCGGCCAAGCTGCAGCGGCGCAAGTTGAATATGAAAGCAATGTTTGAAAGCGATTTTATCATGTTCTAGTTTCAAGCGATTAGATCCAGGCGCTTTCAAACCGGGTTTGAAAGGGTCAACCTGCACCACCCTACCACGCGCTGGTCGATGGACGCGCGCCGCTTCACGTCCCCCGTGTGGTACCGCCGCAAGTTCACATTGAAAGCAAAACTTGACAGCAATTGATCATATTTCACTTTCAAGCGCTTGATTCCAGAATCCAGATGCTTTCAACATGGGTTTCATTGGTTCAACTTGCACCGCCCAACCACATGGTACCGGTGCGTGACGCAGTCAGCGCCGGAGTTCTGAAAGTCAAAAACCTCGATGGGAGTCTGGGACTTCCACTCTGGCATCTTCGCCGGGCTTTTTGCGTCGGGCATCTTCGCCTTCCCCGGCGCCGCCCCGCTGCCCGGGCCTTACACTCGTCCACTTTTCGGCTTAACATAAGCGCTTTCTGCAGGATAAGGGGTGCATTAGGGGTTATTAAGGGGTGTTTAGGAGGTGCTGCGGCAGATCACGGTGTATTATTTAGGGGTTATTTAGGGTGTACAATTTAGGGGATATTTAGGGTGTACTATGTGTCAGAATCTGCTCAGGTTGAGCTGAAAATGGGTCGAGTGTAAGCCCCTGCCCGCCGCCACTGCCGCCGCCGCCGCCGCCGCTCCCGCCGGCGGCGGCACTACCGCTGCTGCTTTCTTTGCCGCTACTACTGCGCTCCTTACTGCTGGGGTCTGCGTACGCGCCCCACTTGCCCACGGCCCATTCGTCGTTCCCGGCGTCCTTGTTATAGCGGCGCAACTAGAGATTTAAAGCAAAATTGGAGACCAGCTTATCATATCTTAGCTCCAAGCGCATAGTTCCAGGCGCTTTCAACTAGGGTTCGATAGGGTCAATCTGCAACGCCCTACCTTGTCTTTAACGCTGATGGGCTTCGATGCTTCGAATCCCCCCCCGCTGGTTGCCACAGCGCCGACCGACTCAACGCGTCCGCCGCTGCCCACTGCGTAGCGGCGCAAGTTGAATTCAAAGCCAATTTTGAAGGCAGTTTATCATATTGTAGTTTCAAGCACTCATGTCCTGGCGCTTCCAACATGGAATTTATGCGGTCAACCCGCTCCGCCCTACCAGTGTGATGGCCGAGGTTGAAGCTTCACCCATCGCCGCCACCGCCAACTCCGGGCGCCGTTCCAAAAGCCCTTCCCCGCCGCCGCCGCCGCCGTCCCCGGCGGCTGCCGCGCGCGCCGCATGTCAGGGGCTTACACTCATTCACTTCTCAGCTCAACCTAAGCCGTTTTGGTCACACATCCCGGTGTCCCCCTGTGTAATAGACTGGGGGAAAATGATGCACCCAATATATCCCACAAAATGTGCCTACATTGAGCCGAATAGTGGACGAGTGTAAGCCCCTGCCGCATGTGCCGCGTGTGACGCCTGCACCGGCTTCTTCACCGCCTTGTCACCCGTCTCCCAGGGTCTTACACTCGTTCCCATTTCCGCTCAGCTTGAGCTAACTTTGCCCCTTTCCACCCAACTAAGCTTACTTTGTGCCCTATACAACCCAAATCAAACCGTGGATGTTGGCTGAAGGTGCTCAAGTTGAGCTCTATTGTGAGCGATGTGTTGACGAAGGTCCCCAAGTTGAGCTCTGAGGTGAGCGAGTGTAAGCCCCTGCCTTCTCTGCCGTCTTCTCCCCCGGTTTGTCCGTCGGCAGATCGCCCCACGGCGTGAGCGGTCGGTCGCCCGCTGGCTTCTCCCACGCATCCGCCGCCCCATTGTAGCGGCGCAAATTAAAATTGAAAGTAAAGTTCGAATGCGGTTCAACATATCTTAGTTTCAAGAGCATAGTTCCGAGCGCTTTCAACACAGGATTCATCGGTTCATCCTGCGGGGTTTAGGGTTTAGGGCGTAGGAAACCCTAAACCCTAAACCTGCAGCGCCCTACCCCGTACAGCAGCGGTGTCCCCTCCGCCTCCATCGGCACCAACGCCTCGGTGTAGCGGCGCAAGTTGAAATTCAAAGCAAAATGTGACAGCGCTTCATCATGTTTTGGCTTCAAGCGCTGAAATCAAGCACAGTCAACCGGGGGTCAACCCGGGGACAACCTGGGGTCGATGAGGGGTCGTTCTGGGTTCAACCTGGGTCCGAGCTGGAGTCAACATGGGTTCAAGCTAGGGTCAACCTGGGATCAACCTGGGGTCAACCTGGGGTCAACCTGCGTCGCCCTACCTCGGGGGTACTGAACTGCCGCGGCGAGTTGATGTACCCCGAAAAGCCCAGCAGCGGACGGCTGGTCTGCCCCAGATTTAGGGCCTGGCCACTCAATCTGTTTTCAAGTCAGCGTAAGCACTTTCCAGGGATAATTGCCAGTGGTTTCTCGGACAAAACAGCTCAAGTTGAGCTGCTGAGAGAACAAGGGGCCAGGCCAAGGAGGAGGATACGGCAAGTGCGAAGGGTCACAATGGGTTTGTACAAACAGTCAGGTTGTGCCGAGAAGGGAAAGAATTGCCAGGCCAGGGAGGAGGATGCGGCGAGTGTATAAGGGCACAACAGTCAGGTACAGACAGCAAGGTTTAGCTGAGAAAGGAACGTGGTGCCAGGCAGTCCGCTCAACCGACTTGATTGTGCCGACTCTCCGAACTTGGATCGCGTATGGGCATTCTACCCACGAAATGCCCCCTCGCCCAACTTATCCAACAAATCCAATTGTTCCATAAACGCGGCGCGCGATCACATCTCGTGGGTCAAATGCCCATACGCGAAAATGAGATCCAAGTTCGGGGCTGGTTCGGAAAGCGGCTTAATCAAGCTGGTTGCGCGGACTGCCAGGCCCTGCCCAGGTCCCGAGTGTTGTTGATGATGAGCCCGCGCACAGGCAGATCGTACGGCCGGTTTCCGAACGGCTGCTCGATCTGCTCGGCGGCGGCTTCGGTACCGACCAGCAGGGCCTGACGTTCAGAGGTGCACTATGAGCAAACAGTCAGGTGGCAATGGCCATGTGGACGGGTACACTGGTACACTATGAGCAAACAGTCAGGATCCCATGACTGGCCCAGTGCACAGGTCCACTGGTACAATATGAGCAAACAGTCAGGATGCCATGGCTGGCCCTGTGCACGGGTACACTGGTACACTATGAGCAAACAGTCAGGATGCCATGGCTGGCCCTGTGCGCGGGTATACTGGTACACTATGAGCAAACAGTCAGGATGCCATGGCTGGCCCTGTGCACGGGTACACCGGTACACTATGAGCAAACAGTCAGGATGCCATGGCTGGCGCTGTGCACGGTTACACTGGTACAATATAAGCAAAGTCAGGATGCCATGGCTGGCGCTGTGCACGGGTACACCGGTACACTATGAGCAAACAGTCAGGATGCCATGGCTGGCCCTGTGCACGGTTACACTGGTACAATATAAGCAAAGTCAGGATGCCATGGCTGGCGCTGTGCACGGGTACACTGGTACACTATGAGCAAACAGTCAGGCCCTGCCAAAGAGCGCCAGCGACAGCAGCATGGTGGTGGGCACCACCCCCCACACCCCCACCTCGTGCACCAGGATGAACGGCAGCGTGCACACGTACACCATCATGTAGGGCCGCAAGATGACATTGAAAGCTATGTTTGTAAGCGTTTCATCGTGATTTAGCTTCAAGTGCTGAAACCAAGCGCGGTCAACCCGGGGTCAACCCTGGGTCAAACCGGGGACATCCTGGGGTCAATCCGGGGTCAAGCGGGGGTCAACCTAGGTTCAATCTGGGATCAACCTGGTATCCAGAAGGGGTCAACCTGTCAAGCTGGAGCCGACCTTGGGTTAACCTGTAGTCAATCTGGGGTCAACGTGCACCGCCATACCATGAGCGTGCACTTGAGGTGCGTGATGATGCACCCGGGTGGGGGCTGATTCACCACCTTAACGAGGGGCCTGACAGATTTGGCTCAAATTGTCATTCACCATAATGTAAGCCCTAGTTTGGTATACCTCCGCCTGTTGTTTCGAGCGTTTTCTGTCAACCCTACCTTCTCGCACTCGCCGTAGCACTGCATGATGCCGGTCAGGTCATCGTTCTGCATCCCGCCCATAATCAGGGACTAGCCACATCGTCAACCAAACTTAAACCCCCATTACAAGATTGGAATCGCATCCAATGCCTGGTGACCATGTTGAGTGAAGAGCAGATGTTAGTGATCGGCGGATTTTGCCCCCCACATCATCCAACGCATTTCGAGCCCTCGTTTCTTGAGTTCAACGGCATCCAATGACGTGGCGAGCAACCTCCGGTAAGCCCTACCCAAGATGGGTGGCGGCAGGCACCCCTGCAGGTGCGCGGCGCGAATGCACGCGCGAATCGACTCGATGCAAAACAGCACCTCGGCGCAGGGAACACGACACACAGGCGTTCGGTCACACAAAACCGACAATGTCACAGCGTAAATATGAATCTTCAGTCAGTCACAACGCCCGAATGTCTTATTCCCTGTCACGTCCGCACCTTGTTTTCAGCGCTGAACAAGCCCTCCATGTCGTCGGCATGCAGCGGGGTGTTCAGCGACGTGGCGTTGAGCATGATGGTCCCCTTCCCAGGGGCTGACACTCGTGCAATTTCCGGCTTAAACTCAGTGTCGGTTCTGGTGTCGAAGTTGTGGTATCGAAGTGCGTTTGACCAATCAGAACTGTTCAAAGCAAAGATCCCAACGACCAGATCTCTGGAAGACCGACCGGGTCGCAATCCTTGAGTAGATAGACCCTCGCTTTCGTGGAGATAAACCTGACCGGTCAGGCCGACACTGAGTTTAGCGTGAGCACTTTCAGTTGGATACGTTGGGTCGTCTCGCTGATGCAGCCAGCTCATGTTGAGGTGAGAAGTGAGAAGTGAGACGTGGACGAGTGTGCGCCCCTGCCCGTCACGCAGCACCGTGCCGTTGAGGCGGTCGGCAACGCACTCCTTCAACGCGCAGATCAGCGCCAGTGCCCGCGGCAAGGGTCATTGGGAACAAACCCACTCGGACTGAGATCGGACGTGCCCGCATGACTCCCCCTTCAGGGTGAATGCGCACACATACGGAGGAGGAGGAGAAGGAGGAGAAGAGGGAGAAGGAGGAGGAGGAGGAGGAGGAGGAGGAGGAGGAGGAGGAGGAGGAGGAGGAGGAGGGGCGGGAGGAGGAGGAC
>Ga0307488_10003502_pt1 | contig 13133 bp, 10 predicted proteins | sample SB02metaG_FD_202248 | JGI IMG/M metagenome (GOLD analysis project Ga0307488, IMG submission 202248) | Sea-ice brine microbial communities from Beaufort Sea near Barrow, Alaska, United States - SB 0.2 | ecosystem: Environmental > Aquatic > Marine > Coastal | place: USA: Alaska | collected...
GTCTTTCAAATGAAATAGTTTTACACTCGTCTTAGTGTGGGACTTGTTAGTGTGCAAAGAACCATCAGGCATTTTGTGAGTGCCTCCTGTGTGTAGTGTGCCATCTTTCTTATAATGATTAACGCCTTTCATTTGTAACCCCCTCCTTTTGCTTTGTATTCTTTAGCAAGCATCTGAGCCTTCCGTGCGCTCCACTGTCCTGCTTTGCCACCCTTAGTGCTTGCTTTAATTTTATTAAATAAATTCTTACGCATTGTAGGCTTAGTGTAGTTACCTGCTTTATTAACTGTTGACTTCTTCTTTGCGGCCATTACTTGTCCCTCGCTACTGATTTTGTTTTCTCTACTGTACGCATTGCTCCAAGACCTAACATTCCCATGAGTACACTTGTAAGAAGTGAGCTATCTACAGGCGGGACAGTAAACCATATACCTAAGATGGGCGCTAAGATTGTAGAATACATTAGAGCAAATCCGCATATCCACCCAATAGCAGGTCGCCATCCAGAGACAAACAAACTCTTGTGTGCCGCCTCAACTTTGTTTACTTCTAGCTGAGCCAACACACTTTCTTGCGCGTGTTTCTGTGACATTGTTGCAATTTCATGCGCCAAAGCATTTGCTTTATCTTTGTCAGGAATGAATTTGTCTAGTAATCCTGCTACTGGGCCTATCAATTTATCTAACATATCTTTATCCTATTTCAAAGGGTTTGACAGGTAATCCATACCCTGCCATAAGTCTTCTATCTCGCGGCTAATTGTTTTTAATTGACCGTCAAGCTTGGTTAAGTTGTTTGTCATCAGTTCTGCCTTAGCTACAGTAGCCTTCATAGTCTCAATGTCTTTCTCTAAGCTGTTTACATTTTCATCAATCAATAATAACTTTGCTTGTTGATCTATAATTGTCTGAAGGTTTACACCAAGGGCGGCTAGTTTGCCTTGTAGTTGTGACACATCGTTTGAAGAAAGCTCTTGTTCTATTAAAAGAATTTTCTCTTCTAGCGGTACAATGCTTGGAACGGTTACAGCTTCAACAGCTTCTAGTCGTGCATACAGACTGCTTGCTGTCCACACACCACCGCCAAGAGTTGTCGCAAGGCTAAGAAGTATAGCGATATAAACGCCTTTGAAGCTCTTACCGCCTATTGTTAGTTCTGTTTCTGCTAAGCTCATTCTCCTGTTTCCTCACAGTTAAGCTGAGTCATAAAGCACTCATATCCTAAATAAGTTGGGCCAGTAAGATAAAGCTCACTAGTAGCTCCTACTGTTAAAATGTCTTGATGAGAAACGTACAAGTTAATATTAAACGCATCTGAACCGTTTACATATATGCTAGTTGCAGGGTTTCCAGAAGTCCAAGCAAGGCTTACAGCTTGAGTAGATGCACTGTAGCTCAAGGTGTTTGTTTCAATACGAGTGTTATTATCCATCGCACCTTGATTTAAAAAAGCGACAGCATCTGGATTAGCGGCAACACCTAAGAAAGCTCCTGCGGCATTCGCGTGTAGCTCAATAGAATCAAGACTTTGGTTGTATGTATCTGCATCGCTCTGATCTATCGTTAGAGCATCCGTGTTGCTTGTAACGTATTCTTGTACTGCGGCTTCTTCATCTGGAGTTGAGGCTTCAGCGGCGAGTTCCGCAACCTCTTGTACTGCAAGCATGTCTACTACTACAGTTGTAAAATCATCAATAGCCGCTTCCATTAGTGCAAGCTCTGCCGCCGCCTGTTCTTCTAGGTAGTCTTGTGCGCTTCCGTATGGCAAGTACGTGACCATTCCAGAAAGGGCTTGGTTATAAGCTTCAACCTGCTGTGTTGATATGTATGCCGTACCTGCTAACTTCCCATCACTAAGGCCAGTACCAGAATGAGCATAGCCCATCGCCGCTCCTGTCATTAAGATGCCTGTGTTTATTTGATCTACAATAGCGGCACTGCTTGCTATTAAATCGTCTAGCTCACTTGCTTGAGCTACGGAACTGCTGAGAAACAGACTCGCTAGAACTTTCATCTTCATCTTCATTTGCAGTCTCTGCTCCTATGTTTAAAATTGAGTTGTACCATATTTGAGTTTCTGTGTATTTTGGTGTGGGCGCAAACTTAGACCATGTTGCTCTGCGGTTAACTTTTACCTCGCCATAGTCTGGTATGTATAAACTTGGTTGCATCTTCATTAGAAGAAAAGCTCTTTTACCTACTACTAATCTTCCTCCTGATAAAACAGGACAGGGCGTTGCGGATATAAATAAAGACCTCCAAACCTTTACGTCTTCACACATCCTAGCAATAGCGGCTACCTTCATGCCTAGATCGCTAAGGACTTTAGCATCTCTGCGCCTGTTACAATCAACATCTGATTCGTAACTGCCTTTAGTTATGCCTATAAGTCCTGTTTGAATTGAACCACCTGATCCCTGCAAGCACGTTTCCATTCCGTTAGACATATAGCTAGGGGCTATTGCTGAGCCTACAGGCATATCACTAGAGCTTCCTGCGCCATTGTACGTGTTACTTACCGACTCGTCTTTGCTGTTGTTATTGCTACTTACAGTTGAGCCGACAGTGTTTGTATTTAAACTGCCGTCTTGATTGTTATTAGAATCAGTATCGCCCATAGGTTCTTCTTGTGCAAACAGAACTGACGATCCTAATACAAACGCAAGAACAACAGCTAGTTTCATTATTTTTTACTCACTAAACTGCCGCCAAAGTACATACCTATAATAGCTGAAACTAAGTTGGTATCTAATTGTGTAATCACTAAACCTTTAAAAGTTATCCATTCAAAGATATCTCTACCTTCAGTAAGAAATAAAAATCCCGGCTGAAAGTTTGTGTAACCTACCGTAACATCTACCGTAGGGTAATACACAGCCACTAGCTTAGGTAGTATGACAATAGCAAAGACTGAAGACAGCGCGATGATTCTACGAGTCCACTGAAAGCCTTTGTCCTTAACATCCCTTGCGGCTTTGACGGCTTTTGCACCGAACTCACCGCGAGTTATAAGAAGCTTTTGATGTTCTGCTTTGTCTTTGCGACTCTCTGCCCACACACTCATAACCCCACCAAGAACTGTAGAGCCAAGCATTGTAATTATTTCAAAAGGAAAGCCCATGTTAATCTTTAAGAAGCCTTGAGGCTTCCTCTAAACGACCAATAATACCGCTAACTTTCCCGCCTTTTTTAACAATACCTTTTAACTTTTTGTATTCTGTGTGATCTAATAATTCTACTGCGGCTTTGTCATACTCTCCCTTATTAAAAAGTTTAACCCAATTATAATCTTTTTTCATATCGCCTCTATATCCTAAAGACATTAAAGCTTTTTGTTGGTTTTCAGAAAGGGTATCATAATTAGGAATTTTTTTCTTTACTCTTTGTCGCTGTCCTTCGTATGTTTCTTTAAAAGACCGACCTATAAATTCGCCTGTCTGACCTACACCGCTTGTTACAATACCTTTAGTGTCTTTATACTCACCGTCTACAAACCCTTCGTGTTCAACAACGTACTCTTGATCGGAAGTTAGCGCACCTTCTCTTTTTACTACTTCATTAATAGCATCTCTACCATAATATCTTTTAGCTGAAGAAACTGGCGTGTCGCTTAGTGTTGACGCTTCAGCAAGTGCTTGAGCTACAGGATCAATAAGCACCCCGCCGCTGTTCTTCTTGACTCTTTTACTGGCCGCCGTATCCATCTCTTTTACAGACTTTTTAACTTCTGTATTATTTTTATTTTCTCTTACTTTGTGAGCTAAGGTACTAAGAAGAGGAGTAACTACAGAATTTATAGCGCCTTCAGGGTCTACTTTTTCAGAAACTGTAGCGATAGTTTCTAGCGCCACCTGTTGTTTGTTAGTAACTCCTAAATCTATCTGTGCTTTTTCCCACAGTTTTTCGTTACTAAAAGCCTCAACTGCTTTTTTCCAAGAAGGTATTTTTTCTAAGTCGTTAATACTTTTAAAAGACGGAGCTAACACCCCACTTATTATTAAGGCTGTTACGTAGTTTAACACTTCAGGGTCTTTAGACTTTATAACTCCTTGAGCTTCTAAGCCGATTAAACTTTTTTTAATTCTAAGAGCAGTAGCTTTAATTTCCACAGCGTTTGATGTGTTACCTACGTTATTAGATATAATTTTAGTAATAGAAAGCGGCTCATCATTTAGTGGGCCTCCTTTATTTTTCTTTTCTCGCTCATCATCTACCTTATCCATATATGCAGTACCCGCTTGTTCGTTATACGGACGACCTGTTAGTTTATCTATACGCTCATCAGGCTCAGTAGGAACATTAGGAACATTTGTAACCTCGCCTCCCGTGGAGTATCCGACTACAGGAATAGACTCTTCAAACTTTGGAAGTACACTAGCCGACATTCTTCTTTGAATTTCTAACAAGTGCTTTCTATACGTTCGCATTTGATCTGTTCCGTCCATACCTGCTAAATCCATTGCGGGTGCAAAGGCTGTATAGAAGGGAAGCTTTTGACCAACTACAGGAATAATTCCCTGTTGAAATAAATTTAAAGTGTCAGAAACTACGGGGCCAAAAGGCATTGCGCCATACGCCGCCGCATTCTGAGAATACATTGCGGTTTTCTGCGCTCTTGCAAACGTGTCTAACAATATACCATTACCGCCCCAACGAGCTACAGAGCTATATAGTATTTCATCTAAATCTTTTCCTTCTTCGCTTGCGCCATCTGAACGAACATAGTTTGTCCAACGCGCCATGCCTGTCATAATTGTAGCGGCTGTTGCTATTTTAGCTGTGTTCCGTACTGGGTCTTTAACAAGTTGCTTCGCGGCTCCTTTTAATACAGTATTTGTAAAGGCAACCGGATAGCCTAACAATTGAAAAGCAATAGCAGTTTTAGGATTAGAGTGCAACAACGGCTTTAGTCCTGACATAGAAGTAGGTTGTAAAATAACTGAGTTAGTATATCGTGCCGCTCCTCCTAGAACTTGAGAGTCATAAAACTTATCTGTAACTTTAGACCCATTTTTAAACCACTTCACGCCTTGCTTATAATCTATGCCTAGTTCAGCTAACTCTCCTGCCATAGTTTCAAGTCTTTTATTTAAAGGTTTGTTACCGTTAGCCGCAAGAGCTTCAATGTTTTCTTTAATTAAAAGCTTTCCACTGGCGTAAGAAGTTGTTTGTACAAACTTAGTCCACTGGTCTAGCATAGTTACACGGAAAAACTTGTTGCTTGCATTTTGCAATGTTTCGTTAACAAGCTCAGCACCTGCAAGTCTATCACCTAACTGCGCCATTGCTTGATCCATGTTAATGCTAAACTTAGTCATTTCAGAAAAAGCTTCTTTGGCTGTTAAATTGTTATTAGTCTTTAGTGTTGATTCTAAATCTTTAGTTATACCTTTCCACGATATTTCTAGGGCTTCATTAAAACCTTTTATAGACTTACGAACACCTACTTTGCTAATGTTAAGAAATACTTCTGTTAAACTAGAAACAGTTGCAAGAGGAAGCATAGCTACGCGGTTAGCAAAGCCATAAACATCTACAGCCGTCTGTGCTTTTTTACCGTATCTTTCCATGCCTTCGCCTGTAGCGGTTTTGTACAATGTTAAAATAGTATCTTCTTCTGATTGAGACAGCTTCTGTCCTTTAGCTAATAGCTCATTACGAATCCGTGGAATGTAAAATTCTGAAAAGTCTTTTAAATTATTAACGCCAAATGTGCGGTGCTTAGCTAACGACTTCCCCGCTTGAAAAGTATACATATGTAACGATCCTAAAACATCGTTGTTTAAAAACTCTTGGAAGTCTGCGTCATTTTCAATCCCATTTAATTTTCTCTTGGCTGAAAAGAAATGACCGCCTGAGCCGCCACCATCAATCTGATCTTTTATAGCAAGCATATCATCAACAGCTTTTTTACCTTCTCCTGCACCAAACTTGCCTTTAGATTCTAAAAGCTCTGCAAGTTTAGTTTGGTTTTCTTCAATAGCTTTACGATTCCACATACGAGGAATGTAATCTGGGACAAGAGCGTCAATAACTCCAATGTCTTTTAATTGATTGCCCATATCATTATATAATATTTTAATTTCACTGGCCGCATCATTGATTGCTTTATTAGTAGCTTTATCTAAACCGTTATTAGCTAAAGATTTATTGCCGCGTAGTGCTAACATAAGTACGTTGTTTACGTCTTCAGCTAGTGTTCCTTTAGCCGCGTTTAGAGAAACACCCTCTACAATTCCACGGAACCTTTCATTAAAACGTCCTGTAATTTCTCGTTGGTTCTCTGACAGGTCTTTTTCTACAACCTTAGTGCTTTTTTTCCAACCTGTCCCAAACTCATAACTAAATTTAGCTTGCAACACTTTTGCAGTTCCTGAAAGTTTTGCCATTGGAGACAACACACCTGCGGCTTTTCCAAATAACTGTCCTGAAACCATGCTTGTTTTTTTATAAAGCCCGTGCATAATTTCATTTTTTACGTCTTTAGCAGTAGTAGAACTATCTGCGGCGTTCTTAATAATATCTAGTATTTCTTCTTTTGTTTTTTCACCGCCGCCTAGTTCTTTAGTAAGCTTACTAACATTAACAGAAATAGAACTTGAGGTGTCTTCTAATAAATCCTTAACTGTTTTAGATACGTTAGCTGAGTCCTCACCTAAGTTAGTTAAATCTACAATAATACTATTAGCAGAAGGAGGGACACTGCCGTCTTTAACGCTATCGTCAAAAATCTTTACAGCGTTTTCTACAGAAATGTCTTCAGCAAAGTCAGTGCCTCTTTGAAAATACTGCTTTCCTATTTTAGTAGCGCCATAAATACCCGCACCAAAACCCGCACCCATTAAAGCTGTTTGCGCTATTTCGCCTACACTGTAGTCTTCTCTATTATCTATTGCTACATCCATAGACTGTAGTCCTGCTCCACCTGCCCCACCATATACAGAGCCAATACCCATAGAAGAGACTAAAGGATTTTTAGAAGAAGAAGCCACTGATTTAGTAAGCGCCTCGCCTAAAACTTTTTTAGATGCAGACTTAATAGCTTGACCCGCGCCTACTCTACCAACAACACTTACTCCACCTGTTGGCACAGCAGAGCCTATAGATGCTAAAGTTGCTACCATCTCAGGGTTAAACACAGTATCTACTGTATAGTCTTTGATAGCTCCTAGCCACTCTCCTGTTCCAGTTAAGTTAGCAGATTCAAACCGTCTATTTAATTCTCTTTGCGCTTCTTTGACATGTTCAGGAGCGTTTTTAAACGCGGCGGCCCTAGAAAAATTAGCGCCTATACGACCTGTAAAATCTCTTTGATACTCTGCAACGTCAGTCTGCTTTCCTATAGTTGACTGATCAACAAGTGCTGAACCTACGCCCATATTCTCAGCTAAGTAATCAGAAACAATTTCAAAGTTGCTTATTACTACTGGGTCTTCTTCAAAATCTGTAACAGAATACTCGCCTGTTTCTGGAACGTATTCACCGCCTCCTAAATTAACTGGCCCTAGCGTCCACATCTTAGTTTCTTCTGACATTTATTCAACCTCAGTGAAATATTTAGAAATATATCCATCATAGTTATTTTCTAGTTTTTTAAGCTCTGTACGCATTTTGCCACGCATTGCAATTGAAACTTTAGGCATTGTTGTTTTTAAATAATCTATCCTATTGTTTTTCTCGACTGTAAACTTTTCTTGTTGTTCAGGGGTCATGGCTTTAACAATAGCTACACTGTCTCTATATTTTTTTGTTCTACTGTTTAAAGTAATGCTAGGATCGTTGTCGCCTTCTGCAATAACGCTAAGAGCTTTAAAAACATTATCCATGTTTGATTTCTTTTCTGCCGATTGTGCCGCTCTAACTTGTGAGCCTATCCCAGTTGTAATATTTTGACTTGCTTGTATATAAGCCTGTCTATCAGTTAAATAATCTGCTGTATTACCTGTTTGACTAGAAGCAAGTTGTAATTTATCCGCTTCTACAATTACATTTTTAAAAACATCAAACCCTGATTCTTTTGAACTTGCGTGTAGAGAATCTAAAGTTTTTAAAATATTAGGCCGTTCATTTTTAGAAGCTTCTGCATAAGAAGAATACAAATTTATTCCTCCTTCGCCTAAAATCTTAGATACAACTGCGTTGTTCTGTTTCATAGCTCCAGAAGATACAGCATTATCTATAGCAAGCAGTGTAAAATAAGGATTAGCAACACCTGCACCTTTCCGCATTACACCCATTTTTGGGTTATTAATATGTAGAGTTAATAAAGAACTTGTAATCGTATCAATTTGATCATCGCCTATATCTTCTCTAAATGATCTTTTAAGCTGTAACGCAACTGCGCCTACTTCTTTTTGTAGTTGTTTGTTTTGTGACGCTACATAAGCTATTCGCCCTTTATCATCTTTCCAAGTTGCGCTTCCCGCCTCTGTAGCTTTATCATTTAGATTTTCAGCTAGTTTATTTTTTAAACTATCAGGAATCTTCATTGCGATAGCTACACCGCGATTACTAAAAGCATCGCCATCTTTAAGTTGGCTTACTATAGAAGAGAATGAATTTTGTTTTTTCACAACAGTGCTTGTTTGAACTTCACCGTTACCTAAATCTGCAAGCCATGTTTTACCGTTTTGATTTGGGTCAGACACCATTACAGAAAAAGTATCTTCTCCTAATATGTTTGTACCTGTTTTAACTGCTGTTTTACCATAGGTAAGTGCGGCAGGTTTTAATTCTTCAGGTAAAGCTTCTGCAAAAAGAATCGCAACATCAGCATTTTTAGTTTCTTGATAAATTTTGCGGTAGTTTTCAAATTGTGTTGCACTGCCTAAAATTGATTCTGCTTGTTGGTTAAGAGCATCTTCGCCTGAAAGACCTGTGACACTGCCTACAAAATTATTTAACATCCCTTTAATATCAGACGGTTTTTGTTTTTTAAGAACATTTAAGTAAGCTGTTTTTCCTCCCTCACCAGTTGTCTGTAAATAATCTTGAGCGGCTTTATACTTGTCTTCATGCGCCGCTTGTAATTTTTTACCTAACTCAAAGGCTCCACTTTTTACAAGTCCATCAAACTGTATTTTACTATATACGCCTTGTTCAGCATACCTAGCAGTTAAAGCTTCTCTTACATTATTTTCAGCTATGCTATTAAAATAAGAACTGTAACCTGTTTTATTCGCCTGTGCAAGCTTCTCTTCTTCAGTGACCGTAGAAGCGTTTGTGTATGCGTTTTTAGTTTGCAATATGTTTTTTGCATTTTCTTCTAGAGCAAAAAATTCTTGTTGTTTTTTTTCCATTACATTTTCAGCAAAGCCTATTGCGGCATTTACACCTAAAGACATCCGCGCATATTTATCTGAGTTTTTTTGATTTTGTTTTCTAATACGAGCATTACTTGCTTGCGTTTCAGCCAACAAACTTTCACCATACTCCGTAGAGCTTTGGCCCTTAACTTTACTCATGTCCATAGCCATAATTTTTATCCTTGCTGTGGAGCCATTAGGCTCTGGTCGGTTGTAGGTTCTTGTACTTCTTCAGGGGCTTCGGGTGGTCTATCCATAAGGCTAGGAAGTCTTGGCAGTGTTTTTAACTCCGCTTGCATTTCTTTTGTTATTACGCCTTCTGGAACGCGACCAGACCGCGCCGCTTTTTTCATGTCTTCAAGTTGAGATTCTTGCAACTTAGCACCTAATAATCTTTCATCAGCTTCTTCATCTTCATCTTCACCGTCATAAATTACAACATCAATATCTAACCTTTCAGCTAAAGCAATATACATATAAGTTAAAGGCTCAACAAGCATAAGCAACAAATCAGGATTAAAAGTTCCGCGCTGAAACTCTCCAAACAAAATTGTTTGTACTATACTTAATACAGGCATTTTGTTTGAAAGAGATTCCATTACTGGTATATACATTTCAGGATCAGTTATTTCAGACCATAAATATAAACTTGCATCGTGTACACTAGTAAACCTTGGTGCTTGCTCATACGGAGCAGGGCTTTCAGGATCATTAGTTAATGATTGGCCGGGAATTGGAGCTTTCATCTGCGATCTAAATTTTAAAAATTCTTCTTTCTGCATGATTTAATTTCCTTGATAAAACTTATTAATAGTTTGAATATGATTATTATAAGCTGATGCGCCCCAAGGTCTGATAGCTTGGAAATTAAACAAGTTTGTATTCATTTCAAAAGCTCTTGCATTTATTTCAGGGGAGCCGTACTCTATAGTCGATGACATTGGACTAATGCCTTGGATATTAGTTGTAAAGACATCAGGAGCTTCGGGCTTGCCCATGACAAAACGGTTTATACCAGTACCTGTTAATTGTCCAGATGCTGTATCAATTGTTTTTTCTATACGATCTTCACCAAGTAAGGTTCCAACAGGGTCATCTACAAAGTTATCAAATCCTTCAGTTACGCTTGTTGTAGCATTTCTATAAACTTCTCCAATTTTATTAGAAGCACTTTCAAAAAAGCCTCTTTGTCCTTCTTGTGGCCCAAAGTTAGGCTGAAACTCTGGAGATAAGCCTTCAGCACTAAACTGTGGATTAACTTTTAAAGGCCCATAACTTTCAAGTGCGTTTGTTGTTGAAGCTGTTACAGGGGCTGTTACAGGAGCCGTTACAGGCTGAGCCATTAAACTATTTTGAGCGTCAGGTATCTCAACATATGGCGTATCCGCTCCTGCAAGAGAAGGCGTTTCAGGCATAGCATATCCTTCTTTCATAGGCCCTAAAGAATCTGTAGCTGTAGGTGTTCCACTTGTTCCCATTGTAGGCGTTGCAGTCACAACAGGCGCAGGTGCCGGTGTATAGCCTATGGCGGTATTAAAAGCCTCTATAGTTTGTCCTGCATTAGTCATTATGTTATCTTGAACTTTTTGCCAAGCGCCTGAAAAAGTTTGTGATCCGCTAGAAATATTAATTCCCGGAATTTGATTTAGTGTTGTTTTGCCCATTTCGCCTACAAAAGAAGTTATACCTTCAGTTACAGTTTTAAATGCGCTGTGTCCAACCTTAACAAAATTACCTGCGGCTTGAAGAACTTTACCTGCCCCTTGTAGAATTGCACTGCCAGAACCTAAAAGTCCTGAAGCCGCTGTTGAAACACCTGCGGCGGCTGTTGCTCCTGCGGTAGCGGCGGCGGCTGTAGTAGCTCCTGCGGCTGTAGCGGTAGCTGTAGCTGTAGCACTTGCAGACGCGGCGGCGGCGGCACCTTGAGCGGCTGTTTGACCTACTAAACTACTAAATGCTCCGCTAAGAGCTTGGCCAATTCCCGGCAAAATAAACATCATAGCTATTTGACCAAAAATTCCAATCTTTCCCATGAACTTACCAAACTTTTTAAAAGCGCTTTTAATTCCTTTACCAATACCTTTAACGCCTTTCTTTAAACCTTTCCACGCTTTACTTAACCAACCCATCTTTATTCTCCTTATCCACCAAAATATTTTGCGGCTACTTGTGTTAATGTGTATAAACTCGTATCGTTTTCTTTTGCTGAAGCTTCATTACCAATAGCAGTTTGTAACAACAATGCTTTCCGTTGTTCGTTTGCTTCATAAGCCTGTCGTACATAAGCCGCTTCGTCCCGCAGTGATTGCCACATTTGAGTCTGATCTAATGCAGAGATGTTATATGAGTTTTGAACATTCTGTTGATTAGCCGCATTAGCGGCGGCAGTGTTTGCAGTATTAGCTTGTCTACGCCACTGAATGTTAGACTGTTCAACAGCCTGTGCGTTTGCCGCATTCCAAGTAGCTTGTTGATTATCAATAGAAGCGTTAAACTTGCTTATATCTGCTTCAAGCTGTGCAGTTAAGCTTTTAGCTTGCAACGTGTTTCCTGCTTCAATAGCCGCTGTACGATTAGCTTCAGTGACGTTAAAAGACTCCATAGCGTTTCGCGCACTGGTATTAAACTGCTTCATGTTGTTAGACTGACTAATTAAAAACTGATCTAGTTGATTTTGAGAAGTAGCACCAAATTGCAACGCGGCATTTTTAGCGGCTTGGTCAGACAACAAAGTCTGTTGAGCCATTTGTTGATCCATAACAATACCTTGTTGCTCGTTGTTAAGGTTAGCCATGTCCATAGTTAAGAAGTTTTTAGCGTTCTCTACGGATACTTTTGTACGTGCATCAGCGTTAGCAAGATCAACCTGTGTTAGCATTGTAGCGTTTTGGATTGCTGTTTGCTGATCGGCACTGAACTTTGTAGCCGTCATAGTCTGCATAAACTTACTGTTAGCCAGTGCCATTTGTTGCTCACCGCTAAACTCGCTCATATCAAAGTTAGCGTTTATTTGAGCGTTAAACATTGCCGCGCTTTGTTCGTTGCTAAGATTTGCAAGTCCCATTTGCTGTGCAAGCTGTGCGTTGACCTGTCCTGCCGCCATTTTCTTTTCGTAGACTTGAAGCTCTGCAATGTTCTCAGCAGACATAGAAGCCATGTCAGCTTGACTCCGTGAGCTAAGATTAGCTAGGTTTATCTTCTCTTCCATAGAAAGATTAGCCATGTCAGCATTCTGTTCAAGCTGTTCGTTTTGCGACATGACCTGAACATAAGTATTAAGCTCTTGTAATCGTCCTCTGTTTCCTTCAGTAAAGTTTGCATTATCTGCGGCGGCTCTTTCAGACAACTCAGCCAACTCCATCTGCTGTTCGTTACCTAAGTTTGCAAGCTCCATTTGCTGTGCAAAACCCGCATTAGTTTTCTTAAAGTCTACAAGAGTATTAAGATTAGCAAGACGCATTTGTTGATCAGCAGACATATTAGCTCTTTCTGTTGTGTTCTTTTCAGAAAGTTCTGACAACTCTACTTTAAGTCTTGCATCTAAATTTACTTCTTCCATGCGCGAGTTAAGCTCAGTCTGGCGTATAGAGCGTTGAACCTTAGCGTTGTATGTAGTTAACAAAGACTGCTGTTCGTTAGTTAATGATTCAGAATCAGCACGGTTTAAAGACTCTAAGTTTGCAAGCTCTGTTTGTTGATCAGTACTAAAGGTTTGAGAGATTGCTTGCTGACGCATCTCAGCATTCTTTACGCCTGTAGTTAGCTTAGCGTTTAAGTTAGCAAGCTCTACTTGTTGTCGAGCATTTAAGTTCTCTGAAGACGCTTGGTT
>Ga0307488_10003504_pt1 | contig 13122 bp, 11 predicted proteins | sample SB02metaG_FD_202248 | JGI IMG/M metagenome (GOLD analysis project Ga0307488, IMG submission 202248) | Sea-ice brine microbial communities from Beaufort Sea near Barrow, Alaska, United States - SB 0.2 | ecosystem: Environmental > Aquatic > Marine > Coastal | place: USA: Alaska | collected...
GCCGCCCCCTCCGCCCGCAGTAGCCGTGCCTCTGCCGTCGCCGCCGCCGCCGTCGCCGTCCTCTCCGCCTCGCCTTGGTCGCTCTCGCGGAGCACCTTCAACAGCGCGATGGCCTCCGCGTCTCGCTGCCAGGCGCTGAGCTGCAGGTACCTCAGCCCCAGGGGCAGGTCCTTCTTCACGCCCAGCCCCAGCCCGTACATCTCGCCCACAGCGAACTGCGCCCTTGCGTTGCCTTGGTCGGCCGCCTTGCGCCCCCACTCCGCCGCCAGCGCGTAGCTCTGCTCCACGCCCTTGCATTGGTAGTAGCAGGTGGCGAGGAGGCACTGCGCGTCGGCGTGCCCGCGGAGGGCCGCTTTGCGGAACAAAGCCGCGGCCTTCTTGTGGTGTTGCGGGAGGCCCTCCCGCCCGTGGAGGTACCACAGGCCGAGCTGCGTCTGAGCCACCAGCGAGCCCCCTCTCGGCCACCCCCTCTCGGCCGCCCGCTGCGCCTGCTTCGCGCCCTCACTTGGCGCCATCACGGCCCGTCGTCACCCTGCTCGCCTCGCCCCGGGTTGCTCGCCACGCGCACGGACCCCTGCGCCGTGCGTTGTGGCGGCGGCGGCGTGGCCCTGTTTTCGCAGACTTTCGTCTTGGGCGGGGGAACTCAGATCAGATCTTGACCTCAAAATGATAACCTCGGTCAGGTTCCCCTTGGCAGTGCCCCCCCACCCCTGGATCACCGCCGCCATGGAGTTCACGCGGGCGGGACCTGATGCTGGGCGTGGGCGGCGGCGCGCAGGCTGATGCGGTGCGGGTGTTGTCAGTGGATGTGTCGTGTGCCTCTTGCAGCGCGCGTGAAATGGATTATTGTCATCGCTCAGAATTCTATCTCATTTCAAAATCCCTTTCATTACTAGTGTCGCCCCACACCCTCCCTCACATTCATCGATTCACGATGACCCATCCGTCGCCGGCGCCGCCTGCGTCAAATCCCGCCGCCTCCCGGTGCCCCTCCGTGACCGCCGCCGCCTCCGCCATTTCCACCACCACCATGCCCGCTATCGCCGCCACTACCTTCATCCTGTTCATGCAACAGGTACAATCATCCATCGTATTCATTCGTTCGCCAGCAATGCCGCCTTCGCCGCCGCCAGAGCCGCATTCAACTCGTTCGCGCCCGCCGCCGGCATGGTGCCCACTGCCGCTGCCATCCTCACCGCCACAGCTGTTGCCGACGCCGCTATCACCTCATCCTTTCCCACCTTCGGTATCGCTACTGCCAGCGACGCCGCCGCCACCTCCAACTCAGCCACCACCAGCGCCGTGTTCACCACCGCCGCCGCCGTCGCCGTCGCCTCCGCGCCGCGCTAGTCGTTGTCGGCGCTGTAATCCATTGGCGCCGAGGAGGACCCCCCCGCCCCCGCCGACTCGCGCCGCTCGACGCAGTGGAGCTTGTGCGGTTCCGTCGCGCTGTTCCAGTGCCGCAGCTGGCAGGTGCGGTCACAGTACCGCCTGTTGTAGCACCGCTTGCAGATCATGTGGTGCACGTCCAGCTTCCCGCAGGCCACGCACTTGCGGAGCTCCTTCAACAGCGCGACGGCTTCCTCTCCGCCCTGCGCGGCGCTGAGCTCCAGGTACGTCTTCCCCAGAGGCAAGTCCTTCGTGACGCCTTTCCCACGCGCGTACCACTCGCCCACGAAAAGCTGCGCCGCTGCGTTGCCATGGTCGGCCGCCTTGCGCCCCCACTCCGCCGCCAGCGCGTAGTCCTTCTTCACCCACTTGCCTTGATAGTAGCACAAGGCGAGAAAGTATTGACCGTCCGCGTCCCCGAGGTCGGCCGCCTTGAGGAACCACGCCGCGGCCTTCACGTGATCCTCCTCGAGACCCTCCAAACCCTTGAGGTGCCACCAGCCCAGCATCGCCTGAGCCTCCGCAGAGCCCTCCTCGGCGTCCTTGTGCAACTCTTTCGCGCGCTCATTCGGCGCCATCACGGCCCGTCGTCGTCCTGCCCGCCTCGTCGCGGTTGACACGCCACCCGCACGGACGACCGCGCGGTGCGTTGTGGCGGCGGCGGCTTGGCCCTGTTTTCGCAGACTTTCGTCAAACTACACAGATCGGCCCTCTGCCCCAGACTGTAACTAGAAAGGTGGGAAAAATACCCCTCTTTTTTTCGTTTTTTCAGGATTATCACGTGTGATCACGTGTTTGATCACTGGGCAACCATTCCCTCGGGGATTTCGAACGTTTGCAATTTCGAAGATCTTCATAAATCACGTGCGAATCGCCTCGCTAGGAGGGGAAATATCGCACGTGTTAGTGATCAGCTGGGGCAGAGGGCCGATCTGTGTAGAAGGTGGGGGAAAATCAGATCAGATCTTGACCTAAAATGAGATCCTCAGCACCTGTTTCCCTCGCTCACCCCGCCTTGTGTGTTGGCCGCCGACGCGGGGTTCACGCGGGCGGGGCCGGGATCTAGGCATAGGGGGCGGCGGGGAGGCTGTCAGTGGGTGTGTCGCGTGTGAAATGGAATGTTGTCATCGCTCATGCTCATGCTCTTGCGGCGCGTGTGAAATGGAATGTTGTCATCGCTCATAATGTTTTCTCATTTCAATGTCCCTTTCATTGCTACAGTCCCACACCCTCCCTCATATTCATCGATTCACATTGACCCGTCCGTCTCCAGCACCGCCTTTACCATCCCACTGCCGCCAGATGCGCGCCTGTGACCGCCGCCGCCTCCGCTGTTTGCATCACCGCGGCCGCCATCGCCGCCACACCTTCATGAAGCGGATTCATCTTATTCATGCATTTTCTTGTCTTAATCATCTACTTACCCATTCCTTCACCTGCAGCGCTACCCTTCCCGCCTTCATAGCCGCCTTCAACTCTGTCAAGCTCGCCGCCAACATGGCGCCCACCGCCGCCTCCACCTTCGCCTCCGCCGTCGCTGCCACCGCCGCGGGCGCCTTATCCTTGCCCACCTCGGAGTCCGCTGTCGCCACCGCCGATGATATTAACGCCAATGATACTAACGCCACCTCCACCTCAGCCACCACCAGCGCCGTGCTGGTCACCGCCGCCGCCGTCTCCGCGCCGCGCTAGTTGTTGTCGGCGCGGTCATCCACTAGCGCCGAGGATGACGCCCCCGCCCCCGCCGACTCGCGCCGCTTGACACAGTGGAGCTTGTGCGGGTCCACCAGGCTGTTCCAGTGCCGCAGCTGGCAGGTGCGGTCACAGTACCGCCTGTTGTGGCACCGCTTGCAGATCATGTGGTGTACGTCCAGCTTTCCGCAGGCCACGCACTTGCGGAGCTCCTTCAACAGCGCGACGGCGCGCGCGTAGCCCTGCGCAGCGCTGAGCTCCAGGTATCTCTTTCCTAGAGGCAGGTTCTTCTTGACGCCGTCCCCACGCGCGTACCACTCGCCCACGAAAAGCTGTGCCGCTGCGTGGCCTTGGTCGGCCGCCTTGCGCCCCCACTCCGCCGCCAGCGTGCTGTTCTGCTCAACGCCCACGCCTTGTTGGTAGGACCTGGCGAGAAAGCATTGACTGTCCGTGTCCCCGAGGTCGGCCGCCTTGAGGAACCACGCCGCGGCCTTCACGTCGTCCTGCTCCAAGCCCTCCAAACCCCCGAGGTGCCACCAGCCGAGATACACCTGAGCCCTCGCATGGCCCCCCTCGGCATCCCTGCGCGTCTGCTTCACGAGCTCACTCGGCGCCATGTCGGCCCGTAGGTACCCTGCTTGCCTCGCCGCGGATTACAAGCCACGCGCACGGGCCCCTGATTGGTGCGTTGTGGAGGCGGCGGCGTGGCCTTGACGCCCCTTTCGTTTTGGGTGGGGAAACTGAGAAACTCACATGAGTCAGGTCGATGTGAAAGGCGCATCCGATATTTGGGCGTCAGCCGGTGGCACCCTACCGCATCCGAATCCTGGAAGCCTTTGGAAGGTGTGCGGTGGGCACCCTATCTACCCCACGCTGTCTTCTGGAGTTGTTCCGTATCTCCGTATCTGAGTCTCTAGTCAGTGCGCCACAACTCGCCGCACAACGCCAGGCACGGCGACGCCCGTAATATGGGACTGAATCCACGCCGCGCGGCGGCCCTCAGCCCGCGGGCCCCGACCGCCGCCGCCGCCGCCGCCGCACTCTCTCGTCATTCTCTTCTTGTGTTGTTACTGATCACTGTGGGGAGCACCAGCGCCGCCAACACCACAACCACCAACACCACGACCACGGCCACCGACGCCAACGCCACCGCGGCGGCGGCGGCGACGGACGCGCCTCAGAAGATCGTCACGACCCCCTTCGCGAAGGCGGGCGGACAGGCAACGGACCAACCCGCCGCCGCCGCCGCCGCCGCCGCCGCCAACACCTCCACCTCCAACGCGGCCAACTCCACGGAAGCCTCCGCCACAACAGCGGACGGGCCGAACAACAACAACACGAACGGAAGTGCAGCTGCCGCGGCGCCGGCGGATGCGGTGGTGGCGGCGGCGACGCAGCCGCCCGTGACGAGCGGGTGCGCGGCGTGCTGCGACGGCGGCGACTGCAGCGCCGCCTTCGGGGGCACCGTCGGCAAGGCCCCACACTTCCACTCCCCTTTTCTTTCAGCTCAACCACAACTGACCGTTTGCTCATACCCGTACACAAACCTCAGCACCGATGGGGCCGGCAGTGTGCGACACCGCGCACACCGCCTGATGCGGTTCGTGGGGGTCAGTCGAACGCCATCCAATGACGTGGCGGTACAGCACCACTGCAACGGGGGCGAGGAGTGGCCAGGCCCTGGCCAGGGTGACAAGATGTCCCATATCGATATGGGAGATGACCGTATCGATACTGTCATCTCCCATATCACATATCGATGTCCAGGATGACCATAACCATATCGAGATTCCATATCCCATGTCGATAACGCATATTCCATACCCATATTCCTATCGACATTTCATTGATGTCCGATCTCCCATATCGATCTCCCATATCGATATCAGATCATATCTTGTCACTCTGGCCCTGGCCCGGGGCTCGTGCTGCGGGGTGCTCAACGGGAAGCCCTTCTGCTGCCCCGTCGAAGACTCATCCTTCGGTGCCGCGGCAGGGCCGTTCAACGCGTCCCGATTGGTTGCTCATAGTGCACTCATACCCACCCGCACCATCCTCCTCCCTCCGTGACCTGCCACGGTCCTGACTGTTGGCTCACAGTGCACCCATACACACCCGCCGCTCCTCTCCTCCCTGGCCCGACCCGGTGGTTGAGGCACATTGGGTCCGAAACTCGTTTCAGGCCAGGCAGGAGGACGAGGCGACCGTGTACAGGTACACCGGTACACTATCATCTAACAGTCATGTTGGAGTTTCAGGCCCTGCACCGCGGTGTGCTACCTGTCCTCCTCCAACTCGGACGAGTTGGGCTGCCGCGAAACATACACGCGGCGCACCAGATATTATTATATCAGCCCGTGGTACGCCCTCTTCAGCACCCCCCCTCCGCGAAATATAATAGTGACGCCATAGATTCACACGATCTCACCCACACTGTCCTCAAGTGCTCACGCCAGTTGACCCAACTCGCCTATCGCATTGAACCAAACTCACCCAATTGAACCAACTCACCCAAACTCACCGCAAGGGATCATACCAATCCACCCAACTCACCTATCTCGCCGCACCAACTCACCCAGGTACGGGCTCTTCTCGCTCCTCGTTCCCATCGCCTGGATCTATCTCTGCTGGCAGGGCCCGCTCGCACCTCACTGTTTGCTCATAGCGGACCGGCACACATTACCCTCATCGTACCCCCGGTATCACATCACTGTTTGCTCATAGTGGGTCCGCACACATTACCCTCGTCGTTGGCCCGGTACGTGGTATCAGTACTTATTTCATGTGCGATGCGATGTCACTCGATATGAATATTATGAACACGCCAGTGTTTCCACGCTGTGTGCCATATACACGTGATATCGGTGTCGGGCCTTGGCGGGTGCTACTGCTGCTTCATCGTGCCCAGGCGCGAGCAGGAGCTGTACGTCGTCGGTAGGGCCTGGCAGAAATTATTCGCGGCGAGGGTTAGGGTTTAGGGTTTAGGGTTTAGGATTTAGGGTTTTATAGGGTTAGTGTTTAGGGTTTATGGTCCAGGGTTTAGGGCTTAGGGTTGTCATCCAACGCATTTTGAGCCCTTGCGTTTTGAGTTGATGGCATCCTATGACGTGGTGAGCAATGTCTGGCGGGCTATATACGACGGAGCCCCCCCGCTCCAACCGTACCCTCCGCCGTACGCGCAACCCCCGCCTGGCGCTTCATCGGGCGGTGCCCCACCGCCTATGCATGCCGCGCCGCCGCCGACGTCAAAGACCAGGGGCGCGCCGCCGCCGCTGACGACGACTGTCGGGGGCGCATTGGACGCACCGCCGCCGCCGACGCAGGGGGCGGGCGCACCGCCGCCACCGCCGCCGCCGACGACGTACGGCTACCCTCAGCAGCAGCAGGACGGGACGTACGGTGACGCGGCGACCACGTCGGCGGCGCTCCCGCACGGGTTCCTGCAATCTCAGCAGCAGTAGCAGCAGCAGCCGCAGCAGTAGCAGGGCGAGGAGGTATACGCGTACAGGTACCCACTGCCGCCGCAGCCGACGGCATACGCTCCGCCTTCCGTCCCGCCCACTCTGCCCGCCCCCACTGGGTAGCGCTCCTCCAAAACAGATAAATATGGGGCTGCTTTCGTAATGCTGGACATAATGTTGATGTGAGATCCTTGGGATTCGGTGAATGTTGGTGACGGAGAAAGAAACGCAATGAGTATACATGTAAATGATGTTGTGCATTTTCCGTGCCTTGAGCTCTGCTTCGACCCGTCTACCAACACAAGACGCATTGCACTGATTGCAACCAAGTTAATGATACGCTATACATCATTCGATGCCGAAGGTTATTGCGTCGCGACGCTGACGGCACGCACGAGCGCTAGGCGGTGGGGACAGTTGACGGGGATGTGAGGCAGCATTTACTTCAATTAAGCGTTCTCATCACGCAGCGGCGCCGATGGGATGCTGACATGAGTAACGTCATAGGATGCCTGTGAGTAGATGAGCGTGTTTTACAGATGCGAACCACTAGGCACCTTGACGCCCATGGTTATGCTACGTTTACAGGCAATGATACAGATTCCGACCAGGCAGTGGCGCGGCGGCGCATCAGAAGGGTTGCGGCACGCGGCATGTGGTGTGTACGGCATGTGCGGCATGTGTGGCGCAAACTGTGCCGCATATCATTGTGTACCGGCACCCTTCCGAGTGTTTGCTCGTAGTCTACCGGCGCACTAGACGGGCGCCGGCTTACGCTCAGCGAATAACTGCCCCGATGCCATGTGCGGCAGCTGGCTAATTGCTCATAAAGTACTGGCGCACTAGAAGGGCTCCGGCGTGCGCTCAGAGAAGAACTGCCCGGACGGCGTGTCCGGCGGCAGCAACGCGGCCCACACCGGCGTGTCCGCGCCCGCCGCCGCCGTCTTGGTCCCCCTCCACGACGACATGTCAGTCGCGCAGTACCCGACAGCAGGGTCATTGGGATCAAGCACTGGAGCATGAGTTACCAGTACCTTCATGGTCGCCAGGCCTGGTGCCTCCTCTTACTCGCCGAAGCGTGTCTATAAACTCTTACCCTTACCTTCAGGGTGAATCAGTGCATGGAGACGAGCGGCGATGGAGAGGGAGGAGGGAGAGACACGTCCGCGTGTCTAAGGAGGCACCGGTCTTTCGCCCTGCGTCTTGCGTGACCCCCGTTTGGAGGAGGAGGAGGATATTAAACGTCGGTCGAGTGCGTGTGTTCTCAATAACCTCCCTGCCCGGGGCACACCGCGGACACCAGCGCACGGTCCCCCAGCTCCCGCGCCAGCACCCGCGTGTACGCCGCCAGCCCCAGTTTGCTCATGCCGTACATGCTGTTGCAGAAGTGCGTCGCGTGTGCGCCCTCGCGGATGGACCGCACGAACTCCTCCATCAGCGCGTCGACATCGTCGCGGGTCGTCACCTCCTCGAAGCGCCGCCGCGTCGCCTCCGACCGCAGAATCTTCAGCTTCCCCGCCATGGAGCACACGGTGACGACGCGCGCCTTGGCGCCCGACGTGGCGGCCGCGGAGGCCAGCAGCAGCGGCGTGAGGCGCTCGCATACCCGCGCGGTGCCCGCGTAGTTGACGGCGAAGGTCTCCGCGGCCTCGTCCGCGCCGAAGATGGAGCCCTTGAAGGCGAAGCCGGCGTTGCAGACGAGCACGTCGACGCCGCCGGGGCAGTCGCGCTCGAGCGCCGCGCCGAACGCCTCCACGGACGCCGGGTCGCGCTGCTCCAGCAGGTAGTACGCGGGCGGCGCCGCCAGGCGGGGACCGACCGCGTTGGTGAGGCGGGCCACGGCGTCGGCGCCATCCGCATGGGAGCGCGCCGTCAGCTTCACCGCGAATCCCTGCTCAGCCAGAATCCGCGCTGCCTCCCACCCAACGCCTTTATTGGCGCCCGTCACCACGGCGGTGGCGTGCCCGGGCGTCCACCAGCGCACGCCGGGCGCCGCCGCGCTTGTTGCCATCACTCTGCGGAAGGGCCGCGTCACGGCGAACGGCGCACGTAGCAGCGGCAACGCGATATGTCAATGTGACCACGTCCCACTCAAAGCAACGACAGCGACACCCGGACGTGCCGCGTCAGCCGATCCGGATGGGCACCCTAAGTACGAGTACTGTACTCGTACAGGTCTCTTCAGGGTTTAGGGTTTAGGGTTTCAACGATGAATAAGTTAACGCGCAATTCAGCGGTGAGCCCGCTCTATCATATTGCTATAAACTGCAACGCATAGTGGCATGGAGCCAAGCTGCGCCGTGCGAGGAGAGAAAGACCCTTCAGCGTGTAGATAGAGGCACACGACTTTCGCATTAGCCCCGTGCAGGCAATTGACTCATTAGCTTTACATTCCCGTGGCTAAAACAGACCTGCACGTCGGCGCGTTCAGGTGGACAGCTTCAGACACTCTGCCACGATACGTGATGCATGCCTGAGTATCCACACCCTTTGTCTGCGCGTTCAGTCTTTGTCTGCGCCTAACGTCACACGTCACAGCACACCCCTTGTGCGTGTGCCAGGTGTGACCACCGGTCATTCTCCTCATCTCCTCTCACACTCATCCTCCTACTACTCGTCTTCATCAACACCCGTCACATGTTCCCTCTGCATTGTCTGTCTCCTCCCGTCCCCCCGCATGCAATGCTGACTTCTGCCCTCGCTGCCATCAGCCGCTCCACAATATCCTTGCATGCTTGTGTCCCTGTGGCCTGTGTCCCCGTGGTTGTGCCCCTGTGGGTGCATCTGAGTGTTCCGGGGGGATGTGTGTATATGAATGTGCCCCTGGTGCGTGTGCCCCTATGCATGCCCCTGTATGCTCCTGTGTGCGCCATGTGCGCCTATCTGCATGTGGCCCTGTGCGCATGCGTCTGCCCCTGTTACCCTGTGCTCCTGTGTATGTCCCTGTGTGTGCCTCTGTTGGTGCCCTGTGCCCTTGTGCTCTTACGTATGTCCTTGTGCCCCCAGTGCGTGCTCTGTGTATGGGCCCATGTGTCGTGCCATGTGCGCTGTACCCCTGTGCTCCTGTGTCTGCCTCTGTGCCCCTGTGTGTGACAGTGTTGTCTGAAACGTACGGTGACGTCGTGTTCGGTTTCGTTTCCATTTGTCGTTGCGCCGCATTCCACCGCCGCCGGCTTGTGTTGTTGAAGCGTGATTGATTGGAGTGGAGACCGGAGAGGCTTTCACGGAGCACCGTGTTCATCCAGCCACCACAGTACCTCCGGAGCCGCGAGTGCCCTCGTCCGCGAGTCCCACGGGCAGTCGTGCTCCCGCGCCCACTGCAGAATCTCCAGGTTGGCTTCCTGAGCGGCGTAGGCACACGTCATCCCGTCCCATTCGCAGCCGTGCGCCCGCGCCCACGTCAGCACCTCCATGTGACCGCCCCGAACGGCGAATGAACACGTCAGATGGTCCCACGGGCAGCCCTGCGCCCGCGCCCACTTCAACACCTCCAGGTGCCCATACCGAGCGGCGCCGGCACACGCCCTGCGGTCCCACCGGCAGCCGTTCGTCCGCGCCCACTTCAACACCTCCAGGTGCCCACCCTCAGCGGCTCGTTTCGTCGTCCACGAGTTCCACGGGCAGTGGAGCTCCCGCGCCCACTGCAGCACCTCCAGGTGCCCGTGCGCAGCAGCGTCCTGACACGTCACCGAGTTCCACGGGCAGTGCCGCACCCCCCGCGCCCACTTCAACACCTCCAGGTGCCCGCCCTCAGCGGCGGCCGAACACGTCGTCCATTCCCACGGGCAGCCGTGCTCCCGCGCCCAAATTAGCACCTTCAGCTTCCCGCCCATAGCGACATACGCACAGATCCTCTCCTCCCCCCACGGGCACCCGTTCGCTTTGGCCCAAGCCAGCCGCGCGACGGACCCGCAAAACTCCTTGAGCTTGAGCGGCACCCCCGCGCTCTTCCCACCCCATGGAAGGTCGGAGCCCGCCGTCGCCACCGCGATTAGGAAGATTTGGCCCACCTGCGCGAGCACGGCGCCATCCGCGGGGTCGAGCCGCCGCAGCACCTCCGCCTCAAAGACGTCGGGCAGGTACTCCAGCATGTCGAGCGGTCCCACGGTCACCACCAGGTTCTCAGGCTTCATCGTGCGCACGACGCGCCCGCCGGCCCCGTCCATTCGCACCTTCGCCCGCGCGCCCCCGTGGCTCTCTACACGGCCCAAGCAGCTGTTCAAACCCGCTGCCGCCGCGCCCGCCAGGCCCTGGCACCGCACGCGCGCGCCCACCGCCGGCAGCTCTTGGGGGGGGGGTGCAGTGGGGTCGCCGCCGCCCCCGTCCAGCACCCCGTCAGCGAGCGAGAGTGCGGCGAGCGCGAGCGCGGGTTCGGGACCGCCGCCGTTCGTGGGAGTCGACGACGTCATTGCTCCGGCGTGCGACGGACGGGGTACGCGAGTGCCGCTGTGTGTGTGTGCGGCGCGGCGGGGGGGGGAGGCGGGGGGGAAGGGCGCGTGTGAGGTGGGTTGCCCACGGCCGAGAATATAGGTCGCGGCGGTCGGTCGGCGCTGAACAGAAAAAACAAGGGAGTTCGGACATTCGTTTGGTGACAGAGGTTTCAATCTTGGAGGGAGCGACGCCCCCCACTCCAACGCGCGCGCTCGCCTCGGCGGAGCGCCGCACGCACGAGGTGCGAGCGCCATGGCGGGGATCATATCTTCCCTCGACGCCGCGCCCCTCCTGCCGCCGCCCGAGCCGCACGCGGCGGAGGGCCACGGGGGCGGCGCCGACTACGACGACGACAACAACTCTTTTTTCCCGCTGCTCGACCTGCTCGAGAGGTTCCCCGACCTCTTTGCGCAGAAGGTGCTGCGGCACTTGGATCCCATCGACCGCACGTTTCTCGCGCAGGCGGGAAGCGCGTGTCGGGCAGTAGTGGTGGCCTCTCATCAGCCGCGCGCGGGGACGAGACGGGAGGTGCTGGGGAGGAGTGTGTGGGTGGTGACGCACAAAGTCAGGGCGTTTTGCACGTCCGTGGAGCGGCTGGCGTGGGCCAAGGCGAGCGGCTGCCCGTGGGTGGAGGAGACGTGTGCGATCCGCCGCTTTGGGCGGGTGTCTGGAGGTCCTTCAGTGGGCGCGGGAGCACGGGTGCCCGTTGGGCGAGAGGATCTGTCAATGCGCCGCTGCGGGCGGGCACCTAGAGGTGCTGAAGTGGGCGCGGGAGCACCAGTGCCCGTGGAGCGGTACGTGTAAACTCGCCGCTGGTGGTGGGCACGTGGAGGTGCTGCAGTGGGCAAGGGAGCACAGCTGCCCATGGGATGAGTACACATGTTACTATGCCGCTCTGACCGGGCACCTGGAGGCGTTGCGATGGGCGCGGGCGCATGGCTGCCCGTGGGATAAGAGGTCATGTGAACACGCTTCTGGTCACCACCCCGAGATCCTGACGTGGGTGCTGGCGCAACCATAGGACGAATGCCACACATTACACGAACACAAGATGCTGACACAGCAACATCATGACACGCTGGAGAGCCGCACGGGGGCGGGGACCAGGAGGTGAATCGGCGGGCGCGGGAGCAAGGGTGTCCGCATCCATAATACTTGCCGGCGCCCCGGCCGTAATACACAGTCAAGCGCGAAACCATCTGCACTGTTAGTAGTAGTCTACGAATGATTTGTCCCCATCCCAGGATGTCTACCGCTATGACATGTTTGACTTTAGGACAACACGAGTGTATGAATGAACCCGCATCTGCACTCGCACACGCCCCCTGACATGCCGAGCCACGGACGGACGCCCCCTCTCGTCCACGCTGCACACAGCCGCGCGCGGGCGCCTTCCAGGGACGTGGAGCGAGTCCAGCCGCCCGGCGGCAAGGGCCCTTCACCAGATCCCATTTCAGATCAACGCTTAGCATATTCTAGGCATTCGGTGGGATCACTGCCAGTGGTTTCATGGACATGACGACCTAAGTCTGAGCTGAAAAGGAGAGCAACGTAATGCCCCGCCCGATGGCATCGCCGCGGCACGCGCGTCCGGGGCTGTGGAACGCGACGCACGGGATCGCCGCCGCCGCCTGGCTGGAGGGCCCGCCGGGGGCATCACACTCATCAAATCACAGGGTGGCGCTTGGCTCGAGACGTGCGAGTCCCAGACGGTTGCGCGGAATTTTAATACGTTTCCAAAGCCGCTGGCGCTGGAGCGACCGTTCGGGTGCAGAAGCGAGCATTCGCTTGCGTTTGACGATTCTATGTACATTTTCAAAACGTTTCTCGTCGCGGAGAGCGGGGAAGCAAATGCAGGCCAGCACACCAACGCGCGGCGGGATGTCGGCAATCGATACAGTCTGCGGCGGTGCTCGCCCGGTTGAGCTGAAATGGGAGCGAGCGGCCAGGCCAGGGAGGAGGATGCGGCAAGAGCGTACGTATAATCGCTGTGAGCAAGCAGTCAAAGCCGAGCTGAAAAGTGAACGAGTAACCCGAGGCAGGGAGGAGGACGCGGCGAGCACAGCGACCAGAGTTACAGCGAGTGATAATTCAAGGAGCGTGGTGGTGAAAAAAATTCACCATTGGTTGGTGTCGGCTTGGAGCTCGA
>Ga0307488_10003505_pt1 | contig 13121 bp, 12 predicted proteins | sample SB02metaG_FD_202248 | JGI IMG/M metagenome (GOLD analysis project Ga0307488, IMG submission 202248) | Sea-ice brine microbial communities from Beaufort Sea near Barrow, Alaska, United States - SB 0.2 | ecosystem: Environmental > Aquatic > Marine > Coastal | place: USA: Alaska | collected...
TCAGATCCCATAATTTTTTTTTAAATTTATAAATAGTTGTTGTTTACTAATATGTATGATTTAACTCTTATATCCCCTAGTTTTATCTTGCTTATAAGTTTAAAAATGATAAAATTTGCAATAAAGTGCAATTTTTATCTTACGTGCAGTTATAATTGTTTGGCTTTTTATGATATTCTCTTTGAACTAATAGTAAGCGGTAAAGGCAGATTTTATTATCTTCATGATTGAAGTTTAAAAAGGTTGCTCAACAAGTTAAAACGTTTCTAAGTATTGCCTATCATTATATTCACTCAGATCTACATAAGACACATGCTTTCTTAAAAGTCCTGCATGTTGGAGGTTTGCTTCTTTAGGAATCTTGTGAAAAGACGCTAAAAAAATTTAAAAATTAGTAGATTTATTAAACGAATAGAAGTGTAAATGACTGCAAAATGTTTAATTTTGAACATATATAATTCATATTACACATTTGCATGAAAACAATTCAAGAAGCAGTAGAGGCTACCATTAGAAAGACCCCATTTATAGAGGAAGCCTTGCACGAAAAGTTAATTAATGTTTCTTCCCTGGCAAGGATTATTTTACCAGAAGTGACAACTATTTTAAAAAAGGAAGTTAAAGTTGGGGCTATTATGATGGCTATTAACAGACTTTCTCCCGCAAGTGAACTGCGAATTAGAAAAAACATAAAAAAACTAGCCGTTAATTTAGGTGATTTTATTGTGCGCTCAGACTTGTGTGATTTCACTTTTGAAAACACCCCTTCTTTGCTAAAAGAAATCGCGGTAATTCTTACGAAATCCTCTCAAAATAAAGACTCTTTTCTAACAGTCTCTCAGGGCATTTTTGAAACAAATATTGTAACCAGTAAAAATTTACGCCCTTTAGTTCAAGATATTTTTAAGAAAGAAACTTTAATTCACAGAGCCTTAGACTTAGCATCGATTACCATTAAATTACCAAAAGAAAATTTAGAACAATCGGGCATTTACTATTTTATTTTAAAGCAATTAGCTTGGGCAGATATTCCTTTACAAGAAATTATTTCTACGACCAACGAAATGACCATTGTAGTAAAAGAAAAAGACATTAATGATACGTTCTCTATTCTAATGGACATGAAAAGAAAATAAATTTACCCAGCAATATGAGTAAAAAAGATCCATACGCATCCTTAAGAATTAAGGAATTTAATATTTTTTTATTAGTAAGGTTTGCATTGGTTTTTGGTTGGTCCATGCAATTTATTATTATTGAATGGCAAGTATATAGCATCACAAAAAACCCACTTTCTTTGGGGGTTATTGGTTTGATGGAAGTGATTCCTGCAGTTTCAATGGCGCTTTTTGCGGGTCATATTGTAGATCAAAAGGAAAAACGAAATTTATTAGCCATTTGTATTGCCGCCTTTTCGTTAATTAGTTTAGGCTTGTTCTTCCTAACCCGACCCAGTTTTATTGAAAGCTGGCCAATAAGTACAGTTTTATATGCAATTTATGCATTGGTTTTTTTCGGTGGCTTTTTACGTTCGTTTTTTGGACCCACAATTTTTTCTTTAATTGCGTTAATTGTGCCTAAAAAATTATACCCAAATGCGGCAACCTGGAGCAGCACTACCTGGCAAATGGCATCGGTTTTAGGGCCTGCTTTTGCAGGGGTTTTTATTTCATGGATTGGGGTTCATTGGTCTTTATGTATTGTTTTTGGCTTAGTATGTTTGTCTTTATTCTTGGTCTTTTTTATAAAGAGAAAACCTATTTTAAACCCAAAGATTGGAGAACCGGTTTTTCAAAGTTTAAAAGAAGGAATCAAATTTGTGTATACCACGAAAGCCATTTTTGGTGCCATTACACTAGATATGATTTCGGTATTGTTTGGTGGTGCAGTTGCTTTATTGCCAATTTATGCACAAGATATTTTAAAAGTGGGACCAGAAGGATTTGGAGCATTAAGAGCCGCCCCTGCCATTGGTGCTTTTTTAACCATGTTGGTGACCGCCTATATTCCAATTAGTAAAAATGCAGGAATGAAATTATTAGTTGCCATTTTTGGTTTTGGTATTTGTATTCTTGTTTTTGGTATTTCAACAACATTTTGGGTTTCAATTGTGGCACTATTTTTTAGCGGAGTTACAGACGGTGTTTCTGTGGTAATAAGACAAACCATTTTACAATTAAAAACACCCGATAATATGCGAGGTAGAGTGGCCTCTGTAAATTCTATGTTTGTAGGATCATCTAATGAATTAGGCGCTTTTGAAAGTGGTCTTACCGCTAAATTAATGGGAACCGTCACTGCTGTTGTTTTTGGGGGAACCATGACCTTAATTACTGTGTTAAGCACTGGAATCCTAAATCCAACCTTGAGAAAACTCGACCTAAGAAAAGATATTGAAGCACACGAAAACGCGTAACATTACTTGTTGGTTCGTGTTCTAAAGTTCCCTAATGAGAGCGCCCATTTATACTCTTTAAAATCTAATTCCTTGGCTTCTTTAGGAACAATTCTATAGGTTTTTAAAATTTTTAATGCGCCAGATACTCCTCCAAAGTCACCTCTAAACCAAGAAAATAAAGAAACCGACATTGTTGTCTTTGTTTTTGGATTGTAAGTAGTTTGTTCTTTTAAATAACTTGTAGTCATGAAATTGAGCGCTTGCTCTAAATTTTCTGGGCTGTAAATAGCAATAGGCGGACAATCTTTTGCTCCACAATTTAAGGCAAAATGAATGCGCCAGTCAAGGTTCGTTACACGCAATTTTTGTTCGTATTTTGGTGGAAACCATTTACGTAAATATCCCAAGCCCAATTCGACTTTCGATTTTCTAATAATACCGTGTTCAATATCTGCAAACGATAGCAGTTCACCTGCAATTCTTATCTGTTTTTCACTAAAAAAAGTGCCTCTTTCTTTATATAATGTAGGTTTTTTAGACAAATAAATCTGAATAAAACCATTGTATACATTTAGCCAAAAAGCAATTTTCTGAGGGTCTGTTTTTAACTCATTCTCCAATTCTTTTAAAGTACTTTTGGCTAAAATGGCAACTTGATCATGATAAGGTTTCTTTTCTTTTATATTTTGTAAAAGCTGTTGAGAGACCTTAATATAGTTTATTTTTGATTGCGAAAACAAATTTACCGAAAGTAGCAACAAGAGAATTGATAAAAATCGTTTCATAAAAAGACACGTATAGGTACTATGTTAATAAGTATAATTATTCCCGTTTATAACGAAAGGGAGAATCTATTAAAGAATTTGTCGTCTTTAAATGAGCAAGCTAACAAATTTCCACTAGAAATTATTGTTTCAAATTCTCCTGAAACAACCGATGACAGTCAAAAAATTTGTATTGGCTTTGATAAAGTAAGCTGTTATTTATCTAATAAAAAAGGCAGAGCCGAACAGATGAACTATGGGGCAAGTAAAGCGAAAGGGACTGTTTTACTTTTTTTACATGCAGATGTTTCTTTGCCAAAGGATTTTTATCTCTGCATAAAAACAGCAATAGATTCTGGATTTAAAGCAGGTTTTTTTTGTTATAAATTTGACGACAATCGGTTTTTATTGCGAATCAATAGTTCGTTTACCAAAAAAGACGGTTTCTTTGCTGGAGGAGGAGATCAATGTCTGTTTTTTTTAAAAGAAACTTTTAGGAAACTCAGGGGTTTTAACACCCAATTTTGCATTATGGAAGATTTTGAATTAATTGATAAAGTTCGAAAACTAAAAATTCCGTACACTATTATTCAATCGCCTGTGCTTGTGAGTGCAAGAAAGTATAAAGCAAATTCTTGGTTACGCGTAAATAGCGTAAACGGGTATATGTTCTTAAACTATAAATTTGGCAGATCGCCCGAAAAATTAGTTAAAATTTATAGAAAATGGCTAAAATAAAATAGCTTATTTATTCAAAATGAGTGGTCGATTTTATTTTTTCTTCTAATTCTTGTAGGTGGTGTTCTGTTGTTTTTTCATCCCAAAGAAAAGCGGTTTTAAAAAGTTGAAGCACTACCTTTTTATATAGATTAACACTAGGTCTATCAAAAAACAAACGCCCAGTTCTTCGCATAAAAAAGTCGGTGGGTGTACAGGCCATTTCATGATAAATGGTAAACCAAACCTCGGCTTTTATCATTTTTTCTTGTTGATCTTCATCGATTAAATCATCAAACTTTTGAAGAATCGTATCGGTTTGTTTGCCGTAATTATAGATGAGGTATTGGGCATCTTTTTCAGTAAAATCAACTTCAGCAATACGATTGTGAATGGCATCGATATAACTTATTACTTCATTAAAATGGTTAAAAGTTCCACCAGAAAGGGCTATTTTTTCAGTTTTTGAGTTTTTAAAATCTCTATCAAATCTTCGCTGGTATTTTTTTGCAACTAAATCAACCACTCTTTCCGCCATTTTTCTGTAGCCGGTTAATTTTCCTCCAGCGATTGAAATTAATTCCGTTTTAGAGACAAAAATTTCATCTTTTCGGGACAATTCAGAGGCCGATTTCCCTTCTTCGTGAATCAAGGGGCGCAAACCAGCCCAAGAAGACTGAATATCATCTAAAGAAATGGTTACTGCAGGAAACATTTCGTTAACGGCTGTGATTAAGTACATGGCATCTACGAGTGTTGTTTCAACCGTGTTTTTATCTTGTTGATAATTGGTGTCTGTGGTGCCAAAATAGGTTATATTTCCTCTTGGAATGGCAAACATCATACGACCATCTGGCACATCAAAATAAACGGCTTGTTTTATGGGGAACTTATTGTGTGAAACCACTAAGTGTACTCCTTTGGTTAAATGCAATTTTTTGCCAATTTTAGAGTGATTGAGCTGGCGCAATTCATCCACCCAAGGACCGCAAGCGTTCACCACATACTTGGCTTTAATCTCAAAAGAATCTTTAGAAAAAATATCGGTTACTTTTGCGCCAACAATCCTGTTTTCTTCATAAATAAATTCTTGTGCTTCCAGGTAGTTAATGGCTGTTGCATGATAAGAAACAGCTGTTTTTAATACTTCCAAAGTTAAGCGAGCATCATCTGTTCTATATTCTGCATAAAAACCGGCACCCTTTAAAATATCTGCAGGTAATAAAGGCTCTTTCTCTAAAGCCTCTTTTTTGTTTAACATTTTTCGTTTGTCTTCGCCTTCTACAGAAGCCAAAATATCATATACTTTTAATCCGATTGATGTTAACCAAGAACCATAAGTTCCACCATCGATTAAAGGTAAAATCATCTTTTTTGGAACCACCAAATGCGGTGCTAATTTGTGAACAATGGCGCGTTCTGATCCCACTTCTTTCACCAACCAAAAGTCGAACTGTTTTAAATAGCGCAAACCACCATGAATTAGTTTTGTTGATTTGCTGCTGGTGCCAGAGGCAAAGTCGTTCTTTTCGATTAAGGCCACTTTCATTCCTCGGGAAGCAGCGTCTAAGGCTATTCCTACGCCAGTAATTCCACCACCAATAATTAGGAGATCAAACACGGTAGTTTGTAGGTCTTTTTTGATCTGTTCCCTGTGAAAGTATGAGAAGTTATTCATCGTGAATTTTTATGTATTCGTTGATCGTGCTGGTTTATATACAAAGTTTGCGTCTATATAAAAACCGTTCTTAAACGATGTTTGTTCGCTTGCATAAAGATAGATTTTTAATCGATCATACTTGTTGTTGGAGGACTATATTTTATATATTTATAATCAAGGAATGTGAGGTTGTGGTTCCTTGATCTAAAGGGATGAAGATCTATTTTTCATTCAAAGGAACTTCACAAAAGATCAGATTAAAGACCGATGGGTAAATTCTTCAATTAATGACTACTTTAGCTTTCTAAATTATTTTCTATGGACTACGGGTTTCTATCAGTTGTACCTCCAATCGTTGCAATTATTTTAGCATTGAGAACAAAGCAGGTTTATATTGCTTTATTATTTGGAATATGGTTTTCTTGGCTAATTATAAAGGGCTGGAATCCTTTAGACGGCACGTTAGCCATGATTGAAGGAATGGTGAACGTTTTTCAATCAAAGGGAAATACTAGAACCATTATGTTTAGTGCTTTGGTGGGAGCTTTGTTATTGTTTATTCAATATTCAAGGGGTGTTGAAGGTTTTGTGAATGTGTTACACAAACTAATAGAAAAAATTGAAAACAAAAAAGCGGGTTATAGTAGAATAATGGTTCAGTTTTTAGCCACGTTAACCGGCTTGTTATTATTTGTAGAAACCAGTATTAGTTCCTTAACTGTTGGAACCTTGTACAGACCTATTTTTGATAAATTAGGGATTCCGCGCGAAAAGTTGGCTTATATAGCAGATTCTAGTTCTGCGCCCTCATCAATTTTAATTCCGTTTAACGCTTGGGGTGCTTTTATTATGGGTTTATTATTAACCCAAGGAATAGAAAAGCCGTTCGCTGTAATGATGAGTTCTATTAAATATAACTTCTATCCTTTGCTGGCTATTGCGATTGTTTTTATCGTGATTTTCACTAAAAAGGATATTGGTCCCATGAAAAAGGCAGAAAAGAGAACGAGGGAAACAGGAGCTTTAATGAACCCGAATTCAAAACCCATGGTTTCAGAGGTCGTTACCTCTTATCCGCCAAAAGAAGGAATAGAAGCCAAAGCATATAATATGGTAATTCCCTTGTTGGTGATGGTTTTAATGATGCCAATCAATTTAATATACACCGGTTGGAATGCTGTAGAAAGCTCTAGCTCATTTTTAAATCACGCTTCACAAGCAATAGGGAATGGTTCTGGGTCGTCATCTGTTTTATACGCAGTAATTACCTCTCTCTTAGTGGCGATGTTGCTCTATTTTATTCAAGGAATCATGAAGCCTAAAGAAATGGTGAATTTAACCTTAAAGGGAATTAGTGAGTTAATGCCCTTAGCCTTATTGATGCTCTTAGCGTTTGCCATTGGCGATGCCTGCAAAGAACTAGAAACAGGCCTCTACGTTGCCAATGTTACGAAAGAATGGTTGTCGCCAGAATTATTGCCAGCGGTGGTGTTTATCATCAGTTCTTTTATTGCATTTTCTACGGGAACTTCTTGGGGAACCTTTGCTATTATGTTGGCCATTTCCATTCCGATGGCAACTATTCACGGGGCAGAGGTAACCATTGTGGTTGCAGCCACCTTGGGTGGTGGAATTTTTGGAGATCATTGTTCGCCTATTTCAGACACTTCGATTATCTCTTCGATGGCATCTGCCAGCGATCATATAGATCATGTAAAAACACAATTGCCCTATGCGCTTATTGGTGGGGTGATTACTACTATTTTGTATTTGATTATTGGTTTTTGGGGATGATCAATTTTTCTCAATCTCGCAGTTGAATTGAAGCCTTAACAAATAGATGTATATATGCTGTGTGTTGGTTGTAAGTCATTGCCTGCAGTCTCTAAATGTATCGTAGAGAGTTTTATTTTGAAGTGAAAACGGAAAAAGAAAGGGACTGCGATGAACTTAGCAGAGCGATTTACAACGCGCTATTTGTTGGGTCATTCTCAAAAACCAATTACGTAGCTAATATCCCTTGCTTTTTTAAGGATGGAAGTAGTTGTAAAGTATCTTCTTTAATTGAGTTTTGGGGAAAGATAAACGTTTTTTCAAAAAGGGTATTTCCTTCAAAAAAAGTCACTTGAAAGCGGTTGTTTAGGGCAAATAATTCTGGTTGAATCAATTCTATTTTAGCAAAGGAATTTGCTGGCAATACATCTAGTTTTTTACGCAAAAGCGACGTGGTTTTTTTCTCAGAAAAACCTTGAGAAACGATGACAATGAGTTCTATGTCAATGTTTTTGTCATTAATAATATATACATTCCAATCATGGGTTTTATAGATTTCGTTATATTCGAAAACCACGGCAATTTCTACCCCTGTAACTGCTGGAATTTTGATGTCTTTTTTCAACCTGAGTTTTTAAATTAGATTACCGATTTAAACTGTTCCAGAAAGCGTTTGTCATTTTCATAAAACATTCTAATATCTGGAATTTGATAGAGTAACATAGCGATGCGTTCAATACCCATTCCAAAAGCGTAGCCAGAATATTTGGTTGGATCAATATTGGCGTTTTTTAAGACATTTGGATCTACCATACCACAGCCCATAATTTCTAACCAACCAGTTCCTTTGGTAATTTTGTAATCGGTTTCTGTTTCTAGGCCCCAATAAATATCTACTTCTGCACTAGGTTCTGTAAACGGAAAAAAGGAAGGACGTAAACGAATCTTCGATTTTCCAAAAAGTTCCTTTGTAAAGTACAATAGCGTTTGTTTTAAATCGGCAAAAGAAACATCGGTATCAATATATAAACCTTCTACTTGATGAAAAATACAGTGAGATCTGGAAGAAATATCTTCGTTTCTAAAAACCCTACCCGGAGAAATCGTTCTAATAGGGGGTGCATGCTCTTCCATATATCGAACTTGCACGGAAGAAGTATGAGTTCTCAATAAAATATCTGGATCTTTTTCTATAAAAAAAGTGTCTTGCATATCTCTCGCCGGATGGTATTCGGGCAAGTTTAAGGCGGTGAAGTTATGCCAATCATCTTCTATTTCTGGTCCTTCAGAAACGGTAAAACCAATTCTATTAAAAATATCAATAATTTTATTTTTTACAATCGATATGGGATGGCGAGAACCTAATTCGATAGGTTCTGATGGACGCGTTAAATCTCCATAAAAGTTTTTTTCTTCAAAAGAATTCTCTAAAGATACCTGTAAAGTAACTACTTTTTCTTCTGCAGACTTCTTTAAATTGTTTAAAGCTTGTCCAAAATCTTTGCGAAATTCGGGATCCACATTTTTAAATTCGGCAAATAACTCTTTTAAAAGACCTTTACTTCCTAAATATTTAATTCTAAAAGCCTCAACTTCTTCATTAGAACTCGATTTAAAAGCATTTACTTCGCCAATAAGTTCTTTTACTTTATCTAACATTTACACTGAAATTAGGCTACAAATCTAGTGATTTTTGTAGAGTTTTAAGGCGTTTTAAAAACAAAACCAAAGAGAGTTTCGAAATCGATTGAAATAACGATAAAAAAGAGATTAAATAGAAAAAAAGAATAATTATATTTTAATATTGTGAATTGAGAAATTAACTATCTTTGTACTACATAAATTTTATAAAATTCGTAAAAAATAACATCAAAAATTATGGAGTTAAAAATTAAAGAGTTTATGGAATTGGTTAATAAGAGAAATAACCATGAGCCAGAATTTTTACAAGCCGTTCAGGAAGTGGCAGAGACTGTAATTCCTTATATTGTAAATCATGATATTTATCATGGAAAAAATATTTTGTTAAGGATGGTAGAACCCGAGCGTTTAATTTCGTTTCGCGTTGCTTGGGTTGACGATAAAGGAGAAATTCAAGTAAACAGAGGGTATCGCGTTCAAATGAATTCAGCCATTGGTCCTTACAAAGGAGGTTTGCGTTTTCATCCAACAGTAAATGCAAGTATTTTAAAGTTTTTAGCCTTTGAGCAAGTCTTTAAAAACTCCTTAACAACTTTGCCAATGGGTGGAGGAAAAGGAGGTTCAGATTTTGATCCAAAAGGAAAATCAGACAACGAAATCATGCGTTTTTGTCATTCTTTTATGAGTGAATTATTTAGACATATTGGTCCAAACACAGATGTTCCTGCGGGAGATATTGGTGTTGGAGGTCGAGAAATTGGCTATATGTTTGGCATGTATAAAAAATTAAGAAACGAATTTACGGGTGTTTTAACTGGGAAAGGCGCTTCTTGGGGTGGTTCTTTAATTAGACCTGAAGCAACAGGATATGGAACCGTATACTTTGCTCAAAACATGTTAAAGAGAAAGAACGATTCTTTTAAAGGAAAAAAAGTAGTGATTTCTGGATCTGGAAATGTGGCACAATATGCCGCAGAAAAGGCAATTGAATTAGGCGCAACCGTATTAACTTTATCTGATTCTGGAGGATATATTTTAGATACAGAGGGTATTAATACCGAAAAGCTACAACACGTGATGTATATTAAAAATAAAAAACGTGGAAGAATTAGCGAGTATCTTGATAAATATCCAACGGCAACTTTTGTTAAAGGCGAAAGACCTTGGTCTGTAAAATGCGATATCGCTTTGCCTTGTGCCACTCAAAATGAGTTAAACGGAGAGCAAGCAAAAGAATTGATAAAGAATGGTTGTATCTGTGTTTCTGAGGGAGCAAATATGCCATCTATGCCAGAAGCGATTCACGAGTTTCAAAAAGCAAAAATCTTATTTGCTCCTGGAAAAGCGTCGAATGCTGGCGGAGTAGCAACTTCTGGGTTAGAAATGAGTCAGAATTCACTTCGATTAAGCTGGACTAGGACTGAAGTAGATGAAAAATTGAAAGTGATTATGGAAGATATTCATAACTCTTGTGTTCAATACGGAGAAAATGAAGATGGTTCTATCGATTATATTCGTGGAGCAAATATTGCAGGTTTCGTAAAAGTTGCCGATGCAATGTTAGCGCAAGGAGTTGTATAAAGTATAATCAACGAAAAAGGAAAACGCATCATTTTTTGATGCGTTTTTTGTTTTATAAAATAGATAGAGAAAATATTTTGTTTCTTTGTAGGAACAAGGAATAGTTCCCTTTTCACTGTTGCGCTTAACTATTAATTAATAACTTAGAATGATCCCTTTTCTTTTAGGCTTTATAACCTCTTTTTTATCTTCGTTATTTCCAAGTATACTAACCATAACAGCACTTAAAATTAGCTTTGAGAAAGGAAGAAGAGCGGCTAATTTTTATAGTTTAGGGGTTTCTTTTATCGTGGTTTTTCAAGTGGTTTTAGGTGTTTTTATTGTGCAGCAAATTGAAAAATATCCAAATGTTTTGGCCCTTTTAGAAAAAGTAGCCGTATTTATTTTTTTAGTCTTAGCGTTTTATTTTTACCGAGAATTTAAAAAGGAGAAAAAGGAAATGAAAGCGTTAAAAAAGAGAAAAAATAATTCTTTTATTGTTGGGGTGCTCGTGTCTATTTTAAACATATTTGCAATTCTGTTTTACTTTGGCGTTTCAGCCTCATTAAAGTTTTCTGGATGGTTAAATTTCGATAATATTTCGGTGTTATTTTTTGCAATGGGTTCTGCGATAGGAACGTTTACGGTGCTGTTTTTATACGGAAAGTTTGCTTATTATGTTGATAAAAAAATAGCCCTTATTACCAGAAACATCAATATTGTTTTATGTCTTTTAACTGCGTTTACCGGAGTTTTTTCACTTATAAAACAACTTATATTTCCCAATTTATAAAAAATGATACACTTAAAAAATCTTGTTTTAGCCTCAAAACATCAAAAACCAATTCTTGCCGATGTTTTTTATACAAAAAACAAACAACCAAAACCAATCGTTATTTTTTGTCATGGTTATAAGGGGTTTAAAGATTGGGGCGCATGGAATCTTATGGCGGAAAAATTTTCAAAGGCAGGTTTTTTCTTTGTGAAGTTTAACTTTTCCCATAATGGAGGAACGCTTGATCAGCCTATCGATTTTCCAGACTTGGAGGCATTTGGAAACAATAATTATACCAAAGAGCTAGCGGATTTAGAAACCGTAATTACCTGGGCTTCTTCCAATCCAGATTTTAAAGAGGAAGTGGATGTTGAGCATATTTCACTAATTGGTCATAGTCGTGGGGGTGGGATTGTCTTACTAACAGCAAACGAAGATACGCGTGTTAAAAAAGTAATTAGCCTTGCAGGGGTGTGCGATTTTGCAAAAAGAACAGCGGCTCTTGGCGATTTATTGGCGTGGAAAAGGGAAGGGGTTGTCTATGTTTTAAACGGAAGAACAAAACAACAAATGCCTCATTTTTATCAATTTTATGAAGATGTAAAAAAGAATAAAACACGCTTAGACATTCGAAGCGCGGTGGAAAACATCAAAATTCCTCAGTTAATCATTCATGGGTCGAAGGATACTTCTGTAGTTATTAAAGAAGCAGAAAATTTGCATCAGTGGAATCCTAACAGCGAGTTCAAAATTATAGAAAACGCCAACCACGTTTTTAATACTTCCCACCCATGGAAAGAAGAGACCCTATCGGAAGAATTGGATAAAGTAACGGATGCTTGTCTTCATTTTTTAAAATAAGTTTCTTTTTTCTTTTACTAGTTGCGATCGCAATAAAAGGTTGATTCAGGTTGTTAACTGAGGCATCCGAAGACACCATTGAATAGAACACAAATTATTTCAATAGCATCAAGCACCCCTTTTGAGTCCATTTTGGAGCGTAGCTGAATTCATGTTTTGCAAGCATAGTGAATCACAACTTACAACTGTTGCGTGTTTTTTAGAAAAAAGCACTTTTATTGTTTGTAATATATTGATTTTAAATAGCTTAACGGTATCCGTTTTTAACGGTTAAGAAACGATTATTAACACAAATCGCCTTTTTTTTGCCTGCATTTATGCGGTAAAAGAGATCCATATAATGAGGTGTTCTTTGCAGTATATTGGGCTATCGCTCTACTAAAACAATAGAACAATGACCAGCACTTTGGTTACTTTGTTAAAAAAGAATACATTGCAGACATAAACGATATAACTGCAATAGGATTGTGGTTATACATATGTTGTGTGCAAGAGAAAAAAGGCAAAATTTCATGTGTTCATAACGTGTTACTTTTTCAAAACTGAACGGAATATTTACGGAATCGTTGTGAAAAATTAGAAGATCGTAAATATGTTTTTGGCGCACGAAATTAAAATGCCAATGAGCCAATTGCTTATTTATTTAGGACATACCCTTACGGAGGAGCAAGTTTATGAATATTTTTTACTTAGTGCTTTTTTAATAACTTTTCGCTGGGCATTTCTAATTTCTATCAAAGGCAATTGCTTATTTGTGAGCCTTGTAAAAGGAGCCAGTTTATGGTTATTTTTTTGGGAATCGCTTGTTAACTAAAAATAAAAACATATCTCCTCAAATCCTGCACACAACAATATGTATAATTTATGCTGGGAATCGCTTATTTAATAAATCTTTCGTTTCCTTAAAGTTCCTCTTTTATTTACTAAATTAGGGCTTTAATAAAACGCACAAATCATACACACGTGCGTTGT
>Ga0307488_10003506_pt1 | contig 13120 bp, 9 predicted proteins | sample SB02metaG_FD_202248 | JGI IMG/M metagenome (GOLD analysis project Ga0307488, IMG submission 202248) | Sea-ice brine microbial communities from Beaufort Sea near Barrow, Alaska, United States - SB 0.2 | ecosystem: Environmental > Aquatic > Marine > Coastal | place: USA: Alaska | collected 2017-05-06
GTCATAAAAAAAGCATTGCATACGTATGCAGCGTTAAGCGGAAAAGTAGTGGAGGTTAGTTGTGGAGGTAGCATTAAATGTTTTAAAAAAGGATGGTTTTTCCATCCTTTTTTATTTGCAACAACAACCTAGTGAACGGTTTAGGGAATATGGCATAAAGCACACTAGTTTTGCGGAAATCCGCACTTTAAACTGCGGCTTATCACAAGCTATTCCTTCATAAAAAAACTATTTTTGAAACATGTCTTTAATGCTAAGGATTTCAAGGACCAATAAAAAATTTACAGAGGTAATCATGAACTTTCCATGCATGCTTTACTAATCCACAAAAAAATAAAAGAAACCGGTCGCAAAGTCTGCAAGAAAAAAGAGGACAATACTTTTGACTAAAATCAAATACGCGGGTTTAGAATATTGTTTACAATTGGTTGCTGTGTAATTTATTTCTAGATGGAGTTCGAGGATAGTAAAAACAAACTAACTAGAAAATTTGCGAAGGTTTTTGAAGGTAGGAGTGGCATAACTCCTTGAATATTTTTAATAAAGATGCTATAAATGAGTAATCTGCAATATAAAATAGCTAAAAAATGCTATATTTTGTTAACTAGTTTTAATAATTTAGGTTTTAAAAAAATAGAAGAATACAAAAATATTAGTTTTTAATGCCTTAATATTGAAAGAGATTCCATGCCGCTTTAAATTTATTAATTTACTAAGATTGGGTACATCTTTAATTTAGTAGTTTACTTTGTCTCTTGTTGTAGATTGTATACATTTAGTCTTTAGTTAAAAATTGCGCAAAAAAACTAAATTTAATTGCTTGTGTCATATTGTTGTTTATCTGATGAATAATATTGATATTGGATTGAGTAGATGTATATAAAAGGAATAAAGAAAAACAAAAATTCATTTAAATTAAAAATACTCTTAGAGCGTAATTAACTATATTTGATGAAGTGAAACTTTAATTTTTATTAAACATATGCTTCTAAAGGAACTACTAAAATCTAAAGGTGTAAAACAAAACTGGTTAGCTCAAAGAATTGGTGTAAGTGCAGTAACTATGAGTAATTGGGTGAAAGGCAAAAGCCATCCTTCAAAGAAAAATTTATTAAAACTAAGTGAAGTGTTAAATATTCACATAAACGATTTAGTAAATTAATGGATAATTTAAAAAAATACAACTTCTCGTTTACTGGGTTTTCTTTGAGAGCTAACGAAATGACCAAAGTTGCTGAAGCGATGAATGAAGAGCTTCCAATTGAGATGGTTGATTTTGGCGATGGGAATAGAAATACTGGTCAACGAAGGTTGGTAGAAATCAAAAAAAGATTGAAACAATTCACCCAAAGCGAATTTGAATTATTCCTTTCTGGAGATTTCGTTGCACAAAAACAACTTGCTTTTTTATCGGTATGCAAATCACATAGTTTTATAAGAGATTTTGTGATGGAGGTATTGCGTGAAAAATTATTAGTATTTGATTATCAAATTACCGAAGGAGATTATGTTTCCTTTTACAGGCGCAAAGTTGAACTACATCCAGAAATGGAAAACTTAACAGATAGAACACAAAGCGCAATTAAACAAGTCACATTTAAAATATTAGAGCAAGCTGGAATCATCGATAATGTAAAAAGCAAAATAATTCAACCTCAACTTTTAGATGCTAATGTTATTAATGCAATTGCAGCAGACAATAAACAATGGCTAAAAGTTTTTTTTATGAGTGATATGGATATAGAAAATATAAATTAATATGATGGAAATTGTAAAAAAGTTTGATGATTTATATAAAAAATTATCATCTAGTCGATTTTTAAGAAAAGATGGGTTGGGTGGTGAAATCCCCTTCTTTATATCACCATATAAAGCAAAACATGAGTTGGAAATAGTCGTGTCCATTCAACTTTTGAAAAAAAAAATAGACACTGCTGGAGTCCCAGTTTTAGAAATTAACCTATATGATATTGTATGTGAATTACTTGAAGAAAAAGGTGGTGTGGAACGAATGTTCAGAGTTGAAAAGAGAAAATCTAAAGATAAGTTTTTAAAGGCCCTTCAGTCTACATTAAATATTCATGAAGTGTTGATGCCTAGGGTAGAAAAGAAGATTTTGGAAAGTAATGCCAAGATTTATTTTCTCACAGGTGTTGGTTTGGTATATCCATTCATAAGGTCTCACAATGTATTAAATAATCTTCAAAATATTGCAAAGGAAGCTCCAACGGTGATGTTTTTTCCGGGGGATTATGATGGTCATTCTTTAAATCTATTTGGGTTATTAAAAGATGACAATTATTACCGAGCATTTAATATTGATAAAATTGAAACAAAATAAATAGTTATGATAAAAAAGTTCTTTGAAAAAGACATTAATAGACCAATTGAAACAGTAATTAAAGCAGATGACCGTGAACATATCTCAGATGAGGTAGTTGAATATGTAATCACCAATGAAATTGGAAAAAAAATTAGAGACCTATTCTCTGAATACAACGAATACGCCCAAGCGAATGGTGTATGGATTTCAGGTTTTTTCGGCTCTGGTAAATCTCACTTGTTAAAAATTTTATCCTATGTACTAGAAAATAAAGAAGCTTATGATGGCTATAAAAGTGGGGAGCTTTTTGCTGAAAAGGTTGAGAATGACGAAGTGTTAAAGGCAGATATTCTTAGAGCTTCCAAAATACCTTCAGAATCTATTTTGTTTAATATAGACCAACAATCTCAGATTACAAGTAAGTCTGATGAGAATGCTATTTTATCGGTGTTTTACAAAGTGTTTTTTGACCATTTGGGTTATTATGGTTTTCAACCTCACGTAGCGGAATTCGAAATGTGGATGGATAAACAAGGCAAGTACGCTACGTTTAAAACCAACTTTAACGCAAAGCACGGAAAGTCATGGGAAGAAGCGAGAATAGACTATTTCGACCCGATGGTTACAGATGATATTGCTGAAGTATTGGGCAAATTAAATAATACAGATGCATCCAAATATGAAACTATTTTAGATGATTTAGAAGATAAACAAAAACAATCTATTGAGGATTTTGCAGAAAGAGTTCATAACTACCTTAAAAACAAACCCTCTAATTTTAGGTTGAATTTCTTCGTTGATGAGGTTGGTCAGTACATTAGTGACAACACCAAACTGATGTTAAATTTACAAACCATCGCTGAAACCTTGGCCACAAGAACACACGGAAAATCTTGGATACTGGTTACCTCTCAAGAGGACATGGAGAAAGTGGTTGGAGATATGAACAAGCAACAACAGAATGACTTTTCACGCATTCAAGCTCGTTTTAAAATAAAAGTACCGCTGACCTCGGCAAATGTGGATGAGGTAATTGAAAAACGTTTATTAAAGAAAAATAGTGATGCTCAAAAATTGTTGGTTGCTTCCTACAAAAAAGAAAGTGCACATTTAGAATCATTATTATCCTTTTCTGAGGCTGGTGTCCAATTTAAAGGATACTCTGGAGGTGCCGATTTTGGAAATAAATTTCCATTGGTTCCTTATCAATTTGATTTGTTTCAACAATGTAGAAGAGCACTGTCTACACATAATGCATTCCAAGGAAAACACGCTTCGGTTGGAGAACGTTCTATGTTGGGTGTATTTCAACAAGTGATTCAAAAGATTGAAGATAGAGATGACAAAGCCTTGGTAAGTTTCGATTTAATGTTTGAAGGTATTCGTAATGAATTGCGTGGTGAAATACAAAGTTCTGTAATTTTAGCGGAACGAAATCTGGATAACAATTTTGCAAAACAGGTATTAAAAGCATTATTCCTTGTTAAATACTTTGGAAACTTTAAAACTACTAAAAGAAATATTTCTGTGTTAATGATTGATGATATCAATATTGATATTAAAAAACACGAACAAAAAATTGATGAAGCCTTAAATATTCTTGAAAACCAAAACTACGTACAACGAAATGCTGATTTGTATGAGTTTTTAACGGATGATGAAAGAGATATTGAAGAAGAAATTAAAGAGACAGAGATAGATGAACAGGCGGTTACCCAATTATTAAAAGAAATTTTGTTTGATGAAATTATTCGTGACAACAAAATAAAATACTTGGATAACAGACAGGATTACGATTTTACAACCAAAATTGATGGTTCAGTATTTGGGAGAGAAAAGGAATTAGAAATCGAAATCATTACAGAAAATTATAATGAGTATGAAAACCTACTTTTCATACAATCCCAAACAATGGGAAGTACCAGTATGAAGATGGTGTTGAGTTCTGATGCGATATTTATGAAAGATGTTAAAATGTATTTACGAACTCATAAATATGTAAAACAAAACCAATCTACATCAAATGCTTCTGAGCGCAAAAGAATCCTTCAAGACAAGGCGCAATTAAATGCAGAAAGACGGAGAAATCTGTTGCTAATTTCAAATAGCTCGTTGGCAAAGTCTACGGTGTATATGAATGGCACTAAACATGATTTGGGCCAAACATCAGATGGTAAAACTCGTGTAGTAAATGCATTTCAAGACCTGATAAAAACAGTGTATTCGAGCCTAAGAATGTTGGGTGCAACACAGTATAGTGAAGATACTATAAAAGCGACTGTAGTTTCGAGACAAGATGATTTATTTGGAGCTGATGACGCTACCATTTCAGAATCAGAATCAGAAGTATTAAATATTATTAACAGGCGCAAGAAACAAGCAGATAGAACGGCATTAAATGACATTAAAACACACTTCTCACGCAAACCATATGGTTGGTATCCAAATGCTATTTGGACCATTACGGCAAGGTTGTACAAACGAGGGAAAATTGAAGTACTTCAAGGTTCAAATAGTTTAGAGGACCAAGACGTGCTAAATGCTTTGTTAAATAGCTCCAAACACGTAACAACCTTATTAGAGCCGCAAGCAAGTTTTGATTTAAATGCTGTAAAAAAATTGAAACAAGTCTATAAAGATGCTTTTAACGAATCGTGTCCGTTAAAAGAACCAAAGGATGTGGCCAACGCTTTTAAAAATGAAATAAAGGAAATAGCTGTTGGTGTAAATCAATTGCTAGCTCGTAAAAATGAATATCACTTTCTAAAAACATTGGAAGATTTCAGTGAAAAGTTGGACAAGCTATCTAAAAAAGAATACAGTTATTTTATTACCAATCTTGCTGATTTTGAAGATAACTTATTAGATACCAAAGAGGATTTATTGGACCCGATTAAACGTTTTATGAATGGTGACCAAGTAAAAATTTATGATGAGGTTAAAAAATTATTAAATAGTAATAATGCCAATCTAAATTTTATTGAAGGAGATGAAGTTAAAACCTTAGAAGCCATTCTTGAGAGCGACACACCTTATAAAGGAAATGGGATTCAATTAGCGAAAGCTTCAAAGGATAGTTTAACTAAAAAAGTATTGGAAGCGATTGATGCTGAAAAGGAAATATTCAATACTGAAATCAGTGTCATTGAGAAGGCAATTCTAGAATCTGAAGAATTCGGTAAAATTGATGATGGACAACAAAGGCAAATTCAAAAAACGATACTCGATTTAAAAAAGAAAATTATTGAAGAACGCTTCATCGGAAATATAAAAGATGTTACTCGTACTATACATGACCAGTTGTACAGTGACCAAATGAATTTGATGGCATTATGGTTAACTCCTAAAACTGAAGAAGGAAAAACAGAATACAAAACAGCTAAATACATTAAAAATAGTAGTATTCGGATTGAATTTGTTAAGCATGAATTAACCAGTGAAGAAGATGTGGAAGCCTATATTGAGGCATTGAAAAAAGCTTATTTAGAACGCATTCACCAAAATTTAAAAATTACGCTATAATAGATGAATACCAACACACTAAAAAAGTTTGCTCAAGAAGCTCGTAAGAAACTAATCTCTCAAATTGGAGCTAAACTAGAATTAGTTTTAACTTCTGATTCTGCGGAGTTACGTGAAAAAGCCTCTCAAGTAAAAGCGCTGCAAGAAGCGATTAATACTTCTAGTAAAGAACAAGTAATAGATACAGTTGCCTATACTTGGTTTAACCGTTTAATGGCATTGCGTTTTATGGATGCCAATGAGTACCAACCTATAGGTATATTAGTAGTTACACCAAAAGAGGGGTACACCTTACCAGAAATTTTAGATGAAGCCAAACAAGGTAATATTTCTGATGAATTACCAGTAAACCAACAACATATTTACGATGTGTTGGATGGAAGAATTCCAAGTGCAAATGCACAAAATGAAGCTTATAAAGAACTATTAATTGGAGCTTGTAACCACCTTAACAAAGTGTTTCCTTTTCTATTTGAAAAATTGAGTGATTATAGTGAGCTATTGTTGCCAGACGATTTAATATCCGAATTCTCCATTGTACAAGATATTAGAGATGGAATGACAACTGAAGATTGTCAAGAGGTAGAAATTATTGGTTGGTTGTATCAGTTTTATATTTCTGAATTAAATGATGAATTAATTAGCTCTAAAAAGAAGTATAACAAAGAGGACCTAGCACCAGCTTCTCAATTGTTTACGCCCAAATGGATTGTACAATATATGGTGGATAACACCTTGGGACAAATTTGGTCTGAAATTAATCCAAATACAAAAGTTACAGATAGTTTGGAGTTTTACATAAAACCAGCTTATAAAGAGCAATTACAACCGAGAGAGGCTAAGAGTATTGAAGAAATAAAGTTTTTTGAACCTTGTGTTGGGTCTGGACATATTTTATCTTATGCTTTTGATGTTTTCTATAAAATATATGAAGAACAAGGCTATAATCCCACAGAGATTCCAGAACTCATTATCACAAAAAACTTATTCGGTGTAGATATTGATGAACGAGCAGCTCAATTAGCATCTTTTGTTTTACTAATGAAAGGAAGACAAAAAAACAGAAGATTCCTGCGTCTCGTTGAAAAGAAAAAACTACAACCTAATATTTCCTTCTATCAAGATTTTGAGTTTGACAATAACTTTAAAAATTCAACTGCTTTAGGTTCTCTTATCACGATTGAACCTGAAGAAGCAACCGATTACAAAGTTGATAACAACTCATTATTTGGAGAACGCCAAGGAGAAGTTAAAAGACTATATAATTTATTAGGGCAACGCTATGATGTGGTAGTTACCAATCCACCATACATTGGTTCCAAAAGAATGGAAGGGAGTTTAAAACAATATGTGGAAGCTAACTATCCTGAAACCAAATCTGATTTGTTTGCAACTTTTGTTTTACGTTGTTTGGAACTTTGCAATGAAGATGGTTTAACAGGTTATATGACACCATTTGTATGGATGTTTATTTCTAGCTATGAGAAATTGAGAGAAATAATTATTGATAAACACTTTATCAATAACTTAATCCAATTAGAATATTCTGGTTTTGATGGTGCAACCGTACCTATTTGCACGTTTACATTAAGAAATAAGACAATTGAAGATTCAAAAGGAAGTTACATTCGCTTAAGTGATTTTAAAGGGGCCGAAGCCCAAGAACCAAAAACATTGGAAGCTATTAAAAACCCAAATTGTGGTTGGTTTTATACAACAAATCAAAATGATTTTGAGAAAATACCAGGTAACCCAATTGGATATTGGCTGAGTGAAAAGTGGTTTAATCTTTTTACTAATGATTCTGTAGGAGCTAATATGGAATTAAAAAAGGGCATGAGTACTGGAAATAACCAGAGGTTTATAAGGTTTTGGCAAGAAACATCTAACGAAGATACTTTAATTAGTTGCTCGTCAGAAAACGAAGGTAAAGAAAGCGGTAAAAAATGGTTCCCAATTAACAGTGGAGGGAGTTTCAGAAAATGGTATGGAAACAACTATTATATAGCAAATTGGCACAATGATGGTGATGAAATGAAAATAAATGCTACTAAATTAAATAATGGTGGTCATTTTTCAAGATATATAGTAAATACTCATAAATTTTTTCAAAAAGGAATCACTTGGAATGGAATTTCTTCTAGCAAATTTGGGGTTCGTTATTTTTCTAATGGATTTCTTTTTTCTAGTGCAAGTATGTGTGGATTTGGTGATAATAAATTACTAATTTTAGGATTATTAAATTCAAACCTGTCAATGAATTTAATTAAAGTGTTAGCACCTACATTAAATTTTGGACCAGAACAAATTCGAAAAATTCCACTTATTCGTTTGAAGGACGATTCAATAACAAAAATTACCTCAGACGCAATTAATATAAGTCAAATTGAATGGGACTCAAGAGAAACTTCGTGGGACTTTCTTCTAAACGAACTCATTCGTATAAAAGGCCAAGACCTTGAGGAAAGTTATGATTTATACCAGCAATATTGGAAAAACAAATTTTTCCAATTGCATAAAAATGAAGAAGAACTCAATAAGCAGTTTATAGAAATCTATGGACTTCAAGACGAGTTAACACCAGATGTTCCTTTAAAGGATGTTACTATATTAAAAGAAGAAACAGATATTGTAAATGGGGAGTTGGTGTTTCAAGAAGATGAGGTATTCCAGCAGTTTATGAGCTATGCAGTGGGTTGTATGTTTGGGCGTTACAGTTTAGACAAAGAAGGTTTAATACTCGCCAACCAAGGAGAAACTTTTGAAGATTTTTTAACTAAAGTAGAAAAGTCAGAAAATGAAGTTTCTTTCCTTCCAGATGATGATAACATTATTCCAATACTAGATGATGAATGGTTTGAAGATGATATAGTAAATAGATTTAACGAGTTTTTAAAAGTCACTTTTGGCAAACCCAATTTTGAAAAAAACTTGGCATTTATAGAAGAATGCTTGGGTAAAGATGTGCGTCAATACTTTGTTAGAGACTTCTATAAAGACCATATAAAAAGATACAAAACAAGACCAATTTATTGGATGTTCTCTTCACCAAAAGGTAGTTTTAACGTACTTATTTATATGCATCGCTATACGCCAGATACTTTAAACCAAATATTAAATGGCTATTTAAAAGAATACAGAGAAAAACTAAATACACATATAGAACATTTAGACCATATCATTGTTTCTGGTTCTTCAAGCGAGCAAACCAAAGCTTCTAAAGAAAAAGACAAGCTTAAATTAGTAATCATAGAGTTACAAGAGTATGAAAGAGATGTATTGTATCCATTAGCTACAGAACGTATCGCTATAGACCTAGATGATGGCGTGCTGGTAAACTATAACAAGTTTGGTACAGCCATTAAAAAAGTAGCTGGCTTAAATGATAAAAAAGCCAAAGACAAGGTCTTAAACTTTGATTGGATTGATGTAAAAGAGATAAGATGATAGACCAAATTTTAATAAATAATAGGGTTTGTCCTAAACCGATGATTTGGAATGAGTTGTATAAATTGATGTGTAAGGATTTAACTGAAAAGAATATTTCTAAACCATTAATTTTAGCAGGTTGGAATTTTTCAAGTGATATTGAGAAAAGGAATCGATTTATTGAACATTTAAGGTTGGTCGATTTCAACTCAGAAAATAAAATTAAAACCTTTGTATTAAATATAAGAGAAGAAGATTGGTATAAAGGTTAGATTATTTAATATTGAAGTTGACTTAATTATAAAAAACAACCAAACAATTAATGATGCTGAAATTAAAAGAAATTTGAAGAATATTTTAGAAAATTATAAAATAAATCAGATGGAAGTTATTGATGAAAACTTTGACAATGAAAAAGCTAGTTGGTTATTGGAAAGTAATACAGAACATCTAATTGAAGATAAAAATATTAATTACCATTATATTTTAGCATAACCAAATTATTAGTTTTAAGGTTACTCTATATGTTATAGAGTCTTGAATACAATTACAAATAAAACTGAAGAAAAATGAATTCAAATAATATTAAGAATTCCTTATTAAAAATATTCAATAATTCTCGAATTGTTTTTTGGTACGATGAAAAGAAAGAACTTACTGAACAATATGAGGAATTGGAAATTGATGGGATGGATAAAATTCACGTTCTAGGAAATGAATTTGAAGTTAAATATCGCATCATAAAACAAGACCCAAAAAAGAAATTCTTACTCTACTTTACAGATGGAAAACCTCTAAATGAAGAAAACTGGTTGTTGGATTTAGAATTAGCACACCACGTTTTTCATACGGACCAAGAAGCTATGTTTATGCAAGAAATTGGGATTGGTTATCATTTAAAAGAATTGGTTTCTGAACATATTGAATTCTTTAAGTCTAAAGAAAGAAGAACGAAATTAAAAGAGCTACTGGGAGAAGGTGACCAACACGAAGATATTAGAGGTAAAATGCTGGCTGTGCTGTTCAATACGGACTATGTGAATTTAAGTTCTTTTATTCAAGCTCATAGTTCTGAATATATAGATGGCAACGACAAGTTTGATAAAAATTTAGAACGATATAACCTTACCAACTATTATTGGGGGAAAATTAAACATCAATTTAATTATCTGAATGAAGTACCTTCTATATATGATTTTCTTATCGAAGTATTTAGCACCAATTTTGTTTTGAGTTCCAAAAACGAATTGAACAAAGAGTCGAGAATATTGCTATTGCAATGGAAGGATACTATCCAGTTTAGAGATAGTTTTCACCAAGTTTCAGAGAAAATTTCAAAGGATTTAGATGTTGAATCGCAATTAGGAGAAACAACACTAGAAACTATTATTGATGATGATTTATTTAGGTTAGTGGATTTCAAAGTAATCCACGAATTGGTAAATCAATTGGCTGAGGGAAGTATTACAACTGAAAAGGTTTTAAAGTTCATAAAACAGCGAGAAAATAAGTTTTGGAATAATGAATTTAAACCTTTCTACAGCTGTATCACTTTTGGAGCTCAATTCATTAATAAAGCAAAAGAAACCTCATCTACTAAATATAAATCATTTGATGAAGGTGTAAAAACCTATTCAGAGAACCTTTACGAAGTTGATTTTATTTACAGAAAATTTATTTGGAATTACAGACAAACAAAACAAAATAGAATATTAGCAAATTTAGTTGATACAGTAGAAAAAATATACTCCAATGATTGGTTGTTGAACAACAATAATAACTGGCAAAAGGTAATTGACAATGTTGATGTTTGGCCAATTAATAGAGGCAACAGCCAGAGAGCGTTCTTTAAAACTCACGTAGCTCCAGTTATTGAAAAGAAGCAACGTTTGTTTGTGATAATTTCAGATGCATTAAGATATGAATGTGGCGTAGAATTAAGTGTGAGGCTTCAAGCTGAGAATAGATATGAATCATCTATTAATTCAATGGTAGCTTCACTTCCTTCATACACACAACTTGGAATGGCTTCACTTTTACCTCACAAAGAAATTTCATTTAAAAAAGGTTCAGATTCAATAGAAGTTGATGGGATGTCTAGTTCAGGTATACAAGGAAGAACAAAAATATTAGCAACTAATTCTGGAGTGAGAGCTACAGCTATAAAAGCTGATGATTTTATGAATTTTAATTCTGCAACAGAAGGAAGAGAATTTGTTAAAAAACATGACCTTATTTATATTTATCATAATAGAATAGACAAAACAGGTGATGATAAAACATCCGAAGAAAAGGTTTTTGAAGCTGTTGAAGATGAAATAGATTTCTTAATGGATATGTTAAAAAAAATAGCCAATATGAATGGGAATAACATGATTATTACATCAGACCATGGCTTTATTTATCAGAACAATCAATTAGAAGAAAGTGACTTTATTGAGTCAAATCACAAAGGTGATATTTGGAAAGAGAATAGACGTTTTGTTATTGGAGAAAATCTAAAAGGAGATAACAGTACAAAATCTTTTAAAGGAGGTCAGTTGGGGTTAAAATCAGATGCTAACGTTCTAATACCTAAGTCTATTAGCAGACTGCGTATTAAAGGAGCTGGTTCTAGATTTGTTCATGGGGGAGCGTCGTTACAAGAAATTATAATTCCCGTTATAAAAGTTACAAAAAAGCGTCAGAATACAACATCTCAAGTTGATATTGATATTATTAAATCTACAGATAGAATTACTACTAATATTTTACCTGTATCTTTTATTCAATCTGATTTAGTAACAGAAAAAACATTAGCAAGGACAATTCGAGCTGGTATTTATGCTGAAGATGGTGAACTATTAAGCGACCAGTTTAAATATAATTTTGATATTGAAAAGGGAAGTGAACGACAAAGGGAGGTGAAACACAGGTTTCAGTTAATGGCGAAAGCTAGTGGAAAGTATAAAAATCAAAGGGTTCAGTTTATATTAGAGGAGCCAGTTGAAGGAACTACAAAATGGAAACAATATAAAGAATACTATTATACCCTAAATATTTCATATACAAACGATTTTGATGATTTATAACCTATGGAACAATTAGATATTAAACTAAATAAACATTTTGGAGGTAAAGTAGTTCGTAAGGATTTAACAAAGTTGGTTAAAGGGAATGCTATAGTACCAACTTATGTGTTAGAATATTTATTGGGTCAATATTGTGCTACTGATGATGAAGAAACTATTGTTGCGGGTGTCGAAACTGTTAAAAGTGTTATTTCAAAACATTTTGTCCATAGAGACGAAGCTCAAATAATTAAAGCAACAGTTCGTGACAAAGGTTCACACCGTATTATTGATAAAGTATCCGTTAAATTAAATGATAGGTTAGACCAATATGAAGCCTCATTTGCAAATCTAGGGCTTAATAAAGTTCCTATAGCAGATTCAATAATTAAAGAACATCAAAAATTACTTTCAAGTGGTGTTTGGTGTATTCTAACATTGGCATATTTACATACTGATGAAAGAGACTCCACGCCTTGGATAATTGAAAAAATAAAGCCTATTCAAGTTTCTAATGCTGATGTGGATGAATATAAAGAAGCAAGAAAAGCATTTACAAAAGAAGAATGGATTGATGTGCTACTGCAAACAATTGGTTTAAACCCTGAAGAATTTACCTTTAGGTCCAAGTTGATTCAGCTAACGAGATTGGTTCCTTTTGTTGAAAATAATTACAATCTTATTGAACTTGGACCTAAAGGAACTGGAAAGTCACATATATTTTCAGAGTTGTCACCCCACGGAATGTTGATTTCGGGAGGTGAAGTTTCTAAAGCAAAACTCTTTGTAAATAATA
>Ga0307488_10003507_pt1 | contig 13120 bp, 9 predicted proteins | sample SB02metaG_FD_202248 | JGI IMG/M metagenome (GOLD analysis project Ga0307488, IMG submission 202248) | Sea-ice brine microbial communities from Beaufort Sea near Barrow, Alaska, United States - SB 0.2 | ecosystem: Environmental > Aquatic > Marine > Coastal | place: USA: Alaska | collected 2017-05-06
AACTGGTTGACGAACTTATTTCTGGTGAGCGCACTTTAGAAGAAGCGATTGACCGCTTAGATGAAATTAATGATAAACCGGCTCCCTATGGTTTTTGGTTAACATTTTGTGCTTTTGGTGCTTCAAGCGGTGCTTTTTCAATGCTAATGCGCACGAGTTGGAATGATGTGCTGTGGTCAACTTTATTAGGTTTAGTTGTCTATGGCTTAGTTGTTTGGGCAGAAAAATCACGCAGAATATCAGAAATATTAGAGCCTTTTGCTGCTTTATCGACAGCGCTGATCGCGTCAGCCATCTCATTAGTTGACCCCACTATTAATATGTCGATGGTTATTTTATCCAGTATTATTGCCTTTATTCCTGGTTTGTCGTTAACGGTTGGTTTATCGGAACTAGCCGCTCGTCATTTAATGTCTGGAACGGCAAGAATAATGGATGGCGTAATGGTGTTATTTAAACTCTATTTTGGTGCGGTACTTGGGATGGCATTAGGTAACTTATTATGGGGAACTGTTGATTTTATTCCTCCAGAAAGTACGCCAGTATGGACTGCTTGGGCAGCAGTCACCATTTTATCGATTAGTTTAGTTATCTTGTTTAAAGCAAGATTAAAAGATGCGCCTTGGGGCATCATTGCAGGTTATATTTCATACTCTGTTAGTATTTGGGCGGGTGGTTACTTAGGTATTGCTTTGGGAGCTTTTGTTGGTGCTTTTGCCCTTGGTGTGTACAGTAATTTATTTTCTCGACTGATGAACTTACCCTCAAGTATTGTCCGTCTGCTAGGCTTAGTGGTATTGGTGCCTGGCAGTAAAGTTTATATTGGACTTAATAGCTTCGTATCAGGCCAAGATATGTTTGCTACATCTGTTGTTGGCTCACAAACTCTTCTTATTTTCATGTCATTAGTTGCAGGTATTATCTTCTCAAATGTGGCCATACCTCATAAAAAAACACTTTAAATTACGGAAAGAATCGGTAATTTAAATCATTAGACTATTGTGTCAAATGATTTACCTCCTTGTTTTACAACTCACTTTACAAAAAAATTAATAAGCCCGACGTTATTTACTTTTAAATAAATAACGTAAAAAAACCCATACAACAAAAACAGTTAAAAATTTCAAAAAAATGTTGCACTTACCAGTGATTTTCTTTATAAATATTTATTATTAGATGATTAAATTTAATATAAACAGGATAATTCTTCAACAATGAAAGTATTAATAACAAGCGTAGTATGCTCATCTTTGTTATTTGTTGTCGGTTGCAATGACAATAACGAAACCGCAATAAATCAAGTAGCCGTAACCAATATTGAAAAACCAGTTGTAGTCTCAGGTATTGAAAAAGCTGACATGGACACCAATGTTCGTGCTCAAGATAACTTTTATCGCCATGTTAATGGTGGTTGGATGAAAAACAATGACATCCCTAATGATAAAACGATTATAGGTTCATTTTACGATTTACGTGATGAAGCTGATGATGATGTCAAAGCTATCATTGAAGAACTTGCCGCAACTCAAAATCTTAAAGAAGGCACAGATGAACAAAAAGTCGCTGACCTTTTTCGTTCATACATGGACACAAAAAAAAGAAATGCCGCGGGAATTAAACCTATTCAAACAATTTTTGACAGCATCAACAGCATTAAAGATAAAACTGAATTAGCGCGTTTTTTTGGTAGTCATTCAAGCCTTGGTATAAGCAGCCCACTGGCACTTTATATTAGTATTGACGCTAAGAACTCTTCTCGTTATGCGACGCATATTTGGCAAAATGGATTAAGTTTACCTGACCGTGATTACTATTTTAATGAAGCCGAACGCTTTGTAAAAATACGTCAAGGTTATGTTGAGCACATTACAAAAATGTTCAAACTTGCCGGTTTTAAAGAGGCTAAAGCCGCGGCTGAAAATATTATGGCACTTGAAACTCGCCTTGCAGGATATCATTGGACTCGTGTTCAAACCCGTGACAGCGAAAAACGGTACAATAAATTTCAAACGGCCAACTTGGCGAGTATTACAGATAAATTTAACTGGCAAGCCTTCCTAGAAGGTGAAGGTGTTGACTCACAAATAGATATTATCATCAACCAACCTGATTTTATCAAAGGTTTTGGTGACGTATTTGAGAGCACGTCTTTAGATGTGTGGAAACAATATTTAAGCTTTCAAACACTCACCAGTTTTTCTAGTTATTTGACTGCCGACTTAGACAATGAAGATTTTGATTTCTTCTCTAAACAACTTGATGGTCTCAAAGAGCAGCGTCCACAATGGAAGCGAGGTGTCAGTGTTGTTAACGCCAATTTAGGTGAAGTTATTGGTAAAGTGTATGTTGCTCGTCATTTTACCCCTGAAGCTAAATCTCGCATGAGCACCCTAGTTGAAAACTTGCGTAACGCTTATGGTGTAAGTATTGATGATCTTGAATGGATGTCTGAAGAAACTAAAAAAGCGGCCCACGTAAAACTTGCTGCTTTCACACCTAAAATTGGTTACCCAGACAGGTGGGAAGATTACTCTGCGTTAACGATCGACGTTGATGATTTAATCGCTAACTTAATAAATGCTCGTCAAGTCGCTAGCCAAAAAGAAATCGCTAAATTAGGGGGACCTATACGCAAATGGGAATGGGGAATGACGCCTCAAACCGTTAATGCTTATTACAACCCCACCGTCAACGAGATTGTTTTCCCTGCGGCAATTTTACAAGCACCCTTTTTCAATATGAAGGCTGATGATGCGGTTAACTATGGTGGTATAGGTGCGGTAATTGGTCATGAAATGGGTCACGGCTTTGATGATCAAGGCAGTAAATATGACGCTGAAGGTAACTTACGTAACTGGTGGACAAAGCAAGATCTTGCTCAGTTTAAAGAGCGTACTGACGCCCTTGTTGCGCAATATGCCAACTACCAAGTATTTGATGACTTATCCGTTAATGGTGAATTAACTTTAGGCGAGAACATTGGTGATTTATCAGGGGTGACTATTGCCTATAAAGCCTATAAAACCTCACTAAACGGTGAAGCAGCGCCAATCATTGATGGATTAACCGGTGATCAACGCTTTTTTATGGGGTATGCACAAATTTGGCGTTCTAAAATCGTTGAGAAATCAATGCGTAAATTCGTAGCGACCGACCCTCATTCTCCAGGTGAATTTCGCACTTTAGGTTCATTATCTAACATGAATGAATTCTACCAAGCATTTAACGTAACAGAAGGCGATGCTATGTACATTGCACCTGAGAAGCGTGTTAAAATTTGGTAGTAAACATTGGAAATTGTCGATTACTTATAGGGAGCTCGGGCTCTCTATTTTTTTAAAACATTAACGTTTGTTGATACCCTAAGATCTATAGCCCTAGCTAATTTATACCTTTGAAATTTTTAGACGTCTAAACCCCTATAAGCTTGTAAAAAAACTCAAACCGCCGTACACTGCACGTTTATTAATTTAAGGTGTTTTATCTGAGTCTTTTTACTGGATAAAACGAGCAAGATAATGTGGTAAAAAGCCACAACTGTACCCGCAACTGTAAGTAATCACATTGATGAAAATCAAATAGTTACAAGCCAGACACTTGCCTTAAACTGTAATTTAACACCGTGCGGGATCACACGAGAGTTATCACATCAACTTTATCTTTACTAAAGTGATCTGATTGTTCTTTCTGACCACCCGCCTCATGATTGAGGTTAAACAATGTCATCATCAATTGCCCAACAACCCTTAATTAAAGTGGTTAACTTATCGTGGCAAGTGAAAGGTAAGGTTATTTTACAGCAACTTTCTTTCTCCTTAAATAAAAGACAAATATTAGGTGTTATTGGTCCCAATGGTGCGGGAAAAACAAGTTTATTACGCTGTTTATTAAACCAACAAAATGATTTTTCTGGTGATGTTTATTTTAAAAACAAAAAACTTTGCCATTACAGTGCAAAGCAAGTCGCTAAGTCATTTGCTGTGGTTACTCAAAAGGCGACACCGATATTTGCGTTATCAGTATTTGATGTCGTCCGCATGGGGCTTTTACCCCATAAGGGCTTGTTTAGTTTAGATAATGATTACGATCGTCATCAAATTGAACTGGCTTTAGATAAAGTAGGCTTAATGCCATCAATCTATTCACCGTACCATGTGCTATCAGGTGGTGAACAACAAAGAGTATTGATTGCTAGGGCTTTAGTTCAAAAAGCTGAAATATTGATCCTTGATGAACCAACAAATCATCTAGACGTCTATTATCAACATCAAATTCTTCAACTGGTCAACTCACTCGGCATCACTGTAATAATGACAGTCCATGATCTTAATCTAGCCGCACAATACTGCGACAGGCTATTATTACTTAATCATGGGAAACTTATTAGTAATGACGTACCAAAGAATGTGCTCACATCACAGGCCTTAACAGACGTGTTTGGCTTGTTCTGTCATCAAGATACCGACCCAATAACACAAACGCCTAGGGTGTCTTTTTACCTAAAAAAGCCTCAAGCAACAGCAGAAAACATGAGTATGGTTAAATGAAAAAGTATGGCTTAACTTTTTTTACTTTAGCCATTCTGTTGATGGTGAGTGGTGCATTAGCGCTGAACTTTGGGCCTGCACAAATTTCAATGGCAGAGATAACACACTGTATTATGGGCGACTGTGCTACCCCTATTCATGAAATGATCATATGGGAGGTCCGCATTCCTCGAATATTAGTGGGGATAGTAGCAGGTATGGGATTAGCCATAGCAGGAGCTATATTACAAAACACCACCAGAAATCCACTGGCAGATCCTTATATTTTTGGCATAGTCTCGGGAGCAGCACTTGGGGCCACAATTGCTACAATAACCCTATCTAATGAACTCACCATTGCGCTGCCTTTAGCTGCATTTATAGGTGCACTGTTCTCAGTATTAATCGTAGTATCCATCTCTACGGCATTAAAAAATCATGAACAATTATTACTTACAGGTGTCGCTGTTTCTTTCATGCTAACCGCCATAAGTCAATTTTTACTCTACCTGGGCGAACCATTTGCCACTAATAGAGTTCTCTTCTGGTTAATGGGTAGTTTAGCTCGTGTAGAAATGAACAATTTTTATATCATTGGCAGTATATTGCTCATCAGCTTTTTGGTTATTGTTGCTTACCACCGCCACATTGATGCCTTATTATTAGGTGATGAAAGTGCCAAAAGTCTTGGCGTTAATGTCAATAAACTGAGATTATTAATGTTAGCCCTATGCGCTGCCATAACCGCTACTGTTGTCGCTTACTGTGGCGGTATTGGTTTTGTCGGTTTAATGATCCCCCACATTGTCAGGCAATTTATTGGAGTAACAACCCTCCCATTGATTATAGGTTCCGCACTTGTTGGTGGCAGTTTTTTAGTTTGGGTTGATGTTGGTGCCAGATCAGCATTAGAAAGTGCTGAATTACCATTAGGTATCATTACCTCCGCCATTGGTAGCATATTCTTTATCGCGATAATGCTAAAATCAAAAGCAAAATAGCAAATAACAAACAGACAAATTTAATCAGGTATATGGAAAATTTAATGACAGATCAAAAACAAAAAAATCACAAAGAACGCATGCAAAAAACAAAAGAAAAAGTTGATGCAGAAATAGAATCCGCTCAAGATGAGCGTGGCCTGCTGATAGTAATAACAGGTAATGGCAAGGGTAAATCGACTTCAGGTTTTGGCACTATTGCCCGTGCGGTTGGTCATGGTTTAAAAGCCGCTGTTGTGCAATACATTAAAGGTTCTTGGGCTTGTGGTGAACGAGAGTTACTGACCAATGCCGGTGTTGAGTTTCACGTGATGAATACTGGGTTCACTTGGAATACTCAAGATAAAGAGAAAGATATTGCTGCAGCACAAAGAGTATGGCAAGAAACTAAGCGCTTACTAACCGATGAAAGCATAGAGGTATTGTTACTTGATGAAATCACTTATATGGTCAGTTATAAATATATCGATTTAGATGAAGTGATCAGTGCACTCAAAAATCGTCCTGCAATGCAGCATGTCATTATTACTGGACGATCATGTCATCGTGTACTCATTGAATTGGCAGATACAGTAAGTGAAGTGCAGTCAGTCAAACATGCCTTTGACTCAGGCGTCAAAGCACAAAAAGGTATCGACTGGTAATGCGTAAATTCGTTAACGCTTTGTCGGTGTTTTTATTACTTGTTCATATATCTGTTCAAGCAGATGAACAAGCAGATGAACAAGCTAATGAGCCGAAAAGTTTAGCTGGCGATAACCAAGTCAAACCAAGGATTATTGCCCTTGCACCGCATATTGTTGAAATACTGTATGACATCGGTGCAGGAAATCAGATAATAGGTACCACTGACTTTGCTGATTACCCAGAACAAGCCAAATTAATTCCCCGCATTGGCAGTTACGCAAAGCTACAGATCGAACGTGTTATTGAGCTCCAACCCGATCTTATTATCGCCTGGCGTAGCGGTAACCCAAGTGACGATCTTAATCGTTTATCTCAACTTGGTTTTACCATTGTTTATTCTGAGCCTAAAACCTTTGATGATATTGCCAACGAAATACGTCAATTTGGTCAGCTCAGTGGTCATTATCAGCAAGCAAAAAAATTATCAGAAAAAATGTTAGCAAGGTTAACTAGCCTTAAACAACTATATCAAAATAAAGCCAAAATAACGGTGTTTTACGAGCTATGGTCTAGACCATTAACCACTATTGCCAAAGGTAGTTGGCCACAACAGCACTTAAATATTTGCCAAGCAAACAATCCTTTTGAGCAAGTGTCTACGCCTTTCCCTCAAATTAATATTGAACAAGTTTTACTAACGCCCGTGGATCTGATTATTCAACCAATGTCGATTAATCAAAGTGCAAAAGAAGGTTTTAATTGGCAAGACTGGCCTATTATTCCAGCGGTAAAAAATGGCCAGATTATTACACCTGATGCAGATGCTCTTCATCGGATGACGCCACGAAGTCTTGAAGAATTAACTAAACTTTGTTTGGCTATTGATCAGGCAAGAAATTCACTTTAAAGATAACTCATTGATAATTATTATTTAAAGGGTTTGAATAATAATTACCAATTCATCAATGCTTTATCACTTATTATAAATAGAGCAAATAAAATATTTTAGGTGTTTGTTGTTCAGGGATAATTCAACAAGTTAAACGGGAAACAGGTGAGTGATTTTACTTTGAAATTACCAATCCTGTACTGCCCCCGCAACGGTAACAATCGAAAGATTTAAGTCCGGAGACCGGCCTAGAATTAATATAATCACAGTAAATACGGTGGGTGTTTGCTGGAGGATATCATGAAAAAATCGTTAATCGCGTTAAGTCTTACTTACGCATTTACCCATTCGTTAAGTTATGCAAATTCATCAGCTGATGGCATAATCCTTGAAGAAAAAGAAACGGTAATTGATGAAATTATTGTCGTTACTGCAACCCGTACGCCAAAAAATAGTGCAGAAATTCTGAGCAGCTTTGCGGTGCTAACTCGTGAAGATATTGAGCAATTGCCTGTTTCATCTTTAGCAGGATTATTAAACACGGTTAATGGCCTCCAAATGACTCAAAATGGTGGTGCAGGTCAAACCACCTCAGTATTTACTAGGGGAACAAATGCAGGGCACACTTTGGTGCTCATTGATGGTCAACGTATTAGTTCTGCTACCTTAGGTCAAGTGGAGTTTGCAAATTTTTCTCTTAATCAAATAGAACGGGTAGAAGTTATTAAAGGCCCTAAAGCATCGATATGGGGTTCAGATGCAATAGGTGGTGTTATTCAAATATTTACCCGCCAATTAGACACAGGTGAAATATCGGTTGATCTTGCCTACGGTAACGAAAATCAAAAGCAAGCGAGTTTGAGCACTGCTTTTGCTCACGGCGATGGTAGTACAACGTTTACCCTAGCCGCTCAAGCCTCTGACGGCTATGATGTCTTTGAGCTCGCAGAGCCTGATGATGACGGCTACAACCAAGAAAACATCTCACTTATTGGTTACCAAAAGCTAAGTGATCAGTGGAAAGTCAATTGGTTAGCAAGGTACGAACAAGGGAATAGCGAATATGACAGTAATTTTGGTGCCAATGATGAAAGTGCATTTGAGTCACAACAGTGGCAACTGTCAGCTCAACAAAATACAAACAATTGGTACCAAGAATTTCGCTTAGGCTCACAAAAAAATAAATCAATCACCTTTGGCAAAAGTCTTTCAGAAGAAGAAGGGAGTTTTTTTGAAACGAGTAGACTACAAGGAAGTTGGCTAGGCAGTTATCAACTATCATCTGTCCTCTCTTCGAACATTGGCATTGACTTAACCAAAGAAAAGGTTGATACCTTAACGGCATACAATCAAGATGAGCGTAATCTTTACGCCGCATTTACGCATTTGAGCTTCGACAATGATTCACAAATAATCGAGGGCTCAATTCGTTATGATGATATCGAAGGTGTTGATAACAAAATCACTTATAATGTGAGTACCGGCCAAAGATTCGCTTCTGAAACTTTAGTGAGCGTCAACCTTGGTAGCGGCTTTAAAGCACCTAGTTTTAATGATTTATATTATCCTACCGATGCATATTCTTATGGTAATCCTGATTTAACAGCTGAAACATCAACAAGTATCGAAATATTAGTTAAAACATCTTTTGCAAGCATTGATACCGAGTTAAGTGTTTATCAAACTGAGATAAATGACTTAATTGAATGGGATGTAGATGAAAACTATAAATATACCCCAACCAATATTGCCCAAGCTGAGATAAAAGGCATAGAGTTAACCTTTTCTGGTGAGCTCTTTAATTTTAATCATGAGTTACAACTTGGTTATTTAGATGCGATTAATACGACCACCAACAAACCACTCATTCGTCGAGCTAAAAACTCTGCTCGCTATCAAATATCTCGTCAATGGCAACGTTTAAGTGTGCTTGCCAGTGTTAATTATCAAGGTGAACGTGAGGATATCCATTGGCCCAGCACAATTACACTTGAAAGTTACACCTTAGTAGGTGTAAGTGCCTCCTATCAAATGAATTCAGCATGGACTGTGGGTCTTAAAATCGATAATTTACTTGATGAAGAGTACTCCAGCGCTACCAATTATATTGGCCAACCCGAACAGTATTTGCTGACAGTCAGCTATCGACAGTAAATACCTAATAAGTAACTAATATAGACTTTGGCCAACCTAGCATCGCTAGATGACAAAATAGCAGTATAAATGTAGGTGTTGTCTAGAACTAAAATTTACAGCTTATCTTTTTAAAAAAGCGATAACTTTATCTTTACGTTATCGCTTTTTACAAAAATAATTTGCTTACTGCATTATTCTAATGTGATATTGCTTTAAATCATCCGCTAATTCAGACTGAAAATGCTGAATATAATATTGTGAATCGGGCTGGTAGCACTTTTAAGCAACACATTATCAGTAGCAGTTTTTTTGGTGTCAATAATAACGATGTGTGCAGACGTTTAATGGAAAACTAATCGCTAAAAGACTTTTTTTAGGGAAGTAATTAGTCAACTTAGTTTATTTCTGCACTTTCAAATAGACAATCTCAGATAAATATATTTAGTAGCCATTATACGGAACTAAGAAAAAGACTAGTTTCACTGTTAAGCACACCATCAATTGTTCTAACATCACGTAGTATTCTGTCAAATTCTACTAGACTTGATGTTCTGATTTCTGCTACTAAATCCCATGCGCCATTGGTGGTGTGAACTTTTTCAAGTTGAGCTATGCCACGTAATTTTTTAATCACTTGTGTCGTTGACTTACCAATAACTTCTATCATCATAATAGCTCTAATAACATCTGTTTCCAGCTCATCATGAGATCTAACGGTAAAACCAAGAATAGCGCCTGAGTCTATCAGACGATCCAACCTATTTTGTACCGTACCACGGGATACATAAAGCAATTTAGCCAGTTTTGAAATAGAAGCTCTGCCATCAATACGTAATATCGCAACCAGTTCTTTATCCACTGAGTCATTTAGGTAAATGCGCTTCTCCACATTATTCTCTCTTGTTATAGATTAATTAACTTGTCATATTGACATTAAATTGTCACAATTTGATAATTATCGATACTATATTTGTAATTTATTGTCATTTTTATTAACAATCAAACAAGATACCATATCTTTAGTTAGTAAAAACTGCCAGTTCTGGTAGTAGAAATTAATAACGGGTTGAGATAAAACTCTAAATCTATCTAACTGAGTGTTTCAGTAAACGCCATATAATTGACCGATACATAAAAATTGGGTGATTATTGACCCTTGATTTATAAAGAATAGAGAAAAATATGCTATTACTTCCACAGGCTCCCTCGGCGGTTGTCATGATTCTCCCACATCACTTTTGCCCAAATGAAGAAACACTTAAAGACAATAGTTTTCAATCAACGCTAGCTTTTGACGAAGTTAAAATAAAAAAGCAAGCTTTTGAGCAAGTCAGTTCTGCAATAAAAACACTAGAAATCGAAGGTGTTTTTGTGCATAAATTTGAAGATAAAGGTGAAGAAACACCAGACTCAGTGTTTCCTAATAATTGGTTCTCAACTCATGCCGGTGGACATATTGCAATATATCCAATGTATGCCAAAAATCGCAGAAAAGAGCGAAGAGTTGATATAATTGAATTATTAAAAAAACAATATCGTGTACAAGATGTGGTTGACTACACGGGGCTAGAGTATGATGATATTTATCTTGAGGGTACTGGTGCTATGGTATTAGATCATAGTGAAAGAGTGGCATATGCGATTAGATCTAACAGAGCAAACTCACATGCACTAGAGCGGTTTTGCTCTCATTTTAATTTTGAGCCTATGGTATTTGATGCCAAAGATAAAGCCGGTGTTGCTGTTTACCACACCAATGTTTTAATGTGCATAGGTAGTGACTTTGTCATGGCGGGATTTGATATGATGTCCGATGATAAACGCCGCACTGAAATTATTCAGCGTTTTACAAGCTCTGGCAAGCGCATCATCTATTTGACTGAAAAACAAATCAATGCGTTTTGTGGTAATGCACTTGAGTTACAAGGTTCTTATGGGCGTATACTTGCGCTTTCTACGACCGCTCATGCTGCACTAACTCTAGAACAAATAGCCGTACTTGAAAAGAGAGTGAAACTAGTACCGCTTGACGTTTCAGCAATCGAACTTGCTGGAGGATCTATCCGCTGTATGCTGGCAGGTATTCATTTGTCTAAACGATAGTTGACTATCTAAAAATCAATAACATAAAATAGATAATGACTAATTAAAATCGTTAATTAGCAAAAACACTTGTTCACTGTAAGTCTCCCCCTTAAAAGGAATATAAATGATTAACGAAATTGTAAACGCCATTAATAATGTCCTCTGGGGGCAAGGTCAGATATTAATTTATCTACTCGTTTTTGCTGGTTGTTGGTTTACCTATCGACTACGTTTCATTCAATTGTTTCATTTCAAATATATGTTTACCGTAATGAAGGGAAGCACAAAATCTAATAAGTCTGGGATTAGTTCTTTTCAAGCCCTGTGTACCGGGCTTTCCGCCCGTGTCGGTACCGGTAACTTAGCCGGTGTTGCTATGGCCATTTCATTGGGCGGTAGTGGTGCCGTTTTCTGGATGTGGGTCATCGCACTGTTAGGTATGGCGACAGGTTTTGCTGAAAGCGTATTAGGGCAATTATATAAAGTAAGAGATAGTAAAAAAGAATTCAGGGGAGGGCCTGCCTATTATATTAAAGCTGGACTTAACAAGCCTTGGTTGGCTATTGCCTTTTCACTGTGTCTTTTTCTCGGTTATGGCTTAACGTTTAGTGCGATGCAAGCCAACACTATTGCTGATGCATTAAATAACACCTTTACCATTCCTACCCAATACTCAGGAGCGGTCATTGCAATTTTAGCCGGCAGTATCGTTATTGGTGGCATGCGCAGTATTGCAAGGTTTGCCGAACTTATAGTCCCCTTTATGGGATTAGCATTTGTTGGTACCGCTCTAATTATTACCTTGATGAATATTGAGTTATTACCCGCTATGTTTATTGACATCTTCAATTCTGCCTTCGGTTTAACTGAAGCGGGCGCTGGCGCTTTAGGTGCCGCAATTAAAAACGGTATTCAGCGAGGTTTATACTCTAACGAGGCGGGTGCCGGCAGTGTGCCTCACGCTGCCGCAGGTGCATCACCCGTGCCTAATCATCCTGTTGCACAGGGTTATGTGCAAATGTTAGGGGTCTTTTTGGATACTATGGTGCTATGTAGCTGCACGGCTGTGGTCATTTTATTATCTGAAATTAACATCAGTGGTGAAATGGAAGGCATTAGAATGACACAAGATGCTATGGGTGCTCATTTTGGCACAGGTGGAAATTACTTTGTTGCTGCAGCCATCACTTTATTTGCATTTACTTCGGTAGTTGCCAATTATGCCTACGCAGAAAGTAATCTGCACTTGTTCAAACTCGATAATAAAATGGGTCGACTTGTTTATACTAGTATTTATTTATTGATGGTATTTTGGGGGGCAAACGCTAGTTTAAAAGAAGTATGGGGATTAGCTGATATGGCATTAGGCATGATGACTCTTGTTAACATCTATGCAATCTTCTTGTTAACGCCAACCATAGTAAATCTTACTAAAGATTATCGGGCCAAGCTCAAGAGTACAGATCAACCTAGCTTTTCACTAGAAGATGTTAAAATACAAGGAAAAACAGAACCCGGTGTTTGGTCATAACATAGCAATTAAAACGGTTGTTAAGATTCAACAAAACAAAATTTTAAAAAGGGTAATAAAATAAAAAGTTATTACCCTTTTAAAAAATAGTTTTAAGCAATAAGTTAGTGGTTTTCAGACACCATATTAACGGTATATTTAGGAATTTCGACAACTAAGTCTTCATCAGCAACAATTGACTGACAACCCAGGCGAGATTCTGGTTCTAAACCCCATGCTTTATCTAACATATCATCCTCTAGCTCATCAGTTTCCCCTAGAGAATCAAATCCTTCACGAACAATGATATGGCAAGTAGTGCAAGCACATACTTTTTCACAAGCAT
>Ga0307488_10003508_pt1 | contig 13118 bp, 10 predicted proteins | sample SB02metaG_FD_202248 | JGI IMG/M metagenome (GOLD analysis project Ga0307488, IMG submission 202248) | Sea-ice brine microbial communities from Beaufort Sea near Barrow, Alaska, United States - SB 0.2 | ecosystem: Environmental > Aquatic > Marine > Coastal | place: USA: Alaska | collected...
GTCAGCATTAACCACTTAGAAAACTATGACTCAATTGAAGCCGTGAATACCGAAGTTAAAGCCAACGGTTTTACGCTCAATAGTGCCGGTGGAGAAATCAAAGGTGATGAAGCCGTTAAACTAGAGCAATCTTCAACCATGGCTGATCATGCCTTAGTTGAGTTCTCAGATAAAACCCTTGCCATTCCAAGCTGTTTTTATGAATTTGCCAAACGCTACCCGATGGAAAACGGTGAACTTTACACAGGTTTTGTTGCCGCTTCTGCCGATAAAATATTTGAAAGCACTAATGCGGCGGCTTAATACCTGAGATTATAATGACGCCTTTGGTTAACACTATAGGTGTCAAATCTCCACTCTATTGAACGCTAATCATAGGCTTATGCGCTTCCCTTCTGTTTAACTGTCTTATCATAACAATTGATTACTGTAAAAAAGCCACTTGATTATCAGCTTAATTTACGAGTAAAGTAGGGTTACAATAAAGTGAGAGATATATAAAATGGTTACCAATACTGAAGGTTATATTCATATCATTGAATATTTAACCGCTCATTTAAGCTTGTTTGAAAATAGCCCCCATAACGCACAGGCTAAAAGCTCGGTGTTAGAGGTAATAGAACAAGAAATGAGTGAACAAATTATTACCTTATGTAATCAAAACCAGACCTTAGCCTTTAATCAACGAAATACTATTATTCGAGAAGCCGATGCTATTGTTTATGACTTACAAGAAATATTGTCCGGTGTAGTCAACAACTCTGTGACATACGAGCAGTTAGCATTTATTAAAGAGTTTACGATGTTAATTAAAAATTTATTTGATACTGAAATTCACGGTTAGCTTATACCTTTGCCGTGCGGTTGAGCTTTATGAAAAATAACCATGTTACCTTACCGTTTGTTCAGCAATGGGGAGCAGTAATCCGGCGTTATTAACCTGTTAATCACTTATACCCTATAATCACAAGCAGCCCTATGTTATCTGAATCACCCCAAAACCACTTATGTAGCGTCACTCTATTAGGCAACTTGGTTAGTAAGCCTGATATTCGTTATCAAGCCAATCCGGTTATTGCTTTTGCTGAATTTACTTTGGCGACGCACAGTCGTTGGTTTGATAAAACCAGTAATAAATTTAAAGAATGGACCCGCTATCATACGGTAAAAGTTATCGGTGAAATCGTTGAACGTGCGCTTATTCACGCAGATAAAGGTGACATTATATTAGTGCAAGGCTACTTAATTAATAGTAAAAAAAATAACCGTGAAATTATCCACGCGCGTTATGCACAAACCTTCCCTAAAGGTTATGCACAATCTATTAATCAAATTCATTACAGTGGCAATATTATTTCTGATATTAAAGTCCTGACCACAGAGCATAATAAAACCTTAGTCGAAGTCATTTTGGAATCGAAACAACATATATTTTCCACTGTTACGCAACAAAGCCATGTGGTGATAATACAACGCCCACTCCATGTTTGGGGTAAACAGGCACTTTATCTTGCTGAACATGGCAAAAAAAATGATCAAATAATAGTTAACGGAAAATTAAGCTATCTTAATAATAAGGACAAAAATCAATTTATAGATGCACAGCAAGCGATTTTACTTGCTAAGCACTAAACGCATGGACTGCTTATTATTAATTTATATGGAATTCAATATCTTATGGATAAAAATAACGGGCTTAACCATTTTAAGCTGTATTTCATTTGCACCTTGGTCGCCGTTTTCAGTCAAGTGGCACACGCCATAGCGCCAATAGCCAATGATTTGGAATTATCAGCGATCGCTAACTTGAGTAAAGTGGCATTAAAAAATGACCCATGGCTTAGTGTATTACCTGTTATAGGAGATAAAAAGCAATATTTTATAGCCACTAAAGCGGGGAAGATTTATCAATTAAATAATGACGAAATAGCTCAATCCGCTTTTTTTGATTTAAAATTAGCCTTAGAAAATCCCAGCATTATCGCACTAACGGCGATTACCTTAGATCCAAGTTTCTCCTATCGTGACCGTGATGGCTACCACACTTTTTACACTGCCCATACCGAAGCCAGCCAAAAAATCAGGTCAAAGTTAAGCCCTAAAAACTCAAAAATCAACCTCCCTTTCGACGCGGTTATAATGCGCTGGCAAATATCAAGTGTACGAAACACTATGCCTAAACTGATTCAGCAACATGAAGTTATGCGTATTGCCATTGCTCAGCAGCAAGAAAATATTCAGCAATTAAGTTTTAACCCTTATCTTGCTCCTTGGCACAATGATTTTGGTTTACTTTTTATTGCCCTTGCGCGCAGTGATGCTTTGAAAAATGAAGCACTTTACGATGAGGCAATACTGCGCATCAAACCAGGAACACAGGGGTTAAATAACTATACCATTCCTGCCGATAACCCTTTTACAAACAGCGCTGATATTCACAATGAAATTGTTTTTATCGCGGGACAAAAGACTGAACATTTTGACTGGATAAAAAATAGTGAGCCTAACTTACTGGTACAATTTAACCAACCCGATGCTAATGTGCTCATCACAGCGAACATTGGTGATGACTGGCGCAAAGCTATCCCAAAAGCACAGATAAAAAAATACTTACCAGCAGTCAACACCCAGCGTAAAACCTTACTTTATCATGGGAGAGAACAAACAAATTTGCGGGGTAAAGCCTTGTACTTACGCGAAATAGAAAACAATTGGCAATTGCAAACCATAGTATTACCTTCAATTTTGACTAGCGAAGATAAAAGTCAAGATATCCGCCATAAACTCATCAAACCGAATGCAAACGAACCAGCCACATTTAGTTTACATCAAAGCCACAATGGCGAGCTCTTGTTGCTTGAACATAACCAACAGCGCTTATACAGCATTAAAGTGCCGGAAACCGTCAGCAGTAAAACGGCTATCACGGATAATGCATTAAGTACTTCAAATAACAACAGTACTTTTGCTTTGATGTTTTTATTGAGCTTTATTGTCGCTGGCTATTTTTGGTATTTAAAAAAAAACACCATTAAAAAACAAAGTCATTTACATCAACAATGGGCCAAATTTGAGTTTGATAAGACAAAAAAATCACTCTCTCTGTATAAACGCCACGCCAACACGGCTGAATTAACCCTTAACCTATCAACAATAACTCGCAGTGAAGTATTATTGAACGATGAGGTTATTTCAATCATCAGTGCTGATTCAACACCCACCTTCTCAAATGATCTGGAAGATCAACTACTGACTGCTTTTGCGAAAGAGCATAGATTCAAAATGGTTAATGAAAAACAAAGAACCATTCAATTATGCTTAACCGATGATCAGCAAAACCGCTACCTATTTTGCCTATATCTTCGGGTTGATGATACACGTCATACTAAACTTAAATACAATAAAGTTATCGACAATGTTATCGACTGGCAGTGGTTATTTGCCCAACATATCAACCCAGATAAAACGACTAAACGAACCATTAAAGTTAGTACTCACCGTAAAAACCCCGCTCATAGTGTGCCAATACAGTCAACTCCTGTACAAAAGTTAAGCGCCGAAATATTTGCAGATGATTCAACACAAGCAGAGCCAAGTCTGGATATTTTACTCGATAGCTCAGCTGAAGATGACTTTGAAGTGAATACAAATTCGAAAAATAGCGAAACAGAGGCAAGCAATATTGACACTAAGCTAGTTTTTGCTTTGGACAAACTAGTGATGATGAAAAAAAAAGGCTATTTAAATGAGCGTGAGTTTACTATTGCCAAAACAAAAATTTTAAAAAATTTAGCCAACAACTAATGCCGAAGACTTAATGTAATACAAGCCCTTTCACCCATAGGTGAACTAGTGAACAGCGCTTGTATTTACTAAGAAAGCAGCGCAAAATGCGGCTCATCTTTCGTATTAGGTTGCTTTTTACCCATCTTGTCGCAACGACTTTTCCTGTTAGTATTCATACTTTTTGAAAATGAGTACCAGCAACTACGGCAGCATTATCATCAGTCGTGTCACTAATATTTATAATGGCGATAGCTTTCCTATTGATATCGATCAATAACCGCTACTTATTGGTAAAAATAAAAACAAAGTTGCCGCCACTGATCTTTCGGGCAAACTTTTACTACTATCGGTTTAATATTTGACTAAGGCTAGGCAATCAATTGTTTAAAACAAAGTCCGCATTAAGGTTCAGCCTTTTCGCCAGCATAATATCGTTACTTTTGGCGCTTACCTTAGCGATGCTATTACTCGGTGACTATGGCATTAGTATGCAAAATTATTTGCATACTTTAATTCCATCCACCTTATTGGGTGGCTTAATATTTACCTTGCTTTTTACCCCCGCAATGGCGCTTGGCTTGCCTCGACAAGTTGCTGCGTTAAGCGCCGGCTTTTTATTCAGTGCCGGCTACGGCATGGTCTTAGCAACAGTAGCTGCCGTTTTGGGCTGCTTGATAACCCTGATGCTGGCGCGCAAACTATTTGCTAATAAGGTGCAAAGTTATTACCCTGGGCAATTAGCGAAAGTTAGCCATTTTTTTAGTCAGAACACTTTTTTAAAAGCCCTGATTATCCGCCTGTTACCGGTTGGGTCAAACTTTCTCACTAACGTTCTGGCAGGTACCGCAGGTTTGCCAATAAAGCCTTATATCTTAGGCTCAGCACTCGGCTTTATGCCGCAAATGACGATATTTGCATTAATGGGTGCTGGCTTACAAGTCAATGGACAACAGCAACTTATTATCAGCATTGTCTTACTGGTCATTGCCCTACTGCTGAGTAGCTACTTGTATCGAAAAACGCGCCACAACTTAACTTTGAGTTAATTAATTTGATAAATTAAGGTGGTAGATTGAGTGTGTAGATTAACTTATAAGATTCGGCTAAAGCCTGAAAAATCGCCACAAGTGACTCAATATTCAGTTACTTGTAATGGTTTTATTAAGTGTTCCACAGCTCATTTAATGATAAAAAATGTAACGATACTCAGTTAAGCAGCAGGGAACATGATTTAGGATTATTATACTGAGCATAATACACTGATATTAAACTGTTGAATTTATCGTCTCCCCCATTTAATTCAAGACTATCAAGGCCACTCATCAAACAGTAAAAACAAGGAAAAGTCTTTGCCGATACTTTTGGGTGGTAGTAACACAATATTGACTTTGCCAGTGCATACGCAAATGTCAGCGCTCATCATCAGATAAGATACACTTGCATAGCGTGTTACAGATACTCAATACCCATATTAACTTTATCAAGGTTTGTTATCTGTTTGTCGACTGACTAAGTTCAAAGCCAACAATAGCATAACAATATTGGAGCAACAGTTAGCTAGGCTACTAGGTAACTCCAAAGTTCAATGATCAACGAAAGTGACAAAGTCACTTTTATACACACTACTATTTATACCACTCATAATTATAAGAAACTAACGTTATGACGTATACCAAGCAATAACTGATTATTCTGCTACAATTGATACAACTCATAATTATAAGAAACTAATGTTATGACGTATCCCAAGCAATACCTGTTTATTCTGCTACTTTTTGTTGTGTCTAGCGCACAGGCAGAACTGCCGCCACAATTCCCCCCCCCCCTAGATAACTTGACGATTTATTCTAGCGCGGCCGTCACCATGGGGGCGAGTTCAATCGTCGGTGGTAATATTCAAGTAGAGGCCGCTGCCACAATCGGCGCAAGCTCAACCGTCAGTGGACACCTTATCGCTGGGGCCGCTGCCACACTTGGCGCCACTGTAAAAATTGGTGGCTTTGTTGAGGCCCGTGACGCGGGTACGATCGGCGCAGACTCAACGGTTGGTGGCCACTTGACCACGGGAGACGCAGCAACACTTGGCGCCACGACCATAGATGGCAATATTATTGTTGGTGGCGACCTTACGGCTGGCGCCGCGATACTTGTCGGCACCAAGGCAATAATCGGTGGTAATGTTAGGTCTGGAGCTTCCGCATCCACAGACTTTGGCGCGAACACAATAGTTAACGGCAATGCGACGGCCGGAACCGTCCTAACACTGGGTGCAGATGTCGTCATTCGAGACAATGTTCAAGCTGGTACCGGCGCTATAGCGCTTGGTGTAAATGCAGCAGTAGCAGGTAATGCTAGAGCCGGAACCAGTGTTACGCTAGCCGCAGGTGCAACTGTTGGGGGTACAATTACAGAAGGGAGTATTGAGCAATTTACTAATGCCCCCAAAGAGGATATAGATGATCAGAGTCCGCAAGTTGCGGCTATACAAGCAGATCTAGCCGCAATGCAAGCTCCGGCAGAAAATAAACTACCTACCTCGATGACCGTAAGTACAACGTTTAAAAAAGGCGTTTATCATACAACCGCACTGACAACCACTGCTGGCATAACCATGACCTTTGATGGCGAAGGTGTAGATGGCCACTGGCTTATCAATAGCGACTCCTTCGTTGCCTTTGGTGCCAGTACGGTAATTAAATTACTTGATGTCACCCCCAACAGCACCATCACCTGGAATGCAGCAGGATACATATCTGCAGGCGCAAGTGTCAATCTAGTAGGGACCTTTTTCGCGGGCTCTTACATCCTCACTGGCGAATTTACTACGCTAAAAGGCGTCAGTGATAGTTGCGGTGGCTTTTTTACCACGACTGGCGCTGTCACCTTAGGCGCCAGTAACTTAATTGGCACGATTGGTTGTACTGCAACTCCTGCTGGTATCCCTATTATTCACCATTATGAAATTGCTCATGATGGCCAAGGGTTAACCTGTGACGCTGAGTCTGTGTTAATTAAAGCCTGTACCAATGAAAGCTGCTCAGAGTTAAGTACTCAATCAATAACACTTGATTTTCTTGCTGACGGAGCTGTTATTAGTTCTCCAAGCTTTGTCGGCAGTACTGACGTGCTTTTTAATCATAGCCTTGTTGAGACCCTGGCTTTTTCGCTCGCCAATACCACCGTTACAGCGGCCAACCCTTTAGTATGTGACGATAGCAATGGCACTAGTTGTGACATGGAATTTACCGATGCGGGTTTCAGGTTTCTCTATGGTGCAAGCAATAGCACAAATTTGCCCAATCAAACTGCAGGTTCAGAATTTAGCGAAGCTTTAAAGCTGCAGGCAGTGAAAAACAGTCAAGGTGTATGTACTGGTTTATTTGACGATAAGACTGCTGTCAATTTATCGCAGGAAAACCTTGCACCCGAAGGGACTAGTGGCCTCAGTTTTACTATTAATATTGCTGGTAATAATATTGCTAAACACCCAAACGTTACAAGTACCGAATTAACCTTTGACGCCAACAGTATTGCAACAATACCGACACCCTTATATCACGATGCGGGACAAATTCGTCTACATGCCAATTATAACGAAGGAGGCATAACACTATCCGGCAGTAGCAATCCGTTCTGGGTCCGCCCAGCCGAACTTGTTGTAAGTGCTAAATTAGCAGCAAGCAACTTAAATGGCGCTACGGCGACAGCTACCCCGACTCATGCTGCAGGCGAGAGTTTTACGCTAACCGTAAGCGCCTTCAATAGCCTTAGCGTCATCACGCCAAACTATTCACCTGGAGCAATACAGCTTAAGATTGCACGCACAGGCCCTACCTTAACTGCTAGTGTCGACGGTGACCTAACTTATGCCGCAGCCAGCTCGCTGACAGCTAACATTAGTCCTGTATTCGAAAGTGTGACGCTCAATAACTTTTCTTTGGGGCAGTCGGTTTATACGGCGGCGCAATATTCAGAAGTGGGTTTGCTTAATGTAGACCTTCAAGACAGTAATTATGGTAATGCAGGTATTGTAATTGATGCTACTGATATCAATATTGGCCGCTTTATTCCTGATCACTTTACACAAACCGTAGCAGAAAATGGCGCTTTTATGACGGATTGTAATACAGCAACATTCTTTGCTTATAGTGGCCAAACAGATAACTATAGTACGGGGGCAATTTCATACGCCATCAAGCCGGTATTGGCCATTACCGCCCGTAACAAACAAGGTGCTATTACCCAAAATTATTATGAAGACGTTCAAGATAGCGCGAATGACTATATGAAGCTCAGCGCGGAAAATGTAAGTATTACTGCGCCCACATTAGACCAAACAGCAACCGGCGTTGATAGTAACAAACTACCCTTAACCGCCAATATGACTGCGGGTACCTTAAGTCAAAATGATTTAACCCCACTACCTGCTATTGCTACATTACCCAAAGGGGTATTACACTACCAATTGTCAGAGGATGATAACTTTTTTTATAACCGCTCTGCGAACACACAAGTAGCGCCATTTAGCTCAGATATTAACTTTTCTACTGCGACTATCATAGACACAGATACCGTCAAGGCAACAAGCACAGTAGATGCGTCACCAGACGGTGTTCAAATTCGATTTGGCCGGTTAGTGTTACAAAACAGCTTTGGACCTGAAACGTCAGACTTGCCACAACCGATGCAAATTGAACATTTTACTGCCAATGGTTTTATTGTCAGCTCTGATAATAATTGCCTTAGTTATGATAGCAACAAGATTACGCTGAGCAATATTAGTTTAGACCCTGCATTAACCGGTGCACTGCCAGAACCAGAATCGCTGGAAGCAACGGGGAATTTCCTTGCGGGTAAAACACGGACAATAAAATTGGCCGCACCTGGTGCTCCACATCAAGGACAAATCCGTGTGACCTATGAAGTTTATGATTGGTTGAAATATGATTGGAACGATGATGGTGATGCTATCTATGATGATAACCCTTCAGCGGATGCCTCCTTTGGCATATTTCGAGGTAATGACAGAATCATCTCTTTGCGAGAAGTGTTTAGTCAGTAGCCTTGAAATAATGACACTAAGGACTATTTCAAGGTTTTCTAACAACGAGAATACTAGTTGTTAACTCTTCTGCTTAGAGGGTTGTTTTGTAGGTCGGACTTCATTCCGTCAACCGTTTAGCGGACTAATTAATGTTATGGGCCAACAAACATCTGCAACGGCTATTATTGAGTTTATCAGCCTTAATACTAAACAAAGATAAATAGCGATGTTAATTTCATCTTAGACCATAATAATCAACGACAAAATAGCGATTAACAATGGCGCTATGCTAATAAACTAAATTTCCTTTTTAAATTTAAAAGACGCGCTTTAAGCCATGCTACAATACTTGTTGTGTGGTGTTCTGGGGTTAATACCCTTGAATGCTATTACTTGTATTTAAAATTGTCCCCCCCTCCTGATTTATTATTAAATAGCGAAGATTCAGAGATATAGAGTATTATGCCAGAGTTACCAGAAGTAGAAGTTTGTCGATTAGGTATTACACCCCATATTTCAGGGCAGGAAGTGGCCCACGTGGTGGTTCGCAATGCCAAATTACGCTGGCCTATTCCTGATGAAGTGCATAATGTTGTTGGGCAAACCTTAGAAAAAATAGAGCGGCGCTCTAAATATTTATTGCTCAGGTTTTCTAGTGGCACCTTGTTATTACATTTAGGCATGTCGGGGTCAGTGCGCATTCTTGAGCACGACACGCCTGCGATAAAGCATGACCATTTTGAAATATCATTTGCTAACGACAAAATATTGAGATTAAATGATCCGCGCCGTTTTGGTGCTGTATTGTGGTTCCCTGAACATCATGACTTGCAAGGCTTATTGACCAAGCTGGGGCCAGAGCCACTAACAGATGACTTTACTTATGGGCATTTATTTGTCAAAGCCGGTATCCGAAAAGTGCCGATTAAAACCTTCCTAATGGATAATCATGTCGTGGTAGGCGTTGGTAATATTTATGCAAATGAAGCGCTTTTTATCGCCAGCATTCATCCTGCTACGCTAGTGAATAGCATCAGTGAAGCGAAGTTTAATGAATTAACCGATATTATTAAGCGGGTACTCGCTGCGGCCATTGCACTCGGTGGCACCACGTTAAAAGACTTTACACAGGCAGATGGTAAGCCAGGTTATTTTGCCCAAAAACTTTTTGTTTACGGCCGTGCTGGTCAGCAATGTGATGGCTGTCAAACTGTATTAGAAGAAATTCGTCAATCTAATCGCAGCTCAGTGTTTTGCCCACAGTGCCAAGTATTACCAGAAAATACCCCTAAAAATATCCAGAATAAAAAACTGCAAGCAAAAGCAAAAACCACCACAAAACAGCTTGCCGTTAAGAAAAAAGCGCTTAAAAGCAAAAGCGCTAACCAATAACGGATTAAAAAAAGTTCCGGAATCCCTAATCGCCATAAAACCTGACCATAATATAGAGACTCTCAGGTTTATTATTGAACTAAAGGCAGTAAATTAAGCTTTTATTTTAGACATGTTATACAAATAAATCGGTGATTTATAGAAGTCATCAAGCCGTATTATTTTTTCAGGCTGGCATGATGGCAAGGCAAAATTGTTGCTGATCAGAAAGTCAACCTTAGGTTGTTTAGCCAGTAGTTTATGCTTGATGTTGTGCATTGCCTGCGGATATAAATAACAAACGATGACTGCTGTGGCTGGTAAGTTTACCTGATAAAAATTTTGTCGATACAAGGTGAGATTCTTTAAACGCCCTATTTTTTTAAGTAATGTTGAGGTCAGCCACGGCAGTAATGACAATTCATAGCCAATAACTTGCCTTTGGGGGTTACGCTTGGCCATAGGTATCACAAAGTTGCCCCAACCACTACCAAAATCAACAATAGGTCCAGTACCCGTTTCATCCGCTAATGCTAGCATTGCCTGATAGGCTTTTTTTGAGCTTGGCATCGGAGATATACCCAGTTTTATGGTGCTGTATATCAACGACATGGCAATAAACGCCATAGCGAGTAACAGTAAAACATCAAATATTATCAAGTTCTAATTCCACGACTGGCAGGTATAACTATTTTTAGCCATACGTTAACCATGATTTTTTGCTTATGCAATGCCTTTTGCTGTTTTTACTTGGATTATCATTGCGATAATGTTAAATAACATTGCCAAGTAAATAAAAGCGATTAAAGCTGCCCAAAGCAGGACACTGTATTCTTGAACCAACAAACCAAGCTAATCGTCTTGATTTAAAAGAGAATTAATACCAACGTGATTGTATTCACTGATGATAAAAGCTGGTGTGGCTAGCCATACTTTACAAAAAATGAACTGTTTCATAAAGTATTGGCAGTCAAAAGCTATTTACTCACTTTCATTCACTGTACAATAGTGTTTTACACAGTATGGTTATACTGATTTTGGCACTGTTACTGTTAACAAACGTATTTTTATCGCTTGTAAAGTGAACGCCATGAATAAATTCAGATAAGCCGGTAAGAGATAAATCACTGGAGCTGTCGATAAATGAATTGCCTATATAACGCACTTTTAATGCCTATCGGTGTTGTTTTATTAGTATTAGAGCCTATTACTTTATAAAATTCCTGATAAACGCTAAAGTTTCATTATTGGGATTATAAATCAATACATATGACAGGTTTTTAGTGGTTTACAAAACTCTTATTCAAATATCAGGTTAAATAACTTAATGAAAGCTTATGCAAATATTGCCGAATTAATTGATAACTTAACGTTAGAAGTTAAAGCAATTAACGATGAAATTACTACCCTGCAAGCAGAGCCTCAGAGCTTCAATGAACAAATTATTTTTCAATATATTGCGACAGGTAGTACAGGTAAAACAAAAGATTTTGTGCGTTCGTTAGGCATAAAGTCTGAGCGTGGTTCGCTATTTTCTTCAGGTGATGTCAGCAAGTTAATAAAAGCGGGTAGCGATGATATTTCATCTGAGTTACTTGTTATAGCACGAAAGGTCGCTAACACTAAAAATAAAAATGGTAAGCTACGTTAAATCGTAAACTGTTTTTTGCTAAAATAGCGCAAATAATTTTAAGTTCTGATTTGTAATGGTGATAGCAAGTCAGAATTATATTTTTCACCGAAGACAAAGAGAATAATATGAGCAAAGGTATAGTTAAGTGGTTTAATGCAGATAAAGGTTTCGGCTTTATTACTCCAGAAGATGGCAGCAAAGATTTATTTGTTCATCATTCAGAGATCCAATCTGGTGGTGAATACGCAACATTGGCCGACGGCCAAGCTGTTGAGTTTGAAGTTGGCCAAGGTCAAAAAGGTCCATGTGCTAATAAAGTAGTTGCTGTTTAAGCGCTAGCACATAAGTCACCTGAGCTAAAGATAAGCCAATGACCTGATCTCGATACAACGTCATTATTGGGCATAAAGTTAATTCATATATTTAAATTTTAAGTACTATGAAACACTTATCCAGCGAAAGGTTAAATAAGCGAGTGCGTACTACGCACTCGCTTATTTATATTTATTAATAGAAAATCTGGCTTTTATTACCCTTTCATTTCCACTGTTACCTGCTACTGACAAGATAAGCATAATGCCTTTTTCTCTGGTACTTGTGGCTTTAATCAATTGATGAGTATATTGAGCTAAAAAGTGCAAATAAGCGACTGTTGTTCATTTGCCTACATGACAATAACCAACAGAGCGCCATAGCGCCATGTTGTGCTTATTGTTTTGTGTTTTTTCGCATACTGCTATCAAGTGCTTGTTTTACAACCGGATGAACAAACTCGCTGACATCGCCATTGTGCAACGCCACTTCCTTAACTAAAGTGGAAGATATAAAAGAATTTTTTTCAGCGGGTGTTAAAAATACCGACTCTAAATCTGGGGCTAAACGTCGATTCATATTGGCTAACTGAAATTCGTAGTCAAAATCAGAAACCGCACGTAAACCGCGAATTAGCACCTTTGCGTGATGCTCTTTAGCAAAATTGACCAATAAACCACTAAAACCTACGATGGTAACGTTCGGTAAATGTTTGGTGACGGCTTCAAGTAACGCAACCCGTTGGGCTAAATCAAAATGTGGCTGTTTACTCGGGCTAGCGGCAATACCAACAACAACCTCACCGAATAAGCGGCTTGCCCGTTCTATTAAATCGGTATGGCCGTTGGTGACAGGATCAAAGGTACCTGGATAAATCGCTTTAACTGACATAATTTGAGCTATTTTCAAATGGGTAAAAATCTATTGTAATTGTTGAAGCCACTAATTTCAAAGCAATCAAATAATTTAAAC
>Ga0307488_10003509_pt1 | contig 13115 bp, 13 predicted proteins | sample SB02metaG_FD_202248 | JGI IMG/M metagenome (GOLD analysis project Ga0307488, IMG submission 202248) | Sea-ice brine microbial communities from Beaufort Sea near Barrow, Alaska, United States - SB 0.2 | ecosystem: Environmental > Aquatic > Marine > Coastal | place: USA: Alaska | collected...
TATTGTATTTCTGCTTAATAGCGGCATTTGCAGCTATATTATTGTCTTTTATCCCAGCAGTAGTCGCTTATAAAAAGTCACTACTTAGCGGTCTCAAACAATAGCTTGTTTTAGGTACCATCTAACATTTTACCGATGATACAAAGCCCTAACATTTTACCGGTGACACAAAGCCATCAGGTTTAATCGCCAAAACATCACAATTAAGTTTATCAATCACATGTTCTGCGGTGTTACCGATTAGCGCTGCAGAAATACCTTGCCGACCAACGGTACCAAGCACCACCAACTCTGCATCTAATTGTTCAGCATATTTTGGGATCACATCTTCTGGTAAGCCAATATCCACGTGACAATGTGTTTTACTTATGTGGTGTCTTTCACTGTGAACTTGCATACATTGTTCATGATGCTGCTTAGCTGATTCGTCGTACGTAGAGGGGTCAAACTCAGGGATTTCGATAACGATATTGGCGGGTGTGCCAGGATACGAATTCACTAAGTGAACATTTGAAGATAATAACTTAGCAAAATGTAATGCTTGCTTGGTAATTTCTTCGTTTAACGAAATGTGCTCTTTGACATCAACTCCCACGTTAATTGCAGCAATAATTTGACCTCCAATAGGCCAATCATGCTCTTTTACTAACAACACAGGCACGGGTGCTTTACGCATGATATGCCAGTCGGTGGGAGTGAAAATAACTGATTTTAATGAATCGTGTTGCTGAGTCCCTTTAACAATCAGATCGTAACCTTTGTCTATCACTTCATAAATAATGCTTTCATATGGTCGATTATGCCAAACGATTTTTACATCGATGCTCACGCCTTGAGTACTGAATTTATCTGAGACTAAATTAACTAACCAGTCAGTCCTGTCATCTATAACGGCCTGTCGCATATTTTCGCGCTCGTCCATCGACAGCATAGTCGTCATTTCGTACGAAAAGTCATAGATAGTTAAGAATGCAGTAATACTAGCGCCGTTGATTTTGGCTATTTCAATTGCTCTGGCTAATGATTTTTGGTTAGCAAGCTCTGGCTCTATAACAGCTAATATTTTCTGATAATTCATACCTGACCTTTATATAAAATAGCGAATAAGAAGTTTGCTAAGCTTATGAAAATATTTAATATTTTACCAGTGATTAGGTGTCTAAAAGATGACTGTTTTATTGAATTGAGCCTGAAATAGCTTGGAATAATTGGTTTGTAGCGAATAACATGAGCAGTAAACCCATGAAAACTTTCGCTTTAGGAGTTTGGATTAACTGTTGAATTTTGCCGAATCCAGAAGCCATTAATATCATTATTGGTAAGGTACCTAAACCAAAACCAGCCATAATAATGGCTCCCTGAAATGCAGACCCGCTAGCCAAAGACCACGTTAGCACCGAATAAACTAAGCCACAGGGTAACCATCCCCAAATCATGCCATAGGGCAGGGCGTGTAATGGGCTTTTAAAGGGGAGTAATTTTTTTGACCAGGGACGTATTAATTGCCAAAATTTACTACCCAGTTTTTCAATGTTGCTAAGTCCTTGCCACCAACCCGCAATATATACCCCTAATAAAAATAGAAACACCCCGCTAACAAACTGCAAGATAATAATACCTTGATTGATTTGATGGGCAAACAAATAGCCAGCCCATCCAGTAATAGACCCTGCAATAATATAGCTTATTACCCGCCCGAAATTGTAGGCCAAGGTATAAGGTAACATCGATGAGTTTTTAGGGACCGCATAAGTAAAAGCACCCACGATACCTCCACACATACCTACGCAGTGAACTCCGCCTGCTAAACCAATTAGTAAAGCCGAAACAAACGTTAAGTCATTCATCACTTTTATTAGTAGTAGGTTGTGGTTTAGATGGTTTTTTAGGCAGATCATCGTCGAACAAAATACTACTACCGTGGCGCTCTAAATCCTCGAATTGATTAGATTTCACAGCCCAAAAAAACACGCCGATTGCTATGCTCACTAGTAATATAGCAAGTGGGATCAAAACATATATACTGCTCAAGAGTAGGCCCTCTATTATTTAAGAAGTCGAGTGGAATTCACCACCACTATTAACGAACTCACTGACATCCCCAGCACTGCCATCCAAGGACTCAGTAAACCCATCACAGCTAAGGGTAATATCAACAGATTATATCCTATTGCCCAGCCGATATTTTGTTTGATTTTAGATTTACATCTTGCCGCTATACGAAAAATCATTTGTATCTTAGCCAGATCATTATCGAGTAACACTATATCCGCTGATGATTTAGCCAAATCAGATCCTGCGCCTAGCGTTATTGATACATCAGCTTGAGCCAATACGGGTCCATCATTTATGCCATCACCCACCATTAACACCACATGCTTATTTGCTTGAGCTGCTTTAATTGTGTTTAATTTATCTTCTGGGCTTTGTTCAGCTAACCAATTATTAATGCCTAACTGTTCAGCAACTGATTTCACTATAGGTGCTATATCTCCACTAATTAAATTAATGTCATAAGCTTTTAGATCGTTAATTAAAGTAACCCCCTGTGGCCTGAGCTTATCGGTTAATAAAAAACCACAAAGTAAGTCACTGTCTGACTGAAGAAATACATTACAAGCACTCATATTCTCAGGAATTGACATATCCATAAAACTCGCAGCTCCTAGTTTATAAGCAACTCCTGCGATTATGCCACTGACTCCTTTTCCCATTTCACTTTGAAACTCAGTTACAGTGTGCGGACTCTCATAATCACGGAATGCCTTTGCAATAGGGTGAGATGAATATCGCTCTATGCTTGCAGCGATTTCAAGGTAATGTATGTCTGGCTGTTGACCTAGATTGATGCACTGAGTCAGAACAAATTGTCCTTCTGTAAAAGTGCCTGTTTTATCTAAACCAATCCAGTCAACAAACGCAATTTGCTCTAAAGCATCGCCGCGTTTTAGTAACACTCCTTTGCTGTTTAAATTAGCAATGGCACAAGATAAAGCAGAGGGGGTCGCTAATCCTAAAGCACAGGGGCAGGTAGCAATTAATACAGCAACCATTACCCATAGCGCCTCGGATGGGTCGATCTGCTGCCATACTACATAACTAACACAAGCTATTACTAATACAACGACCACAAAATATTGAGAGAACTGATCGGCTAAACTTGCAATCCTTGGCTTAGTACCCATGGCTTGAGTCTGTAATTTACTGATTTGATTAAGCGTAGAATGTTGCAAGCTTGCAGTAACCTTCACGGTCAACGTGCCTAATTGATTCAAACTGCCGGCTAAAACTTGGTCGCCAGTGAATTTACTGATCAAATCAAACTCACCCGTTAACATAGCTTGATCAAGTTGACCTTGTCCTTGAATAATAATCCCATCGACAGGGACCAACTCACCGGCTTTAACTAACACTAACTGCTTTACCTTTAAAGACTTAGCCAACACTGGGGTTAATGTTTCACCTTCAATTAAAGTAGCAGTGGTGGGTAAATACTCCAGCATATTGGCAGATTCTTGAAATGCTTTGTAGCGTGCGCTATGTTCCAGATAACGGCTAACCAACAGTAAAAATACAAACATACACAATGATTCAAAGTAGGTTTGCCCCGTATTTTGTGCCGTGGCAAACACGCCTGATATATATGTAATGCCTAGAGCCAAAACAATGGGCACATCCATATTAAATGTTCCAGCTCGCAGACCGCGGATCGCGCTAGTATAAAATTCTGAGGCTGAATAGAGAATAACAGGGGTGGTTAATAATAAACTAATCCAATTAAAGTATTGTTTAGTTTCAGCATCTATATGTCCGAACAAATCAAAAAAAGTGCCTATATTTAACATCATGACTTGCATCGTCATTAAACCAGCTAGTCCTAAACGCTTTAAAAATGCCTTATTTTCTTGCCTGAATGTGGCTTCATGCTGCTCGGGTTGAAAAGGTTTTGCGTGGAAGCCTATTTTTTCAATATGACTTAATATCTGACTGAGCTTTAGTTGCTCACTATTCCACGTTACGCTTGCACGTCTGGCTGATACATTAACACCAACTCTCATTATGCCATTTAATTTAGCCAGTTGTTTCTCGATGAGCCATCCACAAGCCGCACAATTAATACCGCTAATGGTTAATTGAATTTCGCTTGCATCATCCTGACTTTCAACAAATTCCTGCAATATACTGTCGTCGTCAAATACTTTTAGTTTTTGTAGTAAGTCTGCTTCGTTTTCTGATGCCTTTTCAGCAAACTCACTTCGATAATGATAATAATCTTCCAAACCATTTTTAACTATTGCATCAGCCACAGCGCAGCATCCAATACAACAAAATGATTGCCTTTTACCCAACACAGAAGTGTGATGATTAAGCTGCGGGGCTATATCCAATCCACAATGAAAACACTTAGCCGGCATAGCGCTACGGCTTTAGATCAAATGGATTTTTTTGCGGCAAAGAAACCACTTTTTGAATTTTCCAGTCTTCGTTAAAAGGATGTAAACTTAACTGCCACTTACCTAACGTATCATCGGTCAATGGTGCACGGTATACTCCGTTAGCATCTCGTAACACAGTGACCGAAAAATCCTTAAACTTTTGTGTTGAATGATAAAAGTCTAAAATTAACGCTTCACCATTTTCAGGTTCGCCGCTGATAAAGGTGACTTCAACATAGTCTGCAAATACTTGTGTCTTAGTCGATATATTGAGAATTTTAGCTTGCTGTAATTTTTTAATTTTGAGGTTAATAACTCTACCTTCTTTGTAGTAGTCGTCAATTACCATGCTGTCTTTGCCAGTAAATGCCAAGTTCATCATTGTAAAGCTAAGAACCATAGATGTCAGTGGCACAATAATTAGAAACCAAGGCCAGAATTGTTTGTACCACACTTTTGGAATATCAGATTGCATGTAAAGAAACGACTCAGTGTTAAAATATAATAAATAAAAAAGCCCCGTATATGGGGCTTTCAGTAAATAACCACGTTACTACTTGTCCTGCGATAAACTGTATACATAGGCACTAACCAGATGGATTTTCTTTTCACCTAGTGTATTTTTAAACGCTGGCATTACACCGTTACGACCATATCTAAGCGTCTCTGTGAGTGCCTTTTCAGTACCACCGTACAACCAAATTTGGTCGGTCAAGTTAGGTGCACCAATTAATTGATTACCTTTACCATTTTGACCATGGCAAGCTGCGCAGACAGCAAATCTTGCTTGACCAGCATCTACCATGGATTGTTCCAAATCTGGTCGGTTACTCAAACTTAAGACATAAGCCACTAGTTCTTCGATACCATCCTCACCATGTACGGCTAATTGGGCTGGCATCATTGCCCTACGACCATTGATTAAGGTTTCAGTTATTTTTTCAGGTGATCCGCCATATAACCAATCATCATCAGTTAAATTTGGAAAGCCTCTTTGCCCCCTTGCATCAGAGCCGTGGCACTGTGAACAATTTTGACTATACAAACGTTGACCAATTTTTAGTGCCTCTACATCTTTGGCTAGTTCAGTAATAGGCTGTTTGTAATACGCATCAAAGATAGGAGCAAAAAGTTCGTTAGCAAATTCTACTTCTCTATCATATTGGTTGATCACTCCATTGGTTTTGTTTGCCAGTATTGCAGCTTTAGACTCAGCCAATGATTGAATGTTTTGATTAGAACTTTGCCAATTAATTAGTCCTTTGTAATTACCTAAACCAGGATACAAAGCTAAATAAATAAGTGCCCAAACAATACAAATATAGAATAAAATCGTCCACCATCTAGGTAACTGGTTATTGAGTTCTGAAATGCCATCAAATTCATGATGCATATCGTCGCCTTCAGCTACACCTGTTTTATTAGACAAACACCAACGTAATATTAAAAAACAACCTAATATTGACCCCAGTGTGATCACAGAAATCCAGATACTCCAAAAACTACTCATCTACTTTAGACTCCCGCTTATCATGCTGGGGCTCATCATCAAAGATAAGCATTTTGGCCTCGTCAAAACTTGCTTTTGACTTTTTACTATAAGCCCACCAAACTATTCCAATAAAAAATACAAATACCAATACAGTATATATGCTGCCACTCGTTGCATAATCCATATTATTTCAACGCCGTGCCAAGAGACTGTAAATAGGCGATAAGTGCGACCATTTCAGTTTTACCTTTAACCGCTTCTTTTGCTCCTGCAATATCTTCATCGGTGTAAGGCACACCAAAATCTCTAAATACTGAAAGCTTTTTAGCAGTTAACTCACCATCTAGCTTATTTTCCATCAACCAAGGAAAACCGGGCATATTAGATTCAGGCACTAAGTCTCTTGCGTTAATTAAGTGGATTCTGTGCCAATCGTCACTGTATCTTCCACCTACACGAGCCAAATCAGGCCCTGTGCGTTTGGAACCCCACAAGAAAGGGTGTTCCCAGACAGATTCACCCGCTACAGAATAATGACCATAGCGCTCTGTTTCAGAGCGGAAGGGGCGTATCATTTGGCTGTGACATCCCACACAACCTTCACGAATATAGATATCTCGGCCTTCCATTTGAAGCGCAGTGTAAGGTTTTAAACCTTCAACTGGCTCCATCAACTGTTGTTGAAACATAAGCGGGGTAATTTGCGCCATGCCTCCCAAACTAATGGCTACCAAGATAAGAACAGCCAATAGGCCTGCATTTTTTTCAATCAACGCATGTGCATTTTTCATAGTCTGACCTCTTTAAGCCGGTTGTACTTCTGGTTCAATTGCCTTTTCTACCTTTTCACTTTTAACAGTTCTGTAGACGTTGTAAGCCATGATTAACATGCCTGTCACAACTAAAACACCACCGACAAAGCGTAATAAATAGAATGGCTTTGAAGCTTCAAGTGATTCTACAAAACTATAAGTTAAGGTTCCGTCAGCATTAATTGCACGCCACATCAACCCTTGTAAAACACCCGACATCCACATAGCGACTATGTATAACACCACGCCAACTGTGGCCAACCAAAAATGTACGTTGATCAATTTTATGCTGTACATCCGGGGCTTATCAAACAAAACTGGAATCAGATGGTAGATAGATCCTATGGATACCATTGCAACCCAACCCAAAGCGCCAGAATGAACATGTCCAATAGTCCAATCGGTATAATGTGACAGTGCATTAACTGTTTTGATTGCCATCATAGGGCCTTCAAATGTCGACATGCCGTAGAAAGACAATGAAACAACAAGAAAACGTAATATAGGGTCAGTTCGTAGCTTATGCCATGCGCCTGATAGCGTCATAATACCATTTATCATACCGCCCCAAGAAGGAACGAATAATATAATAGACATTGCCATACCTAAAGACTGAGTCCAGTCGGGAAGGGCAGTGTAATGTAAATGGTGTGGGCCAGCCCAAATATACAGAGATATTAGTGCCCAAAAGTGAACAACTGACAAGCGATAAGAATAAACAGGGCGTCCAGCCTGTTTGGGTACAAAGTAATACATCATACCTAAGAAACCAGCTGTTAAGAAAAAGCCAACCGCATTGTGTCCATACCACCACTGGATCATGGCATCAACTGCACCAGCGTAAATGGAGTAGGATTTTGTCAAAGAGACTGGTATAGCCATACTGTTAGCAATGTGCAACACCGCAACTGTTAACATAAAAGCACCGAAAAACCAGTTAGCTACATATATGTGAGACACTTTTCTGATAATCATCGTCCCAAAAAAGTTAATCACATAAGACAACCAGACTATAGTAATTAATATATCGATGGGCCATTCTAGCTCACCGTATTCTTTTGAGCTTGTTAACCCCATAGGTAGTGTTATCACGGCTAGCACAATAACAAGCTGCCAACCCCAAAAGGTAAAGGAAGCCATTTTGTCGCTAAACAATCTTACATTTGATGTTCTTTGCACTATATAAAAAGATGTAGCAAACAAGGCGCAACCGCCGAAGGCAAAAATAACCGAATTGGTATGCAAGGGTCTTAACCTAGAAAAAGTTAACCATGGGGTGTCGAAGTTTAATGCGGGCCAGTATAGTTGAGCGGCTATTAAAACCCCAAGACCCATACCAATAATTCCCCACACCACGGTCATGATCGCGAATTGCCGAACTACTTTATAATTATATTCGGGATGTACTTGAATAGCTTCACTCATTTAATGAATCTTCCACTCTTGTTAACGATAAATTTACAGGCTTCTTACAAATAAAAAACAACTGGGCTGTTTTTAAAACTTTTTCTAAGCGACTGATATTATGACTAATATACAGTACTTGTATTACTATTTTAAGGTTCTTTTATTCAAAAATAAATTTAAATACTTGCTTGTTAATTACTATGTTATTGAACACACTTATCACCAGTTTATTCTAAATGCAGTGCAATTGTGAATCCTACTTTTTTTGCCAGAATATTACTTCCTTTGCTCGTTTCTACAGCAGCTGTAGGAATATTTTTAAATTATACAGATTCTTCACATATAAGAACCACAAAACAGTGCAACATTGATTTAACGCAAGAATGTGTTGTATTTGATAACGGCCAACAAATTTCAGTTCAATTTTTACAAAAGATTGAGTTAGAAGAAGAACTATCACTCATTATCACTGTGCCAAACAACACAAAGATTAAACAAATGTGGGTACAAGGTATCAATATGTATATGGGGAAAAATGCTGTAATAGTTGATTCTGTTTACGCAAAAAAACAGCAAAAGGATTACAACGCACGTTTATTTTTAGGCTCTTGCAGCGAGCCGGCAATGAGATGGCAGCTCATTATTCAGACCTCCGATGAAAACCAATCAGAGCAGTCTTGGTTTTTTAATTTTGCTACAGATAGAAACAAAAAAGTTGAATAAGTACACACTCATCCAACTATTTAAAATAGTTTGTTATTCTACATCTGAGATTGTAAATAATTAGACAATCCTAAACGTTTTATCAACCCTATCTGCTGTTCAAGCCAATGGGCATGATCCATTTCAGTGTCGTCCAGTAAAACCAGTAATATGTCTCTAGTAACATAATCCTGTTGTGCCTCACAAATACTCATGGCATCTTTTAAAGCTTGAGCAACGGCATACTCAACCCGCAAATCACTTTCTAACATCGAAGGTACATCAGTACCTATCATAAGTCCGTCTCGGTCGACCATGTTAGGTGTGCCTTCTAAAAACAGCATCCGCTCTATTAATTTTGTGGCGTGACCTTTCTCATCATCAAATTCATGAGAAATACGTTCATACAATTTATTTAAACCCCAGTCTTGATACATTTGAGAATGAATAAAGTATTGATCCATCGCTGCCAACTCAAAGGCGAGTAGGGCATTAAGTTGGTCAATTATGACTTTTTTACCTTGCATATTAGTCTCCTTCAACTTGGGTTTGTAAATAGTTTTCTAGACCTAAATGTTTAATTTGATATTGCTGGGTTTCAATCCAATCAATATGATCTTCTTCGTAGCTTAAGATGGATTCAAGTAAATCACGGGTGACAAAATCTTGTAACGTTTCACATAAATGGATAGATTTTTTTAATAATGGAATTTGTGAATGCTGAAACGTCATATCGCAGCTCAGCATTTCAACCGTTTCTTCACCTATCATTAATTTACCCAGCATTTGTAAATTAGGTAAACCTTCCAGAAATAAAATACGCTCTATTAATTGGTCGGCTTGTTTCATATCTTTAATAGATTTTTTGTAGGCCGCGTTATTTAGTTTCTCTAGCCCCCAATTTTTAAACATGCGCGCATGTAAAAAATATTGATTTATTGATGTGAGTTCAAAGGTAAGTATTTCATTTAATGCAACTAATACCTGTTTATCGCCTTTCATTATCTATATTCCATGGTAATCACTAATAAACAAATTATAATGGTAAGCGCTTAGAAAAACCACCGTTAATTAGAAAATAATCTTATAAAACAAGGTGATACATAATACAAACGATTCTCGTTTCAATCTTTATTTAGGCTTTAGATACTCTGGTAATAGCTGCAGACTTTCCTCAGCAAACCCCGTTCCTGCTTCGGTAAAGAAGTTAAACACCTTATCTGAGCCTGCCTCTATAAGCGGTTGTATCTCATCTTCATAACGGGCAATAGATGCTATTTTTCCTGAGTAATTAGCGTGTTGAAGCTGTTCGGTAATATTGCAGATATCATCAATAGAAGGTAACGCCAGCAAGATTAACTGTACTTGGGTTAAGTCCATATTCTCCCATAAATCAACGTCCTCGCCGTCTCCCTCCATGGCTTGATAGCCTATTGTTTTCAGATGACTGATACGGCTAGGATCTGCATCCATTCCCCAAACTCTATTACCTACCATGCTGTTAAGGGATAAATAAGCACCTTTGCCGACTCTCCCCAAACCGATCACTATTATTTCAGCACCAATTGGTTGTACGTAAACATCTTCATGTAATCGGTGTGGACTTTCAAAAGTCTTGAGTCGGTCTTTAAATTTGGTGTATTGGTTATGTGAGGTTTTGTAAGCTAAGCCAGTTAACACAAAGGAAAACGATACAGCCAAAGCTAAAACCACTAACCACTGGGCACTTAACCATCCTAGGCTCACTAACAATGCAACGACAATGAGACCAAACTCACTATAGTTTGATAACACTAGACTGGCTAAATAACTGGTACGTGCTCTTAATTTTAAAAAAGTAAATAACGAAAAGAACAAAGCAAATTTAATGGGGATAAATAAGCAAAGTATTATGGCCGTAAGCATTAGGTCTAGGGTAGGGAGCGCACTAAATCCAATAGTAAGGAAAAAGCCTACCAGAAAAATATCTTTAAAATTCATGAGGGCTTTTGACATTTCTGCAGACTTTACATGCGTAGCGATAAACATCCCGACAATTAAAGCGCCTAAATCACCTTTAATGCCCAAGGCTTCAAAAAGCTCGTAACCACCCAAAGCAAATAGGAACCCAGATAATATTAATAATTCACCATGACCCACCCGCTCTAAAATCATCGACCATATTGGTTTTGCGAAAAATAATAATAACAATAATAACGCCCATATAGACGGCACTTTTCCCGTAGCAATAACTAAAAACAGCACGGCTACTATGTCCTGCATAATCAACACACCAATGGCTAACTTGCCATGACGGGTCTTGATTTCACCACTTTCCTCGAGAATTTTAACAATACAAACGGTGCTACTAAAACTTAATGAAAAAGCGAGTAGGGCTTGTGTTGACCAGTCTAACTTAGCAAAAGCCGCTAAACCAAGCCAAGACACAGCAAATAATAGTAAGTTTATTATGGTTACCCATATTACTGTGTGGAAAATACTGCCTAACCAGACCTCTTTTTTATACAAATCACGCACATTGAGCTTTAAGCCAATGGTAAATAACATCAAGGTTATGCCTAAATTGGCGATTGTCTGCAAGTCGTCTGTTGAGTGAAAACCCAGGTAATTTAATGTGAAGCCAGCAATCAAATAACCTATCAATGGAGGTAACCCAACCAATTTCAGACCTAAACCACAAATAAAAGCTAGGAGAATAAATGCGAATTCCATATGAACTCTATGACAAAAATGAAGTGACTATTATGGTAACGATTTTATTTAGGAAAGCTAGTTGAAGAATGTAAAGGAAGTGTTTGTGTGATAATTAAGGGATCTTTAAGATGGTTGATTACTCATCGAATAAACTAAACATTAACTTACCATTCGTTGACAAGAATCAATATCCCCTTGAGTAACTTCTGCATTTTTAACGTCTAAAATTGCATTCATCATCAGTGATTTTCAAAGACTGTTTTCGTCATTGTCATCTAACGTCAGGTTTTATTCTCAGTTGTCACTTTTGAAATGGGACGTTAGGTTATGAAATTACTCTAGTAAAGGCCTCAGCAACATAACATTTGTTTAAAAAATAATTATGCAGTGCAGACTATTATTGTCGACTAAATAGGAATTTAAAAATGAGAATAGATAAATTTACTAGTAACCTGCAGCTAGCCCTGTCTGACACACAGAGCTTAGCATCAATGTCTAGTTTGGGCAGGCGCAGACCCTATTTTGACTAAGCATTGATGTAATCTATTTTGTTACTTTATTATCAATAATCTGTTTTAGCCCTTGTATGAAATCCATAGGAATGGGGAAAATGATTGTATTACTTTTATCCCCTGCAATTTCAGTCAGTGTTTGTAAATATCTTAGCTGTAAAGCCTGAGGTTGTTTTGCCAAGGTTTTTGCCGCGCTTAGTAATTGCTCAGAAGCCTCGTTTTCCCCCAACGCATGAATAACTTTAGCACGACGGGTTCTTTCGGCTTCTGCCTGCTGGGCAATTGCGCGGATCATGCTTTCGTCTAAATCTACGTGTTTTATTTCCACATTAGACACTTTGATACCCCACGCATTGGTTTGTTTGTCTAAAATACTTTGTATATCACCGTTAAGTTGATCTCTTTCCGCGAGCATATCGTCTAGCTCGTGCTGACCTAAAACAGATCGCAAGGTGGTTTGTGATAATTGACTCGTCGCAGCCAAAAAATCTTCTACTTGGATAATTGCCTTCTCTGGATCAACAACTTTAAAGTAGACCACTGCATTTACTTTTACAGATACATTATCCCTAGAAATAACATCCTGTGTAGGTACGTCCATTACAATGGTGCGTAAATCAACACGAACCATTTGCTGTATTAGCGGGATAACAATAATCAATCCTGGTCCTTTTACTTTTTGAAAGCGACCTAAGAAAAAAATGACACCTCTTTCATACTCACGCAATACTTTAAATATTGAAAAAGCAAACAAGGTGATAAAAAATGCCAATGGCATCCAAACATAGTCAAAAGTAAATGTAGTGTCCATTTTAGTGCTCCAATTGTTTTAAAACATTTAACGTGAGTCCATTTATTGAGGATACGGTAACTTTATCTCCGGGTATAAGGGGCTCGTTTGCTTGTACCTGCCATAATTCCCCTTGTAGTCGCGCTAACGTAATGTCGTCGTGAATGGATTCAATTTCAGCTGTTTCACCCAATAAAGTTTCAATACCGCTAACCTTGGTTTGCTGACGAGATTTGAACAACATGCCAAATGTTAAGAAAACAAAGGCGA
>Ga0307488_10003511_pt1 | contig 13114 bp, 10 predicted proteins | sample SB02metaG_FD_202248 | JGI IMG/M metagenome (GOLD analysis project Ga0307488, IMG submission 202248) | Sea-ice brine microbial communities from Beaufort Sea near Barrow, Alaska, United States - SB 0.2 | ecosystem: Environmental > Aquatic > Marine > Coastal | place: USA: Alaska | collected...
AATCAGCTGGTAGCTTTTATTCGCCAACATACTGGCGATCACTTTAATATCAATGTCGCCGCCTACCCTGAGATTCATCCGGAAGCCGAGAGCTACAGCAAAGATGTGTACTGGCTCGGTGAAAAGTTTAAGGCAGGCGCTAACCGCGCGATCACCCAGTATTTTTACAGCGCCGATGCCTATTTTAAATTTGTCGATGAGTGCGCCAAAGCGGGAATCGGCGAGCCGATTATTCCCGGCATTATGCCCCTGACTAATTACGCCAACCTGATGCGCTTCTCCGATAGCTGTGGCGCGGATATTCCGCGCTGGTTGCGCTGGCAATTAAAAGAGCGCAGCGACAATGTCGAAGATCTGATTAGCTATGGCATCGATATTATTAGTGAACTGAGCCAGAAACTGCTCGACGGTGGCGCACCAGGCCTGCATTTTTACACCATGAACCAATGGCAGGTTACTGATACTCTGTGTCGCAATCTCGGCTTTGCGGACAATAACTAATTAATCGCCATGCGTATTCCTCGAATATTTACTGATCAGCCCCTTAGCAGTGGCGCCAATCTAGCTCTAACGGGGAGCGCCGCACGGCATCTGTCGTCGGCGTTGCGATTGTCTGTCGGTCAGGAAATAACCCTGTTCAATGGTCAAGGTGGAGAGTTCGCCGCAACCCTGACCACCACAGCCAAATCTCAGGTGGATGTCAGTATCGGCGACTGTCGCGAGATCGACCGCGAGTCGCCACTAAGGCTGCATCTGGCGATTGCCGTGTCCCGGGGTGAGCGCATGGACTGGATTGTGCAGAAAGCTACCGAACTCGGGGTGACGGAAATCACTCCGCTGTTTAGTGAGCGCACTGAAGTGAAGCTCAACGGCGAGCGTTTAGAGAAGAAATTGCGCCACTGGCAGCAGGTGTCGATTAGCGCCTGTGAGCAATGTCAGCGCAATATAGTACCGACTATTAACGATGCCCTGACCTTGGATAAATGGTTGAGTCAGAGCGATGGCGATTCGGATCAGCTGAAGCTGGTATTGCATCATCGCAGCGATAAAACTCTGGCACAGCATCAAACACCAACAAGCGTCTGCCTGTTGGTTGGGCCTGAAGGCGGGCTTAGTGACAATGAAATCAGTCGCGCCTTAGACAGGGGTTTCGCAGCCCTAACTCTGGGCCCTCGAGTGATGCGTACCGAAACCGCGCCGCTGGCAGCAATCAGTATCATGCAATCCCTCTGGGGAGATATGAGCTGAAGCCGTTGAGCTTCAAGGGGCTGCTTATCGCTCTGAGTACAATGCTATTACAGAGTATTTCTCAAGCCGCCGTTTTTGGTGATGGCAGCCCTGAAAATGGTATTGAGGATCAACGTCTAATCCCAGCTCGGGGACAGCCCAGCGCGATGTCCGCCGTTGGAACCATCATCTGCGATGGCGGGCTGAGAGGTACCGCGACTCATATTAAAAGTTCATTGATAGATACAAATCATGCAATTATTGTTACTGCAGCGCATATTCTGTTCGACACAAAATCCGGAAAAACTTACAGTTCTTGCAGCTATCTCCCGGAAAATAAGCGCTTAAGTGCCATTTCGTTCAAGAGCATCTCCGAGCATAGCTTTGATCCAACCAATACAGACAAGATTGCCCAGTCGGAGAACGATATTGTTTTTGTGGCACTGGCCCGGCCGCTGCAGCAACCCGCTCTGCTATTAAAAGACACACAGTCTATTGGCGGCGGCAAGCTGTCTTTGCTGGGTTATAACAGCAGCCAAAATCAGCTCACCGAATCAGCCGACTGTAAAGTCTACAGCTCGACGCAATTTGCCAGTGAAAAACTCTTCTTACATGACTGTGATGCGAAGAGCGGCGCCTCTGGAGGACCGCTTTTATTGCAGACTGCAAAAGATCAGCCCGCCAAGTTGATTGCAGTGCATGGAGGAACTCTACTGATTAATCGAATGGGCGAAGCTGCTAGTAAAAGCAACAGTAACAGCGCCAGCCGAGACGGCGCTGTGGCAAATCCTGAGCTCTGGATCAATCAGGCACGCAGAGTTGATCAGTCTGTACTGCTGCGACTGCAGCAGTTTGTTGCATATCTTGCCAAGGGTTCTCAAGGTCAAAGATAACATCTCGAGCAAAGCCCGGAATATGAACACCCTTGGCGCTTATAGTGACTCCCGCTTCGTCGATCAAGGGCTCACCAAAGCGATAAATGACATCTAACTGTGCCCCATCGGCGCGCATCGCATACTCGGCTGCAGTGGCGCGGGTTATTTCACGCTGAGCCAGATAGTCATTGAAACGATCGGCATAACGCACCGCCAACATTTCCTCGACCTTCTCAGGTGACAGCAGTACCGCTGTGGCGTTGTTGCCGCCAAAGCCTTTGGAATTAATAAACGCCACCTCCATCTTGTTGGCACTGACATCGAGATCTTGCAGCGGAAAGTGCAGTCGCTCCTGAGCCACATCCGGCGCCACTTCAGTAATGGTTTTAATCCCGGGAATCATTTGATATTTGAAGGTTCCGAGAGCTGAAACAAGCTGGTCGCCACTGGCCGTAGACAGGGAGTGGCCGACATAGGATTTGGCCGCGGTTACCGGCCAGTCATAAATGCCAAAGGCGCAGGCCACCTGTTCAATCAGGTGGGATTCGGTGGTGCGGTTTGCCGGGGTGCTGGATCCGTGGGCATGGACGAAACTGTGCTTTTTAACCGTCTCTTCGCCCACCACGCTAATCGCTGCAGCCACCGCTTTGGAAAAGGAAATATAATTGCCAACACCGGGCGCTGAAATCGACTTTTTAACGCCGTCGGCATTAATAAACACCTCGGGTACGGCACCGTGAATATCGGCACCTAGCTCGATGGCCAGAGCATCGTCCATCAAGACAATATATTGAGTCGCTTCCGACAGGGTAAAGCCGCAGTTATGGCCAAAGGGGCGGCTTGCTCGACGCCAATCCGGAGTCTCAGTGCCGTCTAATTTGCATAGATTTTCATCACTGCCTAGGGCACTCATATTGGCAAAACCTTCGGAAATCTCAGGCGTAACAGCGGCTTCGGCATTACCCAAAATGGCGACGCGACGGCGGCCGCTGCGAATATCCCGCACTGCGGCCTGGAGCACATAGAGAAAGCTGGCGCAGGCACCGGTAATGGCTTCAGTGTGACCGACGCTGCCGAGCACATAGGCATTGATAAAGTCCGCTGGCATGGAGTTTAAACCCAGCGGGACCTGCTTGGCCGTGGTGCGGCCGCCGCGCAAGCGCGCCTGTAACAGGCCGCCGAAACCCTCATCGGTCATCTGGCTCAATACGCTGGAGGAGTAAACACCCACTTCGTCTGGTGCTACTGATGCTGCAATCTTATCCCATGGAATTCCGATGGAATGGACCGCGTCGCTGGCACCGAGCAGGGCCATCTGCAAGCTGCGTGGATGAAAGCGGCTACTGTAGTGATCTGCTGGATTGAAGCCGCTGGGTAACTGTCCGGCAGCTTTAGCGATCAGTTCATAGGGCGATTCAACAAGGTACTGATTAGAACCGCTTGCGCTAACTTCAACATTGCCATCCTCGAGATCCCGAACCTGCCAGCCCTCTGGCAGTATCTTAGGCAGATCACGTTTTAACATGCTGAACTGAACAGTCTGCTCCGGCTCATCGGTGAGGGAGATTTTCTTATGACCTGGAATATTGGCCGCATCGAAGGACTCAATCTTGCGGATCAATGTGCCATCGAGCACCTGCTGACGATATTTTTTATCGACTTCCACTGCGCTCAGCTGCATGCCCTGCTGGTCGCGATAGACCTCACCCTCTTTCGTCACCCGAGCCATTAAACAGGCGAGGCCAACCACGGTCTTAACCTGCTCTTCAGCGGGCAGAGATTCAAGAATCATGCGGCGAAAAGCCTGGTGAGATGAGCTGCGTCCAGCAGCACTGTAGCCGCCGAATCCGACAATAACCGGAAGTGAGTTGGGCATAGGAACATCCTTGATGTGTGGCAATTAAGAGACGGCTATTGTGTCAGTGCTGACAGATGATGCTTTTGCTAATGGGTCAAAAGATATAATAGATAGGCCATTGCGTGCTATATTGCCGCCACTATGACCTTTAATCTAACGCTTTTACTCTGCGACAATATGCTCGTCTCCAGCACCACCCTGGCGGCAGAGATCTTTCAGTTTGCCCAAGCCATGGCCCGGGCCAGCAAAGCGCCCCACACTAAGCTGAATATCCGCTGGGTCAGCACCGATGGCAAGCCGGTGCAAACCTCTGCCGGCTTCCAGCTCAATCCGACCCATTCTATAGATGACAGTTTTACCAGCGATCTGATTCATATCCCCGCACTGTGGCGCAATCCGCGTCCGGCGGTACTCAAGAATAGGGCTTATATTCCCTGGCTCCAGGAACAGCATCAACGCAACAGCAGCTTTACCGCTGTGGGTACCGGGGTGTGTTTTTTGGCTGAGGCGGGGCTGCTCGATGATAAGCCGGCCACCACTCACTGGCACTATTTTGACCAGCTGCAGCGCAGTTATCCAAAGGTCAAACTGGCGCGTCAGCACTTTACCACCCAGTCCGGCAATATCTATTGCGCAGCCAGTATTAATGCGATGGCAGAGCTGATTATGCACCAGGTGGAGCGCATCTTTGGTCGGGTTATCGCGCGCCAGGCGCAGCGCAATTTTTTCCATGAGATTCGCAATTTATCCGAGCCCCTAAATCTCGGTGATCAGCATAACACCCACAGCGATGAGGCTATTGTGCAGGCGCAGATGTGGCTTCAGGATAATTTAAGCAAGCAGTTAGCAGTGCCAGAGCTGGCAGCGCAATTTGGTATGAGCAGACGAACCTTTAATCGGCGCTTTGTCGCAGCAGTGGCGATGACCCCGGGGGATTACCTTACCGATGTGCGTATGACCTTTGCCTGTGATCTATTAAAGAACACGGATTTAACCATTTTGGAGATTGCGGGGTACAGCGGCTACAACGATGCCAGCTGGTTTTCATCGCGCTTTAAGCACTGGTCTGGCAATAGTCCTAAGGAGTATCGCCACACCGTGCGCGGAAAGCTATTTTCCACTGAGGTGACTTGAGCGCCACCTCAGCAGAAACTATAGCTAAATAATGAGTACTTAGATAATACGGACGTGGATAACACCTTCGACTGCGGCGATCTGGCCCTTCAAGCTGTCATTGAGGTCACCCTCGATATCGATAATATTGTAAGCAATTTCATCGCGGCTCTTATTCACCATATCGACAATATTGATCTCGCCGTCGGCTAATACAGACAGCACGCTACCCAAAACTTTGGGCACATTTTTATTGGTGAAGGTGATACGTGTTCCACCATTGCGCGACATTTTAATCTTCGGATAGTTAACCGAATTGTGGATGTTGCCGTTCTCGAGGAAATCCATCAGCTGGTCGGCAGCCATCACTGCACAGTTCTCTTCGGCTTCTTCGGTGCTGGCGCCAATATGTGGCATCAACAAGACATCCTTGCGTCCGAGCAGCTCAGGGGCTGGGAAGTCAGTGATATAACCGGCAATCACACCCGCGTCCAACGCGGCGACCATATCGGCGCTGCTGACAATCTCTTCGCGAGCAAAGTTAAGAATCTTGGCGGTGCTTTTCATGCCGGAAAGGGTCTTGCTGTTAATCAAGTGCTTGGTCGCAGCTATGGCTGGAACATGCAGGGTAATAAAGTCTGAGCAGGCCAACAGCGCTTCGAGATTTTCCATACGCTCAACACTGCTAGACAGCTGCCAGGCTGCCTCAACCGATATCGCCGGATCGTAACCCACTACATTCATACCCAGCTCAAGAGCCAAGTTGCCAATCATCGAGCCGATGGCTCCAAGACCAACCACACCCAGTGTTTTGCCCTGAATTTCGCCACCGGCAAAATTCTTTTTCTCTTTCTCTAGCAACTTGCCCATCTCGCCTGAATCGGTGATCTCGGTGAGGCCCTGAACATAGTTCATGCCGCCGTAAATATCCCGTGAGCCCATCAGCAGTGCCGCGACAATCAATTCTTTTACCGCGTTGGCATTGGCCCCCGGGGTATTGAAGACAACGATGCCCTGCTCAGTGTAATCAGCAACAGGAATATTATTCGTACCAGCGCCAGCGCGGGCAATAGCAACCACGGACTCGGGCATAACTTCAGTGTGCAGTTTCTGGCTGCGCAACAAAATACCATCTGCATCAGTACTTTCGCTGGACACCTCATAGCGGTCGGTAGGAAAGCGGCTCAGGCCTTTGGATGAAATGGCATTGTAGGTACGAATTTTATACATAATTTTTGGGATCTCGGTTTTTAATCTTTTAGTCAGTGGCTCTTGTTTACCGTCTTAGTGCTTACGCGTCTTTTGTTTACGCGCTTACTTCGCTATAGGCCCAATCGAGCCACGGCAGCAGTGCCTCTAAGTCGGCTGCCTCAACTGTGGCGCCACACCAGATACGCAGGCCGGCGGGTGCATCGCGGTAGGCACCTATATCGTAGGCAACAGCCTCTGAAGCTAACAACTTAACAATCTGTTTAACCTGATCTGCGTCGAGATCAAGGGTCAAGCAAACACTGGTATTAGATATTTGCTCCACTTCCTGCGCCAGGAAATGCGCCCAGGGGCGGTTCTCAACAAAGCTTTTGATAACATCGAGGTTGGCGTTGGATTTGGCAATCGCTGCTGGCAGCCCGCCGATCGAGCGCACCCAGTCGAGGGCGTCGAGATAATCGGCAACGCAGAGCATCGACGGTGTATTAATGGTTTCGCCGCGGAAAATACCTTCAATTAATTTGCCACCTTTGGTCAGGCGGAAAATCTTTGGCAGAGGCCAAGCCGGCGTGTAGCTTTCCAGACGCTCAACCGCACGCGGGCTGAGAATCAACATGCCGTGACCGCCTTCGCCACCGAGAACTTTTTGCCAGCTGTAGGTGACTACATCGAGCTTTTCCCATGGCATCTCCATAGCGAAAACTGCAGAGGTGGCATCACAGATAGTCAGGCCGGTGCGCTCATCGCTGATCCAGTCGGCATTCGGCAGCTTGACGCCAGCGGTGGTGCCGTTCCAGGTAAACACGGTGTCGTGATCAGGGTTGGCCTGGGTCATATCCGGAAGCTGACCGTAGTCCGCAGTAAAGCTGCGGAGGTTGTCTAATTTGAGCTGCTTAGTGGCATCAGTGAGCCAGCCGCTACCAAAGGATTCCCAGGCAAAGATATCTACTGGGCGGGCACCGAGCACGGACCACATGATCATTTCAAAGGCACCGGTATCTGAAGCGGGAACTACGCCTACCCTATAGCCTTCCGGCAAACCGAGAATCTCTGCTGTGTCAGTGCAGGCACGACCCAGTGCAAGCTTGCCGACATTGGAGCGATGCGAACGGCCCAGAGTGTCGATATCAAGATTGTTGAGGTCATAACCCGGACGCTTAGAGCAGGGGCCAGAGGAGAAGTTTGGATTGGCAGGCTTATTAAGTGGCTTCATGGAGTGCGGTGACTTCTTTTGATTATCAAATTGGGTAAAAAGGACAGCGATCTTAGCCGCAAAGTGTAATTGCAGCATGCGGCCCTATAAAGTGCTTTTTCTCATTGTGATTATTGATCTGGCCTATTAAGGCCAGACTAATTGTCTATTGCCGGACCTGCTTACTGCGCAGCGGCGCGTTCCTTGGCAATCAGGAAGTCGGCAACTTTTATCATGCCTTCAAAGCCACCAGACATTCTGGAACTGACTCTGTACTTGCCGTTAACTACCATCTCTGGCGTTCCCTGAGTGCGATAACCGCGCATCCGGGCTTTGGCTTGATTGACCATACTGCTCATACCGAAGGAGTTGTAAACCTGAGAAAACTTCTCAGCACTAACACCGGCGGCGATAAAGAATTTGGCCAGGTCCTGCTCTGTGCTAATCGCTTCGCGCTTAACATGAATAGCTTCAAAAATCGGCATATGCACCTGATCTAGCACTTTCAGCATGGTGGCGCTGTAGTAGGCCCGCGCATAGGCTTCCATCGCTGGCTGCCACACAGCTGGGGTGCGCTGCATATCAACATCTGCGGCCAGTGAATCAACCCAGGGCTCAAGTACGGCCTCAAAGTTAAAGCAGTGACCACAGGAGTAAGAAAACACTTCATTGACTTCGATCTTCGCCGGATCAGCTGTTCTGACAGCCTGTGGTAGTACTTCGTAATCAACGCCAGCTTTATAAGTACTGTCTTCAGCTGCACAGCCCAGTGAAACGGGCAGTAGAAACATCAAGAACACATAACTCAAAATACGTCGCAACATAAAAAACTCCTGTAAAACTGTCTAGTTGTCCACCAAGGCTAAGAAGGACAGGGCTCGAATTAGAATCAATTTAGAATCAAATTTAAGAGCAGAGCACCGCCCAATTTAAAAATCAGTTGAGGCCAGAGATGTAGTTCGCTATGGCTTTAATCTCTTTATTGCTCAGTCGCTCAGCAACGCCCTGCATAATCTTAGCGTTGGCACCACTGGCGCGCTCACCGCTTTGATACTTAAGCAGTTGGCTTTCAATATAATCTGCATGCTGACCACCCAGTGCAGGATAACCCGCCGGGCCATTGCCGGTTCCAGCTGGAGAATGACAGCCAGTACAAGAAGGCACACCCGTCTTGAGGTTGCCGCCGCGATAAATATTTTCGCCGAGTTCCAAGGCTTCGATAGGATCGCTGTAGCCAATCATGGTAATTTCCTGCGCGCCCGCAATGCTGCGCTGCTGGCTGTCGTAATAGGCAGCCATATCTTGCAGGTCCTGATCAGAGCTGTTATCGAGTAAACCGGTCATAGAGGCAATCATCCGCTCACCCGATTTGATCGTCTGCAATTGACGGTAGAGATATTTTTCGCCCAAGCCAGCTAGCTTAGGAAATGCGGAAACCATGCTATTGCCATCGCTTGCATGACAGCCAGCGCACATTGCTACCTTGTTTTTTCCTGCTGCAGCATCGCCAGATGCCAAAACCTGATTAGCTGTGAATGCAGCTACCAGACAAATAATCGTTAAAAAGCTTTTTTTCATGGTTAATCAACTCGTGCAATCGGCTAGAATAGGTTTCGTTCGTGCAACTACTTTTATCGGTACCCTAGCCATGTCGGCTAAAGCCGGCGCATTATATACCAATAAGCGCCAACTCTTACAGCCAGATAGTGACCCTTTATTCATGGATTCAAATCATATCGATTATCAGCGCGTCACATTTCTGACCAGCGCCCCCTCAATCAAGCAATGTCCTGAAGACAGTGGCTGTGAAGTTGCCTTTGCCGGGCGTTCAAATGCCGGTAAATCCAGTGCAATTAACACCCTTACACGGATCCGCGGACTGGCCAGAACCAGTAAAACCCCGGGGCGGACACAGCTGATTAACTTTTTTGATCTGGGCGATGATAAGCGCCTAGTCGACTTGCCCGGATATGGCTATGCCAAAGTGCCGATTGAGATGAAACGCGAGTGGGACCGAGATCTCGCCGAATACCTACAGAAGCGTCAGAGCCTCGCAGGTTTAGTGCTGTTGATGGATATTCGCCACCCGCTGCAGGAATTTGATCTACAGATGCTCAACTGGGCGGCCCAGGCCGGTTTGCCTGTGCATATTTTGTTGACCAAATCAGATAAGTTAAAGCGTGGCCCTGGGCAGAGCGCCCTGCTGATGGTTGAACGCCATCTGCGCAATATGGATCCTGGCTGCACCCTGCTGAGTGTGCAGACATTTTCATCCTTAAAGAAGGTCGGACTGCCAGAACTAGAAGGTGTTTTGGCCCACTGGCTCAACGCAGATTTTATTGACCCCGCCGCACTCTAAAATACGGCTTTTAACAAACGGTGTTTTAACAAAACATGCAGACAAAAAAAACCCGGTCCAAAGTTGGACCGGGGTCTGCGTTGCCTTGCTTGGGAGTTTCAGCGTTGCAGTTGCTTAGGTTGGGGGAGAGTAAGCAATCATGTCTTGCACGTAATAAGACAGGCTGAAACGAGATAGTTCACAAATAATTCAAATAAAGTGAAAATATTTTTAAACTTGCGGGCAAGTGTCCCTTTCACTCGCCCTTTTGTGTGGCTAGTCCGCCGAAAAAGACTAGTGCGCCTCATCCCAGTTATCGCCAACGCCTATATCGACCACCAGTGGCACTAAGAGCTCAGCGGCGTTCTCCATAAGGTCGTTAAGGCCTTTCTTAACCTCATCCATCTCCGACTCAGGCACTTCAAGGACCAATTCATCGTGCACCTGCATAATAATTTTGCTGGTTAAGTCACTACCTTCTAACCAATTGTGCACATCGATCATCGCTAGCTTAATAATATCCGCCGCGGTGCCCTGCATCGGCGCATTGATCGCGGTGCGCTCGGCAGCCTGACGGCGCATGCCATTGCTAGCATTAATCTCCGGCAGATAGAGTCGGCGGCCAAAGACGGTTTCGACAAAGCCATTTTCTGCGGCGGTGTGGCGGATATTGTTCATATAGTTTTGCACACCAGGATAGCGGGTGAAATAGAGTTCGATATATTCAGCAGCCTGTTTGCGGTTGATGTTCAGCTGGCGCGCTAGGCCAAAGGCTGACATGCCGTAAATAAGACCAAAGTTAATCGCCTTGGCGCTGCGTCGTTGGTCGGTGGTCACCTCGTCGTTCTCGACACCAAAGACTTCCGCGGCCGTGGCCCGGTGAATATCTTGGCCGGCACTAAAGGCCGCCAACAGACTGGGGTCCTCTGACAGATGCGCCATAATACGCAGCTCGATTTGGGAGTAATCCGCCGCTACCAGCTTGCAGCCTGGGGCGGCAATAAAGGCCTGGCGCACGCGACGACCCTCGGCGCTGCGCACCGGGATATTTTGTAAATTGGGGTCTGATGAGGAGAGTCGTCCGGTGGCGGTTCCCGACTGATGATAGGAGGTATGAATGCGCCCGGTGACCGAGTTGATCATAGTCGGCAGTTTATCGGTATAGGTGGATTTTAATTTCGCCAGACCGCGATGCTCTAAAAGTACCTTGGGCAGCGGATAGTCCAACGCCAGTTCTTGCAACACTTCTTCTTTGGTCGAAGGAGCGCCCTTGGCGGTTTTCTTGAGTATCGGGATCTGCAGTTTTTCAAACAGTATTTCCCCCAGCTGTTTCGGCGAAGCCAGATTAAACTGCTGCCCTGCCAATTCCCAAGCCTCAGTTTCCAACTCCCCTAACCGTGCCGAGAGTTCCTGACTCTGCTGAAATAGCAGGGTGTCATCAACCAGCGCACCGGTGCGCTCGATCCGCGAGAGGACCGGCACCAAGGGCAGCTCAATGTCTTCGAAAACTTTTTTCAGTGTCGGCTCGGCGGCAACGCGGGGCCATAGGGTTTGGTGCAGACGCAGTGTGATATCCGCATCTTCGGCGGCATAGGGGCCGGCCTGTTCAAGGGCGACCTGGTTAAAGGTCAGCTGGGTAGCCCCTTTGCCGGCGACATCGGCAAATTTAATCGTCTCTTCACCCAGGTAGATAAGCGCCAAACTGTCCATATCATGGCGACTGCCCACCGAGTCGAGAACATAGGATTCAAGCATGGTGTCGAAGGCGATACCACGCAGTGTGATGCCATGTTGGGCTAGCACACTCATATCATATTTTAGATTTTGACCCACTTTAGTGAGCGCGGGATCTTCTAGGTAGGGCTTGAGGCTCTCCAGTACAAACTCTGGCTTGAGCTGCTCCGGCGCACCCATGTAGTCGTGAGCAAAGGGAATGTAGCAGGCCTCTCCCGGCGCAGTGGAGAGCGATATTCCCACTAGCTTTGCGCGCATATAGTCGAGACTGGTGGTCTCTGTATCCACGGCGACTAGGTCGGCAGACTGTATTTTCTCGATCCAGACTGCCAGATCTTTTTCAGTTAAGACAACTTGGTAGTCTTTCACTATGACCGGCGCATCAACCGGAGCAGCGACTAGGCCATCCAACTCAGCGGTTGGCACCACTTTCCCTGCAGCCGCTGGCTTGGCATGAGAGTTGGTCTGCGCTTCGTCAATCCAGGTCTTAAATTCCATATCCTTAAACAGACTGAGCAAAGCGGCTTTATCGGGCTCGCCATTCTTTAATTCAGACAGGTGTATCGGCATTTCAACGTCGGTTTTAATCGTCGCAAGCTTATAGGAGAGGTAGGCCAGCTCTTTGTTCTCGACCAGTTTGGGAGACATAGTTTTGGCTCCGCGAAAGGCCAGACCAGCCACATCGTCTAGGCGTGCGTAAATATCGTCCAGGCTGCCTATGCCCTGTAGTAATCCCAGCGCAGTCTTCTCCCCAACTCCGGGTACGCCGGGAATATTGTCGGACTTGTCACCGAGCAGCGCCAAGTAATCAATAATCAGTTCCGGCGGAATACCAAATTTGTCGATCACCCCTGCCCTGTCCATAGCGCTGTTGTTCATGGTGTTGATCAAGGTGATATGTTCATTGACCAGCTGGGCTATATCTTTGTCGCCAGTGGAAATCACCACTGCCTGTTTGGCCGCGGTCGCCTGCACCGCCAGGGTGCCAATCACATCGTCGGCCTCTACACCGTCAATAATTAACATGGGCATGCCCATGGCTTCAATAATCTGATGGATCGGCGCTATCTGCTCGCGGAGATCGTCCGGCATCGGCGGTCGATTGGCTTTGTACTCGGTGTAAATCTCGTCGCGGAAGGTTTTGCCCTTGGCATCAAAGACCACCACATGCGTGCTATCCGGATAGTCTTTCTGCAGTCGCCGCATCATATTGATCACACCTTTAACGGCGCCAGTCGGCTTGCCTTTGCTGTTGGTCAGCGGTGGCAGTGCATGGTAGGCGCGATAGAGGTAGGAGGAGCCATCGACTAGAATCAGCGGGGTAGTAGTGTCCATATTTTCCACGAGAGTTGTTAATGAAATAGCGTTAATAGATAAGAGAGCATCAATAATGAAGCTGCAGGATACAGGATTTTCCTGAGCCTGTTGATAATTCATAGGCTCAGGAAGACGCTTAATCAGCCGTTAAAGCAGCTCTTAAACTGCGTCGTCAGACTCTGCATAAAGCTAGCATAGCCATTCCCAACCAGAGCTTGATCTAGACCCTGAATATCAATCAGAGCCACGGG
>Ga0307488_10003513_pt1 | contig 13108 bp, 10 predicted proteins | sample SB02metaG_FD_202248 | JGI IMG/M metagenome (GOLD analysis project Ga0307488, IMG submission 202248) | Sea-ice brine microbial communities from Beaufort Sea near Barrow, Alaska, United States - SB 0.2 | ecosystem: Environmental > Aquatic > Marine > Coastal | place: USA: Alaska | collected...
TGGACATTAATCTGGGACTAATAGTCGCGTCGTAATTATCTGCCAGATTCAAATAGTAGGGTTGTTCGAAGCTCACGCCTGTGGAACTGCTGCTACCCGGTTTGGGCGTCAAAAAGCCCGTCTGGCGCTCGTCCGTTACCGGAAAGGAATAATAAGGCAAGTAAAATAACGGTATATCCTGCACATAGAAAAAAGCATTGCGCGCCACACCCCGGGAACTGTCCGGGCGCACCTGGATGCTGTCAGCGTGGATCAACCAATCTTCATCACCCACTGGACAAGTGGAAAACGTCACGCCGCCCAGTTTAATGCCTTCTTGTTCGTCAACTAACAACTGCTTAGCCTGGCCGCGGGCATTGAACTGGGTAAATTCGTAGGCGGTGTCGGCTATTTCCAGGCGGTTAGTCTGGGTATTAAGTACGATTTTCTGGCTGGTGACACTCAGTTGTGGATCCTGATATTTTACGTCACCTATGGCTGTGAGCTGCTGGATATTACGATCAATTCTGGCGCTATCAGCCTTAATGTGTGCATTTTCGCTGGTAATCTCAACGTTGCCTTGAAACTCCGCCAAAGTATCTTGTTGGATCGACGCCATGTTGGAGATAACTTTGATCTGTCCAGTTGGTAGACGTTTCTCTACCTGGAATGTATTTACCGGCGTTTGGCATAATTCCTGGGCAGCGCCAAAGGCACTCGGAACAAGGAAAAATAACACGCTTAGAGGTTGTTTGATTTTCATACGGTAGGGTAAAGATGCAGCCTAATAATAGTTGAAATCATACTAATTAAGCTCCAATTTTAAGGGTTTCACGCAGATTTACCAGTAGACTTGCAAAAAAAGACTTATTTCGCCATTCTTCGCTTCTCAAACGCAGACTTATACGAGGCCCCAAGTGAGTAAATTGGCACAAAGACAAGCACAATTGCTGGATTGGATTAATAATTCTACGCCTTTTTTGTGTCAACAATTGGATATGGTATATGGCGATGCCAGCTTTCGTCGTTATTTTCGCTTTACATACCAACATCAGTCAATCATCGCGGTTGATGCGCCTCCGGAGTTTGAAGACAGCCAAAAATTTGTCTTAATTGCCGAACTTTATGCTAAAAACGGCTTATCAGTGCCCCAGGTACTGGCCCATGATCAACATCAAGGGTTTTACTGTTTGCAGGATTTCGGTAATCGTTTGTTCGCAGCCGCCCTTGACCAGACAAGTTGCCAGCATTTATATCCTCAAGCACTGGGATTGTTGCCCAGTGTACAATTATGCACCAGCACATCACAGGCCAACTTGCCTGGGTTTGATGACAACTTATTAACGGCAGAGTTCGAAATTTTCACCCATTGGCTACTCAATGTACACCTGCAGCTGACATTGTCAGCGCAAGAACACCTTATTGTGTCACAGACTTTTACCTGTTTGCGGGCTAATTTTTTTGCACAGCCCCAAGTAGGGGTGCATAGAGATTTCCATTCCAGAAATTTAATGTTGCTGGATGATGGCAACATAGGGGTCATTGATTTTCAAGATGCCGTACTGGGGCCTATCACCTATGATGCTGTGTCCTTGTTACGTGATTGTTACCAGCGCTGGCCATCTGCCTGGGTGGATCAGTGGTTTGCAAACTGGCATGCACAATATTATGGTCAATATTCATTTGAGCAGTTCAAGCGCTGGTTTGATCTCACCGGTTTGCAGCGTCATATCAAGGCCAGCGGTATCTTTGCTCGTCTTTATCACCGGGATGGCAAAGGGCACTATTTGGCTGACATTCCCCGTACTCTGGAGTACCTGTGCGAAATAGGCGGGCAGTACAGTGAATGTGAGGCCTTTGCCCGGCTAATTACCCATAAGATCATACCGCGATTGACTGAGGTGGAAGAAAAGATGCAAAGTCAAAACAGGGAACCCCAGCAAACTGACACGGCTAAGTTACCCCCGGATCATACTAGTGATAGTGACGTTTCCCGTGGCCATTAAAACGGCGATGATCCTGGCGGCAGGGCGCGGTGAGCGTATGCGGCCTTTGACCGACGAGGTACCCAAACCCCTGCTGAAAATTAATGACAGGCCACTGATCGAATATCATATCCTGGCCCTTGAAAAGTCAGGTTTCAGCCGCATTGTCATCAACCATGCCTGGTTAGGGCAGCAAATAGTCGATTATCTGGGAGATGGTCAACGTTTTGGCGTGCAGATCATTTACTCACCAGAGGCTACAGCCCTGGAAACCGCTGGCGGCATTATTAATGCCTTGCCTGTGCTATGCCCGGATGGGGTCAACCCAACTTTTGCTGTGGTCAATGCCGATATTTTCTGTGATTATGATTATACAAAGTTACCGACCCATTTAGGCAATGACCTGGCTCATCTGGTGTTGGTGAATAATCCTCCTCATAATCCCGCTGGCGATTTCGCCATAGAGTCTGGGCGTTTAGGGCAACAAAGCGAACCAAGGTTTACCTTCAGCGGTATTGGTTTATATCACCGGGATCTGTTTACCGGTCGGCAAGCAGGTAGCCTGCGTTTGGCCGTGGTCTTGCGTGATGCAATCACACGTGATCGAGTCAGGGGGGAAGTCTACGCTGGGCAGTGGATTGATATTGGTACCCCAGAACGCCTGGCACAATTGAATACAATGGAGCGGATCGCACACTATGATAGGTAAAATTTTAGGTACCATTTTTGGTTATATGTTTGGACGTATCCCCGGTGCAATCCTGGGTTTTATAGTCGGGCATATGTTTGATAAAGGTTATAGCCGGGACTTTAATCAAAAGGGGGGCTTTAGCGGCTTTTTTACCAGCCAGGATGATTTTAAAAAACAGGCTGTTTTTTTCCATGCGCTGTTTTCAGTAATGGGACATGTTGCCAAGGCTGATGGGACAGTCAGCGACATCGAGATCAAAATGGCCAGCACCCTGATGGATCAAATGGGGCTGGAGGGGGAAACCCGCAAAGAAGCCCAACAAGCCTTTCGCGAAGGCAAAGATGCAGATTTTGCACTAACAGAGATATTGGTTGAATTTAAGGAGTCATGCCACGGTCGGCGTGACATCATGCAGGTGTTTTTAGAGATCCTGATCCAGGCGGCTTATATTGACGGCAAGTTGGACAAAGCCGAGCAAAAGGTACTGGAAGAAGTCGCCCGGCATTTAGGATTCAAGCAAAATGAACTGCTTTATCTGCTTTCGGTGTTTGAAGCTGAAATGCGCTTTCGCCAGGGGCGGGGACAGCAACAAGGTGGCTCACGCCAGCGCAGCCAATCTGCTTATTCGGCACAACAGTCACTAAAAGATGCCTACCAAATCCTCGGGGTGAGCAAAAACGACGACGATAAAGAAGTGAAAAAAGCGTATCGCAAATTAATGAGTGAACATCATCCCGATAAGCTGGTGTCCAAAGGTTTGCCCAAACAGGCATTGGAACTGGCAAAAGCCAAGGCTCAGGATATTCAGGCTGCATACGAGATGATCAAAGAAAAACGCGGCATGCGTTAGCCCACCGGGGATACTGGCCGCAGCCACTATCCCGCTGCCCTGATGTTACTTGGGCAGTCACCCCAGGCGTTTGCCAAAGACACACAAAGTGAAATTGGTCAGGCGGTGCCTATATTGATTAAGGCCAACCAGTAATATTAGGGTGTTAATTACTTAACTAGCCTAAGTATGTCTTTGAACTCGGGTGCCTGGCAAGTACCCACGAGTTCATACAAGCACATCTCCACGGTAGTGAGCTGTGCCCCGTTTAGTACCAATTTGGTGATGGCCAGTTCTTTATTGAACTCGGTGCGTGAAGATATGCAGTCGCATACCAGCTCCACCTGATACCCAAGGCGCAGTAAACTCAAGGTGGTCTGGTAAACACAAACATGGGCTTCCAGGCCACAAACCAGCCACTGGCTTACGCCTGATTGCTGTAGTGCTTGCATAAACTCCGGACTATCACAGCCATCGAAAGTATATTTGCTTATGGCTTTATTCCCTGCCAAAGCATCAAAGACCACAGCTGTGGTGCTACCCAGTTTGTCAGGATTTTGCTCCAAACATAAAATAGGTAAGTTGAGTGCCTGGGCGCCTTTGATTAACCTGACGGCGTTTGTCAGTAGTAATTCACTTTGGTGCACCCTATTGGCCAATGTACCCTGGATATCTATCACCAGCAGACCCACTTGCTCTTTTTTTAGCATTGTATTCTCCCAACAGCCGACGGTTTACTGGCTTGAAGCCAACCTAAGATCCCATTAAGGTATATATCATAATGTTGTTAACGGGGTGGAAATTCCGCTGTAAATTCAGCTATACGAGTTAAATAGGGTATAGCGTGACAACTAAACAAATTCCTGATGCCTTTTGAAAACATGCCCAAGGGCATTGCCTATCAGCTTAAAGACTACTGTGAGCTGGTCGTCATCAAAGGCCGCTGTATTCGCGAAGATAAAGCCGGGTATATCGATACCAGCCATAGCCCCACACCGAGCATCAAAGGCTAAGAGGGTTGGGCAAGGCCAAAGTGTTACTCAAACGCGCCAAATAGTCCCCCCTTACAGAAATCAATGAAACCACGCATTACCATAGGGGCCAACGGGGTATTACGCGGCCCTAAATCTGACGCAATTATCATTTGTACTAATTCCCAGACCCAATTGAGGTGTGATTTACGCTCGCCCCCTTTTCACTAACACTACTCTTCAAAAAAATAGTCTTATTTGGATCGTTAAGTAATTAACATGAATGTCTCAGTAAATTGATAGGCAAAATCTTTAGCGGTATTCGCTAAGGCTTGCACGGTTAACTTAGTGGGATTTCCAACTATTTAATATTAACGCCTTTGTAGGGCCGTACTCCACAATCGGGTTGAGTAAGCTAACCAACCCAACCCAACCCAACCCAACCCAACCCAGGTCATCAATAAATTGCCACCTCGGGAATGAGTTAAACGCCAGGGGGATTGGCAAACGCTTACGATTTTGCACTATGACCTAATCATTCCCACGCAACGAATGTATTGCCGGTTGATTGATGTATTGACGTAAGGGCCAGTAACAAGCAAACAAAGAGAGTAGCGCAATGGCAGTCACGGTTAGTGCAAAGATAGGTAACAAATCGAGCCCGACATAGATAGTGACGACCTCTTTAAAGGCAATATATAGACCCAACATCAGCACAACGCTCAAGGCAATACCCAGTGTTATTACCCAGGCGTTGTCTTTTACTATTAAACCAACGAGTTGCTTACGTTTTGCACCAATGGCCATACGTGTACCCAGTTCAAAGCGGCGCATTTGGGTGCCGTAACTCAAGATACCGTATAAACCTATGCTCGCTAAAAACAGGGTGATAATGGCAAGTACCGCCGTGGTAATGGCGGTAGTATATTGGGCGAATAATTGTTGCTGACGGACGTCAGCTAAGTTATCCAGGGAAAATAATGCGTAGAGACTGCTTACCTGATTTAGGGCTGATACCACTTTTTCACGACTAATGGTTTGGCCGGCACCTAACCGCAAGGTCATTTGCGTCATTGCCAGACTGCTATGGAAATAGGCCCGAATGGGTATATCAGAGCGAGCGGGCATCAATATACCTTTAACCACACCAATGACGGTGAATGTATCGGATCCTCCCAGTGAAATCTGCATGCCTAACGCACTTCCCTCTGAGTTCAGGCGTTTGGCAAACACGTCATTGATGATCATGACTCGGGTATTGTCCCTTATGTCGGCTTCGCTAATATAATCCCCCTCCAATAGCGGTTGGTCGATCATAGTGAAATAATTGTGCCCTATCGATTTTGTTTCGGGAGTGAAATTTTCATTAGTAGTAACAGCCGTCATAGCCCTGAGCCCAAAACGACCTAATACTGAGCCAGATTGAGAAATTTCTTCTACCTGGGGCAACTCAAGGAGTCTCTTTTTAAGTTCTATCATCATCGGGCCCACTTCTTCGGGAGGTGGCATTTCAGGTGCCGATACCGATAAACTCAGATGCGACATGTTATCCACATTGAATCCACTGGGTTGTGTAATCGTTGCCACGGCCTCCTTGAACAAACTGATATTGGCAAACACTAATATTGTAGCGATGGCGACCTGACTGACAATTAATGCCTGGCGGAAACGTTTAGAAACCTGCACCCCCGTGCCTTTACCGCTGGATTGCAAGATAGAGTTGAGTGCCCGATAGTTGATCATTTTGCTGCTTACAAAAGCAAACAACAGCGCAAATACCAGGGCGAAAAATAATGCTACCACAACGGTAATGGTATTGAGACTGAGCTCGTTAACCCGTGGCAGTACTGAAACCAAATACGTTTGTAAGACATAAAAACCACAGGCTGCAATAACCAGCGCCAGGAGGATAGAGAGAAACATCAACAAGCCTGATTCGGCTAATAAACCGCGAAACAAGTGGGATTTTTTTGCACCCAGGGCCGCGTAGATAGCCAATTGACGCTGCTGCTGGGCGGTGCGTGACATAAACAAATTCGCAATATTGGCGAAAGCGATTAGCACTAAACCCAATACCCCCGCCAGCAATAAGTAGACGGTTTTTTTGCTGTCACCCAAAATGACACTTTGCAATGACTGCAATTTCATGTCGATTGACCAACCGCTGAAAAAAGGGATAGCAGCGACATTTTCAAGCCAGGTATCATTCACCAGTGGGGTAATGATCTGCTGGGCCTGTGCCACTGATATTTCGGCCTTGAGTTTTCCCACAAAAGTCAGTGCACTACTGATATTGCCCCAGCGCTCTTTCAGATTGGCATCCAGGTTGTAATCCCAGGGAAACCACATACCTACTTCAACGCCGGTGCGCTTGATTTGCGGTTCAACAAAGTCTTTGCCTAACACCCCAATCACCCGATAGCTGACACCACTGAAAGAGACCTTGGTATCTAAAATATCTGGGCTACTGGCAAACTCATTCTGCCAGGTTTGGTAACTCAATATAGCCACAGGATTAAAGGTATCTAAGGCTTCGGTATCTGCAAAAAGCCGCCCCATATGTAATTGTGCTGCCAATAATGTAAACCACTCAGGAGTGGCATAACCCGTATTTAAGGTCGGTTGATTAGGCAATGATGTCAGCACATCCTGGCCATATTGAATAAGCGCTGCTGCTTCAAAAACATCTTGATTTTTATATAAGTGTATTAGTCCGGGATAGGTAAAGGATTCGGCGTTGGTTTCACCGATTTTATCACCGACGGCATGGGCAACATTGTATAACGTATTTTGTTCCGGGTAGGGTAATGGCTGTAAAATCAACAAATAACCCAGCGTTAATATGCACAGCAATGCCCCCAAGGTAGTGCCCATGGTTATAACCACTGTGGCCACAAACCCCTTTTTTTTCTGCAGACTCGTCCAGGCCTGCTTTTGCTGATAAATAAACTGGCTCATACCGCTTCTCTTAACTCTGGTATGGTTAGAATGGCACCATCGAGTAATTTAAGTTGGGTTTTGGCCATATCTGCATAGCGTGGATCGTGGGTTACCATACAGATAGTGGTGCCGCTGTCGTTGAGCTTTTCCAGTACGTCCATCACCTGGTCGCCACTTTTGGAGTCCAGGTTACCCGTTGGCTCATCCACCAACAAAATGGCGGGTTTGGCGACCAGGGCTCTGGCAATGGCGATACGTTGTTGTTGACCACCTGAAAGCTGGTTAGGTTTGTGACTGCTGCGGTGACTCATGCCGACTGACTCTAAACACTCAGCTACCCGCAGGCTAATCTCTTTATCGCTTGGCACCTTGGATTTATAGCGCAAGGGCAAGGCCACATTATCGAATACAGACAATTCATCAATTAAATTAAATGACTGAAAGATAAACCCTATCTTGCTATTTCTAATGTCTGCCGCTTGATCCAATGATAAATCGGTGACATTGACCCCTTCAATCTTATACTCGCCACTACTGGGCATATCCAACAAGCCTAGGATCGACAACAAGGTGGACTTCCCGCAGCCGGAAGGGCCGGAAATAGCGACATAGTCACCGGCATTGATGGTGATATCGATATTGTTAAGGGCATGGGTTTCTAATTCATCGGTCTCAAAAATTTTAGCAATATTTTTCATTTGAATTTTAATGTCGTCCATTGGCCTATTCCTTTTTATCTGTCTTTAATTAATTATGAGGGTTGGACTGGTCGACTGTAGATTCGACAAGTCTGAAATAATAAATTGTTCACCTACCAAAGCACCTGCAATAATCTGCATAAATTGGCCAGCCTGGGCACCAAAACGCAGTTCATGTAAACTCGCATTCTGCCCACTGTCTAATCGATACAAAGATATGGCGCTGTTCGCTTTAGCCCCGGCAGGGCGTTTGATAAAGTTCACATCTTGCAGGGTGTCAGCGATGATGATGCCATCAACGCTTAATTGGGGTCTGGCACTGGGTGGCAGTGCAGCGGGCAAGTCAATCTCAACTTCCACCGTATTGTTATCCACGATAGGGTCGATTCTGCTCACCACGCCCTCAATTTTACCGCGGCGGGTGTCGATGATCGCCTTTTTGCCAATAGTGACTAACTGGGCTTGACTCTGTGGCACTCGAATTAAGGCAATTAAGTCGGTCACACTGCCTATCAATGCGACCTCTTGCCCTGGTGCAAGGCTTTCTCCTAGCTCTACCGACAAACGCTGCAATACCCCATCAAGGCCCGCTCTGACGGTTAATTTATCCAGGCGAGATTGGGCGATATGTAGACGGCCTTGCTGCTGCTTAATGCGCTCACGTTGAATATTGACCGATTCGTCATGCACCAGCACCAGTTGCTCAATACGCTGCTTGAGGATGGCAATTCGCTGTTTAAACTGTTTTTCATCCAGGGCAGTTTGTTGAAAGGTTAGTTGAGACACTATCCCCAGTTCAACCAACTTTTCTTCGGCTATACGTTTAAGTGCAGCCGCATCGAAAAACGCGGTGATTTCGGCCAAATTTGCCGACTCATTGAGTGTTTCACGCTGATTGTTAAGCTTTAATTGACGTAAATTCGCTTGAGCCTGGATAAGCTCCTGCTCAGCATTTTCAACTTGCTGCACTAACTCGGGATTTTCTAAGCGCACAATCACGCTGTCAGCACTGACATGTGCGCCAGGCTTCAATACAATCTCTTTGACCGTTGCCGATGAAAACGACGTGATGAGTTGCTGCTTGTTAGAGGTTAAGGTGCCATAACCCTCAATAATGACCTCTAGCTCACCGTGTTGAACCGTTTCAATTAACAGGTTTTGTCGTTCGACAGACTGATTTCCACTCCCCGCGATCGCCCCGTACAGCAACATAATGATCACCATACTTAGCGCTATCATCAGCGCCTTTTTTGACCGCCAGGGTAATGATTTTTTTTTGGTTTTAGCTACATCCATTTATTTAATTCAAGCTCTTTATTTTATGCAACATTGAGAATAGCCCCATTGCTGAGACAGCCATTACGTGTACATGATACAAGAGCCGTGCCAAGCATATAAAACCATATTTAACAGGTGGTTAGCTTTTTATTAAGCAAGCAGGGCTGGGGGACAGTCCGATATCGGACCAAGGTAGTCCGGATTTGAAACTCAGTATGAGGGTGAATGTCTCTCAGTTGGTGCAGGCGGTAATATCAGGGTGGCGATCATGCCTTTTTGTGCTCCAGGGTTATTTTGCATCTCAATGGTACCGCCATGTTGCTCGATAATATTGCGACAAAATGTCAAACCTATCCCTTGCCCTTGTGGCTTAGTGGTAAACAGCGGCACAAATAAGTTGTCGATATTGGTGAAACCATAACCGTCATCAATGATGTTAATCACTGATTTTTTCTTGAATTGGGTAAACTGAATGTCCACGTTTTGCGCCTCTGCTTCAAAGGCGTTTTTAATCAGGTTAATAAACACCTGTTCAATAAAAGTGGCATCTACCCACAGTGTTTCAGCCGCAATGCTAAAATCCAGACGGTTAGTGGCAAACAAGCCCGTTAAGCGTTCCGCAAACAGACTGATATTGATAGCTTGCAGGTGTAGGTTAAGTTGCTGAGATAAAGAAGAGTAACGATTTACAAAATCCTGTAAATGAAAACAACGTTCTGAAATAAGCGCCAAGGCCTGCTTTTCTCGTGATGACTGTAATTTATCGCCCAGACTTTCGGCTAAAGATGACACCGGTGTGAGTGAGTTGCGAATTTCGTGGCTCATCACCCGAATAATTTGTTGCCAGGCATTGAGTTGACTGGCGCGAATAGCTGAACCAATATTGGCAAATACCAATAATTGATGGCGCTCACCACTGTCGATAAATTCACTTTGACTGACATGCCATTGCTGCTCTTTACCCGGCAGCTGCCAACCGCCGTCTACTTGCTTTAAACCAAGGAATTTGGGCGAAGCCATGCGAAACATTTGCCAGGGTTGGCCATAAAGCACCGCAAAGGCGGTATTAGCATAGGTGAGCTTTTGCTTTTGATTGAAGACCATCATGGGGGTGTCGAGCTGATCAATCAGTTGGTACAACAACATTGCATGTTGGTCATACTGAGACTTATGCGACTGCATTTTATCACTCAGCAGGGTCAATTCAGTATGAAATTGTGCGGTCACGCCGCGACTAAATTCAGATTTAGCGTACTGATTATAATCTTCTACCTTAAGCGCGTCGATATGCAATAAGGCCCGATCAAAAGCGGACAAAATCCGGCCTTTGAAGCGGGTAATGGCCATTAACAAAAACAAAGCAACAATGACCAGGGCCACACCTATACTCCATCCTTGCCAGTGTGCCGTTTTTAACAACCAAAATAGTGCCAACAAAAATAGCCCAGCGAACAAGCCTAATACTTTGACAATATAATGATCTAATGTATTACTTTTGAAGATCGGCATGTTTTTCTAAACGTCGATATAAAGAAGACTTGGTTAAACCCAGCAAGGCTGCTGCTTTGGGTACATGTTGCTCCACTGTATTTAGCGCCTGAGTGATAAGACGCCTTTCGGCTTCCTCCAGGGTTATCATAGGTAAACCAGCACCCACAACCTCGACGTTATCAGTGGTTTTAATATTAAGATCACTCACCGACAGTTCGGTATGTCTGCATAATAAAACGGCTCTTTCCATCAGATGACTTAACTCACGAATATTACCGGGCCAATGATAATCTTGTAGTGCCTTTGCGGCATTAACACTCAGTGGCAAACTCACCTTTTGGTACTTCTTACAATATAGATCAATAAAATACTCTGCCAGGGGCACAATATCCCCTTGCCGTTCTTTTAACGAGGGTACTCTAAATTCTATGGTGTTAATCCGATAAAATAAGTCTTCGCGAAATAACTCTTTTTCAATCAGCTGTTTAAAATCGCCATTGCTGGCACAGATCAACCGAATATTAGTGAATTGGCTTTGGCTTGAGCCCAACACCTCATATTCGCCCGTTTCCAGAACCCGCAATAATTTGGCTTGTTGTGACAAGGGAATATTGGCGATCTCATCTAAAAACAAGGTGCCATTTTTGGCCAATTCAAAACGCCCAACCCGACTCGATTTAGCGTCAGTAAAGGCGCCTTTGGTATGGCCAAATATTTCACTTTCAAACAACGATTCTGAAATCGCCCCCATATTGACCGCAATAAAGGGCCCGTTGTTATTGCCCGACTGACCATGAATATAGCTGGCTAATTGACTTTTTCCCGTGCCATTGTCACCGGTTAATAATATCGCCACATCGGTCATGGCTACACTGTTTATTTGCTGCATCAACTCATCCATGCAGGGTGATAGCCAAAGGTAAAAATCTGCTTCAACCTGGGTATTATCTAAACGTTGCTGTAATTTTTGATTTTGCTTTTTTAAAACTTTCACTGTGAGTTGCTGGGATATAACGTGTAAAAAGCGCTGATTCTTCCAGGGTTTTTCAATAAAATCACCCGCCCCTAGTTGCATCGCTTTGACGGCTAACTCGACGTTTGACCACGCTGTCATCGCCACGGCAGGTATACCGAGATCGGCTTTACTCAACCAGGTTAAAAATTCCAGCCCCTCCTCACCCGAGGTTGTATCGCGGGAATAGTTCATATCTAACAAAATCAAATCTACCCGATTTTGTTTGGTTAACTCTTTTGCCATTGCAGGGCTCTCGGCCTCGATAACCCGATATTGATTATCTTCCAGCACAAATCGAGCAGTAATGCGTATATCAGGACGATCATCAACCACTAATATAAGAGGTTTAGCCATGTAACTTTCCTTAGTCTTGTCCTCGGGTGCCAGCAGTGGCTCAGTCAGATAATAAGAGATAAAAATGATGTGGTGATGGTAAGTTGATCCTGATGTGATAACAAGCATCGGCATACCATGGCTGATGTTTGTTCTATGGGTAGACTTTTAAGGTATTTGGCCAGATGAGTCTGGTTAGTTTGGCTTTGCCCTTTTTATGGCTAATTATTGATATCGACCAGGTTAGGTTCAACGTCGAGGATGCCGTATTGTTGTTTTAATTTGTTGGTAAATGAACGGTTTTGCGCTAACCAGCGATTAAACTGCTCAATAATAAGCGGATATTTCAGTGAAGATAATTGGTATGAGAAAACCTGCCTGCTGGTATTTTGGCTGACTACCAACTTCTCTTTCATCTTCAATTCATTCAGATGATAGTTTGCCACTGCAAGATCAATATCCAGCCCATCAACGATATTATGGGTCAGCTGATTCACCAAAACTTTGGGGCTTGAATCTTCTAGGATCTTCACTTCACCTTGTTTAATTGCTCGACCCATTGCGTAGGAAGAAAGCCGGTGATGATACCGATATTTTTAAAAAAACCTTGTTTTTTATGCTGGTTTTTCTTCAAAATAACGGTGCCAGCCGTCATGCGCACCACATCATCACTATAATATATTTCTAAGTTTCGCGTATCCCAAGCCGTTTGCCAGCGCTGGTTGTCAGGAAATTTGAAGTCGATATTTTCTTCAAAAAACCATTTGGAAAACTGGTTGATGGGTAAGGGCAGGTAGGTGATTTTATGGCCGCTGTCGTCGGCAAATTTATCGAGCAAGTCTTTACTAAATGAAGGCTCTTGAGTATTAAAATCATAATAGGGGTAATAGGCAATATC
>Ga0307488_10003514_pt1 | contig 13108 bp, 27 predicted proteins | sample SB02metaG_FD_202248 | JGI IMG/M metagenome (GOLD analysis project Ga0307488, IMG submission 202248) | Sea-ice brine microbial communities from Beaufort Sea near Barrow, Alaska, United States - SB 0.2 | ecosystem: Environmental > Aquatic > Marine > Coastal | place: USA: Alaska | collected...
GCTGACAGCTAAGCTGACACACTACGAGCACTTAGTCGTTAGGCGAGTTATCCCCCGTGATACCCCAAGTTGAGCTGATAAAATACATTTGTGTTTGATTCCTCAAAGAAGCTCAAAAGTGAGCTGGGAAACTATATTTGTGAAGGCCCTGCCCCTTCCACGACGTCGGAAGTCCCGCCAACACGGGGACATTGTCTACCAGCAGTCCAAGCCCACATAGTAGGGCCTGGCAGATCTCGCGTCGCCACGCCATAGGATGCCATTGAACTCAAAGAACCGAGGGTTAAAAATGCGCTGGGTGCCGTGTGGCGTGTGCTGGGAACAAACTGAATTTTGCTGTCCCCACCCGCTAAGATGGCCCTCTTCCGCGTGTAAGGCTCGTTGTATGGGTCCGCCGGCATGCCGCCTTGCGTCGCCGCTGCCTCGGAGTAGGGCCTGGCGGATCTTTCTCGCCACGTAATCGACACTACCGCACTTTGCACCCTCGTCCTAATGAAGTACACGGCACCCGCACCCTACCTTGGCGAGCAACATGGCAACATCTGGCCCTGCCTCGGCCGCGGTGAGGCCCGCCGCGAAGGTGAACACGTGCAGCGAGCCGCCTACCCGGAACTCGTACATCTCCTGCGCCTCATCCTCGTCGCTCGACATCTTTCCCTGCCGCCGTCGTCACAAGCCGCCGTCACAAGAAATGGGACGACACACAAAAAGAGCAGCCAGGTGGCAGTCACGCAGGAGTCCAATTATCCATTTCTGGGCTCAACCTTACACCCTTTTTGTGGGATACACACGGCGGATACGGTCAGTAAGTGACAGAAACGGCATATGCTTGAGGAGAGCGTTACCTGTACGTCCTTGTCAGCGTTCAACAGCCTTCAATCATTCAAGCCTGTCAACATCACACATCTCTGCGTCGGCTCGGGCTGGGTCGCGGCGACTGGAACGATATACGCCATGGGTTCCTCGGGCACCGCGGTGCTCGTGCTCACCGCCGTACTGGCGGGGCCCACCCTCCTACCTCCCGCTCCCCACGCGCTCTCACTCGCTTCAACTCACACGTGCGCCAGTCTCCTCCACGAGTTCCCTGTTTTTAGCATGCATGCCCGACGGATCGCGCCCTCGCATGCGACGCGACTCGCTGAGCTCGTGGAACGCACGCCGCGTTCCGACCCACGACACGCTCACATAGATGCACATGTAAACGCCGTCGTCCTTCCACCGCTCCACGGGGCGCCGCTCGAACACACTGTCGCAGAGGCGACGACCTGCGACGGAACCGAACGACCACGAGTTGGTGGAAGAGAATAATAAGTGGTTCTGGTGCCGTTGGTTGGACCCTCGCGCGCAGGCGGCGGCGAGTGTGCGGCGAGTTAGCGCCGACTGCACCTGCACGGGCGCGAACGCCGGGTTTCCGCCCAACCAGTTCGCGCCCTTCAGCAACGCCACGCTGTTCCCTGCCGACTATGGCCAGACGTACCAGGCGTGGGATGCCATCGACTGCCCGGTCCAGTGGCAGGGGCTTACACTCGTCCACTTTTCAGCTGAGCCGCTTTTCCACTGAGCCGCTTCTGGCACAAAATATATCTTACACAACCCCCAATACCCCTACGCCCCCTGTCATACCTCCTACACAACCCCTCATTCATCCCTAAATGCACCCTCTATCCCACAGACAGCGCTTACGATGAGCTGAAAAGTGGACCAGTGTAAGCCCCTGTCCAGTGGCCCAATGCCTCCTACATCGGCGACTGGTGCTGCGACGCCTGGTGCTACGTGGACTCGACCTGCGCCTCAGCGGTGGGGACTGATGAATAGTGCTCGCCACGTCATAGGATGCCGTTTAACTCAAGAGATGAGGGGTCAAATGCCTTGAATGATGTGGTTGCACAGCTGTAGGGCCTGGTGGATAGTGCTTGCTACGTCATAGGATGCCGCTTAACTCAAGAAGCGAGGGTACACAATGCGTTTGATGACGCGGCGAGCAGTATCCGGAAGACATACTCCTCGGTGGCCTCCGAGCTCGTCGCTGGGCTGTACTACTCCAGCGACGCCACCAACTCCAGCGGGTAGTGCCGAGCGGCTATTGCTCGCCACTTCATCCAACGCGCTCTGAACCTCTGCACCCTCGTCTCTTGTGTGCAATGGCACCCCATCCTGTGACGTGGCGAGCAATATCCGCAGGGCCCTCTCATGTCTCATCCGACACTCTTTGAGACCTCGTCTCTTGAGGTTAATGTCACCCTATGACGTTGCGAGCACTATCCATCAGTCCCTACGAGCAGGGCGCTGCTGAGCGCCGCCTCCACTTCCGCCGCCGCCTGCCCCTACAGCTGTGCCTGCACCAACAACACGGGGTAGGGACTGATGGATAGTGCTTGCCACGTCATATAGATGCCATGTAACTCAAGAAACCATGGCTCAAACCGCGTTGGATGATATGGCAAGCACTAACCATCAGTTCCCTAACACGGGATTCCCATTCTACCTCGCCGCGCACGCGAACGCCACCATGTTCCCCGCCACGTACGGCAACACGTGCGAGGCAGGGGCTTACGCTCGTCCACGTCTCAGCTCGGCCTGTACCGTTTTTGTCGCTGACAGACCTACGGACGTCAACCAGCGTATCCCACAGGAAATGTGTGCGTTGAGCTAAAGAAGTGGACGAGTGTAAGCCCCTGGCACGAGGCGTGGGAGGAGGACTACTGCTCGGAGATGTGGCCAGGCGCGAACGACCCCGGGGGCTGGTGCTGCGAGTCGTGGTGCTACGTCGATGCCCAGTGCCCCACCGCCGTGCCCTCGTGGTACAACGGTGCAGGTTGACCCGAGGTTGTCCCTGTGTTGACCGCACTCGGTTTCCGTTCATTCAGCGCTAGAAGCTAAAATATGATGAACCGCTTTCAAACTCTGCTGTCAATTCTAATGTGCGCCGCTACGTCGTGGCAGAACGCCAGCGCCGCGCCCCTGCATTGGTCCTACAAGTCATGCAACGGCTCCGCCACCGCCGCCGCCGCCGATGCAACCACCGCCACCAGCGTCGACGACGAGGTGTGCAAGTGGTAGAGTCTGGCAGATATCGCTCGCACGTCATTGGGTGCCATTGCACTCACGAAACGAGGCTTCCAATACGTGTCGATGACGTGGCGGGCAATGGGCCTGTGGATGCGATTCAACTACAGAAACGAGGGTCCAAACTGCGGGTCGATGACGTGGAGGGCAATATCAATAATTGGCAGGCCCTAGCACATGGGAGCCGTCGGTGGCGTGCGGGTGCACGGGGACCAACGCCGGGTTCCCGTTCGACGTGCCGCCGCTCTACACCGACGCCACTATCTTCGACCTCAACTACGGCGAATCGTGTAACGCATGGGAGGCCAGCAAGTGCAACGAGATGTGGCCTGAGAATGACGAGCTCGGCGACTGGTGCTGCACGGTAGGGACAGATGGATAGTGCTCGCGTACTCCACGTCATAGGACGTCATTCAACTCAAGCAACGAGGGTTCAAATACGTTTGATGACGTAGCGGGTAGTATCCACCAGTCAAGGCATCCTATCAGGTGGCGAGCACTATCCATCAGTCCCCTACAGGACGGATTGGTGCTACGTGTCCAACGAGTGTCCGTACTCGCAGCGCAGCTGGAGCAAGGCGGATCTGTGGTAGTGACTGATGGAAGTGATCGCCACGTCATCAAACGCGTTTTGGACCCCATTTCTTGATGGCCTCCTATGACGTGGTGTGCAATGTCCATCAGTCGCTAATCTGTGGTGGACGTGGAAGTCGTGTGACACGCCGGATGCACAGACGGACGCGTGCACCTGGAACACCTTCTACGACCGCCAGTTCGCGGCCATACCCGCCGTCACCGCTGCCGCCGAGGCCCAGGCGGAAACACCCGCGGTTCCCTTCACCCCCGGTAGGGCCCGCATAACGTGCTCACGACGTCCATAACAAATATTGCCAACCCTCGTTTCAAGGATCAAATGCCTCCTGCTTAATGTTACGAACCTGTCAATGCCCGGCTCTCACGTCCGGGGTCGCCGCCGGGCTAAGAACGACGAAGACGTTCACCTTCACCAGCCGCGGCTTCGACACCACGTCAGGCGACACCCCGTATGTGCCCGTGCTGCTGGTAGGTTGTGATGATAATTATCGCCACGTCATCATATGCATTTTTTACCCTCGTTTCTTGAGTAAAATGGCATCTTATGACGTGGCGAGCACTATTTTATCCATTATTCCCCACATCATCCAGCGCATTGCGTACCCTTATTTCTTGACTTAACTGGCATACCTTGATATGGCGAGCACTATCCATTAGTCCCTAGCTTCTGCGCTCCCCGCTCAAGTCCGCGCCCGTCATTTACTCCCTCAAAATCAAGGCGAAAAATGGCACCAGCTTGCTGCCGGGCTCAGACGTGCTGTCCCCGACGGCGAGCTACACCATGCCAATGTTCGCGGGAACCGCCGATACCAGCGGTAGGTCCTGACAGATCATGCTTGCCACGCCATCCTCCACATTGTAGACCCTTATTTTTCGAGTAATATGGAATCATATGACGTGGCGAGCATTATCTGTGAGGCCTTGACCAGCGGGTACGTCGTCGCCGTCGCAGCGGGCCGTCGCCTGCTTGAGACATCTGAGGTGGAGGGCGAAAGCGAGGGGCAGTTGGAGCTGGCGGACGGCGCCTCCTCCGGCTGGTCGGGCGTCGGCCGGGCACTGCTCAAGTCAAGCAGCCGCGGTGGCAGCCGGAGCGGCAGTCGCAGCAGCAGCAGCAGCCGGAGCAGAAGCAGCAGCCGCAGCTACAGCAGCCGCACCCCCGCGCCCAGCACGTACACCGCCCCCACCCCCTCTTCCAGGAGCACCACCAGCAGCCGCAGTGGCACCACCACCTACACAAGCCGCAGCACCAGCAGCAGGTAGGGCCTGACAGATATCGCTCCCCACGTCATAGGATGCCCCTTAATCCAAGAGACGAGGGGTCAAAGTGTTTTGCATGACGTGGCAGGTCACGCACCAGGTCCTGGCACATGTTGCTCGCCAGGTCATAGAATGCCCTGTGACTCAAGATGTGAGAGTTCAAAGTGCGTTGAATGACGTGGCGAGCAGCATCCGCCAGGCCCTGGCAGCAGCACCAGCCGCACCAGCAGCACCAGCCGCAGCACGTTCTCGCAGTCGTACAGCTCCGCCCCCAGCACCTACCGCTCCGCTCCGGCAGGGACTCATGGATAATCCTCGCCACATCATGAGATGCCAGTTGAATCAAGAAAAAAGGGTTCCAAACGCGTCTGATGACGTGGCGAGCAGTGTCCACGAGTCCCTCCGCACCGGTGCCCAACCCCCCTGCCACGTGGTCACCCACATACTATGGCAGGGATTGTTGGATGGTGCTTGCCACGTCATGGGATGCCATGTAATTCCATAGACGAGGGTTCAAAATGCGTGTGATGACGTGGCGAAATCCATCCAGTCCCTATGCTACGGCCCGGTGAAGTCCTACACCTCCACCTCCAACTACAACCCCAGCTACCAGGCAGGGTCATTGAAAACAATCATTCGACCGACGTTGAAACGACGAGCCGAGTCGGCACGTCTGTACGAACATTCACCCTGAAGGTAAGTCGTGCTTCGATCTTGGTCGAGTGCTTGTTGTCAATGACCCTCCCGCCAGAGCAGCACCCGCCAGAACTCCGCGGGGTACCGCTACCCCGTCAGCGGCGGCAAATCCTCCAGCTCCCTGCCCAAGGTATTGCTGTGCATGTTCAAACTCATTGAAACCCGTGTGGAAAGCGCCTGGCCTCAGCGCTTGAAACAAACATATGCTGAACTGCTTCGATACTTTAATTCGAATTCAACTGGTGCCTTTACACCGAGTCGCTCGTGTACGCGGCGGGTGGGGCCTTCGTGGGCGCGGGCGTCACGGCTTATTACTACGGCGGCAACTACGGCAGCATGAGCAGGCAGAAGTCGAGCTACTACCGGTAGGGCCTGACAGACAATGCTCGCCACCTCATGAAATTCTGTTTGACTCACGAAACGTGGGTCTACAATGTGGAGAATGGAGCACGTCATGTAACTCCAATACAACTGACGGAATGAAGGTCGATATCGTGGAGGATGACGTGACACGTATTATTCTCCAAGCTCTAACTACTGGCGCGGGTACGGTGCGCCGGTGAATCGCGCTGGGCGCATCGGCGAGTCGGGCAGCAACTGGTTCGAGGGCGACATGCAGGTCGGCGCGCACGGGTAGGAACTGATGGACCGTGCTCGCCACGTCATCAAGCGCGTTTTGAAGGCTCACTTTTGTAGTCGAATGACAACCCATGACGTGGCGAGCACCGTCCAGTGCTCGTCACGTCAATAAACGCATTTGAAGCCTCGTTTCTTGAGTTAAATGGCATTCTATGACGTGGCGAGCACTGTCCATCTAACTCTAAGCACGGGTACAGCGGCGTGGCGTTCCGCGGCGTGTCGCGCGCCGCACCGTTCAATCGCCTCTTCCTCAACTTCACCCACAACGAGGCAGGGCGGACCCCAGTTTGACCCCGGTTTGACCCAGGTTTGACCCCAGATTGGCCCGAGGTTTACCCCAGGCTGACCGCGCCTGAGTTTAGCGCGTGAAGCTAGATCATGATGGACCACCTTCAAACATTGCTATCAGTTTCAACGTGGGTCGCTACAACTAGGCGTGCACATTCACCGCGTCCACCGCCGCCATGCAAAGGGATGGGTTCTCCTCCTCCAAGTGCCGGCTCGCGGCGGAGGCATGCTTGGCGTGGTACGGCCGTCGCAGAGGAACACGTCATCTGACACATGAAGCGAGGGTACAAACTGCATGCCAATGACGTGGCGGGCAATTTGGCATGGCACATATTGCTTGTCTCGTCATAGCATTCCACTTGATTTAAGCAACGAGGGATGAAAATGCGTTCCGACGAGGTAGCGAGCTATGTTTCTCGATGACGTGGCGAGCAAAATTTCCTCATGACGTGGCGAGCATTGTCTGAAAGGCCTTGCAGCGTGGAAGAGCATGGACCCCATGTGGTGCGACGCTGACGCCGCGCTGGCCGGGACGCCCGCCTTCCCTGCCGCCGCCAACTCCTCGGCCGCCGAGCTCCAGCTCCAGGCGGCGGTCACGGCCTACGTCGGCTGCGCCAACGGCGCGAGCGGTAGAGCCTGACGGATAATGCCTGCAACGTCATCCTCTACATTGTAGACCCTTGTTTCTTGTGTTACGTGAAATCACATGACGTGGCGAGCATTAGCTGTCTGGCCCTGGTGAGCGGTACCACCCTGGGATCGTGCGAAGTCAACGCCACCGCTGACTACATGCTCGACGCGCTCTTCGCGTACGGCGGGGCGGTGCGACTTGAAACCGCGTGAGACCCGTAATAAAAGCGCCTGATCTCAGTGCTTGATACTAACAGATGATCCTTCATCCTTTTCAAAGTGAATAGAACGCCTACACAGGGCTTTTCTCACATCGACATAAGTCGAAGTGTCCATTTTGTATGGAGATATGTGAGGAATTCAGGCCCCATTCATTACACTTTGCTTTCAGAACCAACTTGCGCCCCTGCAGTACGGCATCATACAGCCCGACGCCGGCGCGTTCCCCATCACGGTGGAGATCCAGTACGACCCTGGGCCCGGCTTGACCGGATTCTACAATTCAGTGTCGCAGCCCAACCTCATGTTCACGTTTCTCAAGGCGGCCAGCGTGGGCGTGGACGCCTCCGCTCAGGTGGGGCGATGCAACTTGGAACCCGGGTTGAAATCCGTGCTGAAAACCTGTGTTGACGTTTATGTTGGAATCCGTGTTGAAACTTGAAAGCGTAATTCAGCGCTTGAGACTCAAATATTATACAATGCTTTCAATTTTGCTTTCTATTTAAACTTGTGCCCCTGCACCAAGAGCGCTAGCAGCAAAACGGAGGTCAACGGCGGCGCCATCGGCGGCGCCATCGCGGCTGTGCTGTTCGTAGCCCTGGTCGGGGGGGTGTTGAGATCTAGCACTCGACCGACATTGACTCGACGAACCGAGCCCACGCGTCTGTATGAATATGCACCCTGAAGTTACGTCATTATCCGATCTCGGTGCAGTGCTTGTTCTTAATGACCCTTCCGCCTGGTCGGCGGGCTGGTGTACTGCTACTGCTGCCGCCGTCCGTCCAACAAGCCGCCGCCCGACCAGCAGTACCAGCCGGGCCAGGCACCCGCGCAGGTGCAGATGATGCAGATGGCGCCTCAGCAGCAGGGGTACCCCCCTCAGCAGCAGGGGTATCCCCCGCCTCAACAGGGGTACGGGTACCCCCCTCAGCAGGGGGGTTATCCGCCTCAGCAAGGGGCAGGGCCTGACAAGATAATTTTTGCCACGTCATGTGATTCCATCCAAATCATGACACGGCCTTTTCTACATTGTGGGGGATGACGTGGCAGGAGTTATGTGTCAGACCCTAGCAGGGGGGTTATCCGCCTCAGCAGGGGGGGTACCCGCCTCCGCCTCAACAAGGGGGGGATCCTCTGCTGGCGTACGGGTATCAGCCCCAACCGCCGCAGCCCGGCTTCTAAGATATGTATCCTCAATCCCACCTTCAATCCACCTCACATCCACCTCTCATGGTCTATATGCAAGACGATCAGACCAAGATGTGCGGGTCAGGCGCCACCGCCACTTCAGATGCCACGTTCGGTCAGACCCGCCGCCGACCCGCCGGGCCGCCGTGCCGCGCCGCCAAAGATATTTAAACAAAGGAGGAGGAGAGCCCGTGCGCGTGCGCGGTGAGCCGCGGGTGTCAATTATCTTCGTTTAATATTATAATCGGGTTGATGACTGTTTAGTGTCGAGCTGATAATGTTATTTAAGTGTATGCTGGCTTTATGAAGTCCGCCCTTTAGAGCTACTGCTCGTGTTCAGAATATTTTTAAACAAAATCTACTCCACTAGCTCGCCTCGGGGTCTCCACCTTCGTCCGCGCACTCGCTATGTGACACGTCCCACGCCTGGACGGGAGCAAGACTTCACCTACACTTTTGAATGTGCCACACGTGTCCCTGTGCCCACCTGTTGTACAAGGTTCTGCGTCGCGTCCCGGTGACCGGCATCCGCCGCGCGCATGTGCCAGTCCGCCGCCGCCGGGTAGTCTGGCGCCGCCACGCCTGCCACTCGTCGAGCATGGCCCCGAGGCCGAACTCGTGTTCGGCAACCCGGCCTCGGCGCCCTTGGTGAACCACCCAGGCGTGTTCTCGTGGTAGATATCTCCCAACACAGCCATAGCGTACACGTGCCCTTGCACTGCCGCCTTCTCCAGAAGCGCCATGCCCTCCTCCGCCCAGGGTTGGTACCCGCGAATGCTTCACTTGGTCATCAGGTGACCACATCGATGACGCGACGCGACTTGGTCGGGTGAGCGACCGGAAACTCATCGGTGCACAAAGCCCCAGCCCTACCTTCGCCGGTGGCGAACTGCCGGCCGCGCCCCGAGGTGTCCCCTCAGCCCCATCTTCACTATTCATTATCAGGGGCTTACACTCGTCCACTTTTCAGCTCAACCTGAGCCGTTTCTGACACAAAATACACCCCAGACACATCCTTGTACTCCCCAATACCCTCTCAACACCCCCTAAACTACACCTACATCCACCCCCTATCCCACTGAATGCGCTTACGTTGAGCCGAAAAGTGAACGAGTGTAAGGCCCTGGTCAGTATACGGCTCCACTGCGCATCCCTGTCACCCTCTTCGGCCCTCTGTCTCAGGTCCGAGCGCGTGGTACAACACCATCATGGGGTCATTTGCCTGTGCCCTCCGATCGTCGAGCGGTGTCACGGTCGTGCGAGCGGCGGCAGCTCCCGCGGCCCCCGCCTGACTGCATATGCTAGCTAGCAACTCCTGTTGAGCGACGGACGGCATCTGACGGAATGGGCATCTGACGGGCGCGGGCACTTGCTCTTTGAAGAAACCAGCGGGTTGGAACCCACCCACCCAAGCTTCGCTTCAAGTGGCGGCGATGGGCGGGCCGACATACAGAGGCTGACGCACAACGTCCGGGATGAGTTCCGTCGAGGCGACCCGCGGCGGGGGGGGCGCGAATGTGCTCTGGGGAGATGAAGAGACGAGAGTGAGGTGCTTTGACAGGCGAGGGTGCCGAGCCAGAATCCAGAACGGCCAGCCGTTTCAGTGGAACCTCTGGATTTGTACTTTCTGCCAGTTTGCGGCTTCACATGTGTGGCTCTGTAGCCGCGTCAAGACGAGTCACGATGGTAGGCTCGGGGCGGCTGAAATCGCAGACCACGTCATTTCGGCCGTTTATACGTTTTACTTTCAAGCGAGATATTGAACATGAAGCCTGCCCCCCTACGACGGCGCATTTCCGCCCGCCGTCCTCTCACGCAGCGGGTGTATCGCATAATCGTATCACTGCGCCCATGATGGCTCTCTCGGGCTTGCTGCCGCTCGTCTTCGCGCTGCTTTGCGCCGCTGCCAGCCTTCCCCCGGTTCAAGGTTTGCAACTGGACAACAATGCAAACAACAAACAAGCATACTACTGCGCAGCCGAGGAGAAAGCTCAGGCGGAGGGCCCCGAGAGTCACGAGAGTCGCGAGATTCACGAGAGTTGCGAAGGTCACGAGAGTCACGAGAGCCCCGGGAGCCCCGAGAGTCCCGAGAGTCCCGGGAGCCCCGAGAGTCACGAGACCCGCGAGAGCCCCGTGAGTCGCGAGAGCCCCGAGAGCCCCGAGAGCCCATCAAAGTCTCTTCCCAGAACCGAGTCGTGCGCGACATTCAACGAGGTTGGTTCAGAGACACCACCACGGTAGGGCGGCGGACCGGCGGTGCAGGTCGACCCCGGCATGCACGCGCTTGGTTTCAGCAGCGTTCCTTGCAGCTAAAACATGATGAACCGCTCTCTCGGGGGCCAGGGCGAAAGCCTGGTGCTTCCTCATACACGCGGAAGCGTCTCTCTCCTCTCTGTGAACCGCTCTCAAACTTTGCTTTCTACGTTCCAACTTGCGCCCCTGCAGCACGGTGAAGACGCAGCAAGCCACGTGCACCACCCCGGATAACTGCAAATACGCGGACGTGGTGGCGCACAAGGTGGGGCGGTGCAAGTGTCTGAAATATGTTGAAACCTGTCTTGAGAGCGCCTGGTCTCAGCGCTTGTGAACACACAATGTGTTCAACTGCTTGGTCTCAGCGCTTGAAAGCAGAAACCACAATGTGATAATTGGCTAAGTGCTTTTGACGCTTTGCTTACAGTTCGACGTGTGCCTCTACAAGACGGAGGTGACACTGTCAGCAGGCTCGAAGGCTGCTATTGGAGCCTCGATATCCACCTCGGTGTGGTGCACGATCAAGTATATGGAGACGAACAAGGTAGGGCTGTGCAGGTTGAGGTGTGTTTAAACCAGTGTTGAAAGCGCCTGGTTCAGTGCTTCACGCTAGAACATGATGTTCCGCTTTAAAACTGTGCTTTCAATTCGACTATCGCCGCTATAACAAGGAGCTTGGCATCAACGCCACCCTCGGAACCTGGGTCGACGCTTGTCTCCCCCAGGTGATGAATTCGGGGGCGCTGGGCTTCGCGCTAGGCGCCATCTCAAGGACTCCGCTCATAGGGCCAGTGGTGCCTTGGGTCATACAGGCGGGGCCGCCTTACACGTGTCGCCTTTCCGCGGGGGCCAGGGCGAACGCCTGGTGCCTCTCGTGGAATCCTCTCTCTCTATGTCTTTGTCCCTGTATCTGTCTAGTTTCCTTTTCAGCTGAACCAGAGACTCATTGTCCCTGAAATCACTGGCTGGCCGTTATTAATCATCCCACTCATCCCCTTTTAACCGAAGATGCGCAAGTTGAGCTGAGATGGAAACTAGTGTTGGACCCTGCGTGCAGTTATCGACTATGGTCGATCAGTGCTACGGCGAGTCCGCGGACAAGTGCGATTGCCACATTGCGAAGTTCATCGTTATCGCTGGGCCCTCGATGTTTCTCTACACGGTGCCAATGGTTGGATGGGTGTTGGCTCCTATGTGGAGTGGCTTTGTGATGTCCATCGACAACCTATGCTAAAAACAGTCACACGATACACAAGATGCATAAATGTTACACTATAGTTGCGTTGTATAGCCTCGGGCTCGATGCTCATTGTTGAAAGCATTCATGTGCATATTCGAACCGTTGCCCGCTGGTGCACGCGTGCGATGGTGGCGGCGGCCTCCCGCGCGGCCGGCCAGGCTCCACCGGAGACGGAATATCCACCAAACTGGGGGGCAAGGCGCCGGCACAGCGCAGTCATGGGACTCATGAATGCATCCTTGCCCCGCACTGTGCGGCATCATCACACACGGCCGGCTCCAACGGGCTTCCGTGCTCCCGCACCCTCTGCAACACCGCCAGGTGCCCACTCCAAGCGGCGTCTGCACACATGCCTTCGGTGCCCCACGGGCAGCCGTGCTCCCGCGTCCACAGCAAACACCGCCAGGTGCCCGCCCTTACGGTGTTGGTACACGTCCTCGCGTCCCACGCGCAGTCCTCCTCCCGCGCCCATGTCACTAGCTCCAAGTTCCCATCCTTAGCGACGAACCCACCCTTCCGCATGTCCACCCGGCACCTCTCATTTTTCGCCCAATGGCCGCCCGCCACGAGTCACGCCCCCAATGGCCGCCCGCAACCTCTTTTGACACAGTTTAAAACATAACACTACCACATTACAGAACCGATGAGTGGCAACTCCGGAGTCACCCACTAATTGATCCGTCTCACCCGCCCGCGTCCACGCCCCCAACCTCGCTCGCATGCCCTAATCCCCTGGACGACGAGGGCATGACCCCAATCTGCCGCGCCGGCCTGCTCGGCTACGCCCTGGTAGGCTGGTGCAGGTTGACAGTATCCAAACCCGTGTTGAAAGCGTATTATTTTCAAGCGATGAGACCAGGCGCCGCTTTCAACACTATACGTATTGGTTTCAACATCACGTTTCAACCTGCACGAAAACCGACTTCGCACTCGACACGTCAGCTGAACCGCGTGTGTCGACACAAGTTGCCAAGTGGCACAATGAACGTTCCAATAAAAACACGAGGAGCCCTCAGAAGAGGACCATTTGTTGAGCGC
>Ga0307488_10003518_pt1 | contig 13098 bp, 9 predicted proteins | sample SB02metaG_FD_202248 | JGI IMG/M metagenome (GOLD analysis project Ga0307488, IMG submission 202248) | Sea-ice brine microbial communities from Beaufort Sea near Barrow, Alaska, United States - SB 0.2 | ecosystem: Environmental > Aquatic > Marine > Coastal | place: USA: Alaska | collected 2017-05-06
CATGGCTTGAAGAGTGGGGCGTTGATAAAACTTTTCAACATGATGCTGCACTATCAAAAAAATCGATCAAACATCCCCCTATTAGAGAGGTGGCTTTATTGCAACGTAAAACAACTAAAGTAGGGGCCGGTTTAGGTAAAACTACCGGATGGATACATCGAGCCACATTAGCTAAACATGGTGTAAAAATGATTAAAGGTGTCAGTTATAAAGCGATAACAGATGAAGGCATATTAATTGAAATTGATGGTGAAGAACAAATGCTCAACGTTGATAACGTTATTGTTTGTGCCGGACAACAGCCGAATAGGGACTTATACCAAGAACTCATTGACGCTGATGTGACAACACATCTCATTGGTGGCGCTGATGTCGCTGTAGAGCTTGATGCAAAATTAGCCATTCGCCAGGCAGCTGAATTAGCGTCAAGCATCTAAAATTATCATCATTGATAAACTGAAACACCCGCTAAGAATATAACGTGTTAACTGATAATTTAACAGGGGTGAATCCGACTGAGTTCCAAGCAAAACCTTGAGCTATTACCTGGACTTAAGTAATTGGACGTTGGCTGTAAATAAACGGATTTAGCTCGTAGAAAATCCAGGAAAATATCAGTTACGTTGGTTAATAATTAGTCGTAATAATTAGCCTCATTTAAACGGTTAATTTCCTTGTTATGGCTAGATACCAAATAGATTAAAAACCAGTTATACTGCCGTTTAATACAATAATTATAGATACTTTATTTTGGCGACAGAAGTGAAAAGTACCCTCGTTAGCATCAATGATATTCAAGTTTTTTGTTCTCCTGATCAATATAAGCAACAATTGTTATTGCTTATTGCTAACGCGCGCAGTCGTATTTATATCACCGCTTTGTATTTACAAGATGATGAAGCAGGAAAAGAGATCCTTCATGCGCTGTATCAGGCTAAAATTAATTACCCCGAACTCGATATTAAAGTCTTTGTCGATTTTCATCGAGCACAACGCGGCTTAATTGGTGAGAAAAATAGCTTAGGCAATCGAGCCATTTACCTTGAATTTCAAGATCAATATGATGTCAGTATTGATATTTATGGTGTTGCCGTTAAGTCTAAAGAGATTTTTGGCGTATTGCATTTAAAGGGGATGGTTTTTGATGAATTGGTATTTTATACAGGTGCAAGTATTAACAATATTTATTGTAATCAAGAAGGTCGCTATCGCTTAGACCGATATTATCAGATTAAGTCTGACGCACTCGCCGACTCCATTTGTCATTACCTCGTTACCAATTTTTTGGATACAGATTTAGCCCCTCGATTAAATGGTGGACCATTGCCAGACAAGACTGGGCAAAAACACATCATTCATCAATTCAAGATGCGGGTAAAAAAGGCTGACTATTCATTAGCTAAACGTGATTTGTTAGCAGATAATAAATTATTACCAGCCGATAATATTACCATAACCCCCTTTGTTGGCTGCGGAGCACATGGCAATCTGCTCAATCAAGCTATTCGGCAGGTTGTGCAACAATCTCAAACAGAATTATTGATATTAACCCCTTATTTTAATTTGCCTAAACCGCTGGCGAAAGACATTAGTAAAGCACTTAAGCGTGGGGTAAAAGTGACCATTGTTATCGGTGATAAAACGGCAAATGATTTTTATATTTCACCCGAAAAACCCTTTACGACTATTGGCCTTGTCCCTTACCTTTATGAAGTGTTGCTTGCCCGTTATGTGAAAAAGCAAAAACGTAATATTGATAAAGGGCTATTAAATATTAGGTTATGGAAAGAGGGGAGTAATAGTTTTCACTTAAAAGGTATGATAGCGGACAGTCGATATCACTTTATTACCGGCAGTAACTTAAATCCTAGGGCTTGGGCGCTTGATCTTGAAAATGGTTTATTGCTTGATGATCCCAAAGGCTTGTTAATGCCAACGTTTGAGCAAGAGTGGGCCGGTTTATTGAAAAACACCCAATTAATCAGCCATTATAACGAAATCGACTCAATGAAAACTTATCCAGAAAAGCCTCGTAATTTATTGAAAAGATTGCGTATGGTGCAGATTGATCGTTTGCTGAAACGTTTTTTGTAAGCAGGCTTCATAATTAAAAAGATTTTTTAGCTTGAACTCTTATTTCGACACCATCAATGTTAGGATTGTCAGATTGTGGGAAGGCGAGATCTAAATGAATAATATTATGGTTTCCTCCTGTGTGTGGCGAATAAAATCGCAAGCCAATACCTGATGAAACCAACCAGTCTTTTTCAATGTTTTCTTCAATAGCATCACCAAAAACTTTACCCGCATCAAAAAATATCGCGCCGGCGACATCAAAAATTTTCAGAATATTAATCTGAGGGTAATACCTTAATTCAGACGTTAATTTAATGCTGTGTTTACCGTGTTGGTATTCTAGGGGAAAGCCTCTTAAACCTAGGTTTCCACCCATGGTAATTGGTTGGTCTTGGTATTGGTTATCACTCAATACATTGACGTTATTAATATAAAAGCCCCAGTTTTTAGATAATTTGTGAAAGTACTCAGTATGAATACTACTTAAAATTCGATTATGTCCTTGGTCATAAATATCACCACTCATTGATAAATTCATCAGTAATAAACCATCGTCGTTTAAGGTAAAACCTTTTTTAATATTTGCCTGCCAAAAGAGCCAGGCACTGTTAAGGTTTTTTCCATTACCAATGCCAAATGATGACGTTATCTGCCAGCCATGATTAAAGTCCTCTATTTGAGTAATTAGATGAATATTTGTCATTTTTTTAAAGTTTTTTTCTATATATTCAATTCCTAACCAGGGATAGATAAACTCTCTATTATTAGGTAATTGATTAACAGGAAGGCCGACTAAATGATTATTGTTAAGCGGATAAAATAAATGGTGATCTTGAGTGATACCCAAATTAAGCCTGAATACACTATGATTATTATTTTCTACAAGCCAGGCATAGTTGACCGTTTTATAGCTAAGTTCATGGAAAAAAAAAGTTTGTATACTGTCATTTTGATAAATAGTGTCGACTCGAGTTTCTTCGTTCAAACCGATATTAAAGGCATATTTTGTATGAAAGCTGGCGAACGATTTATGTAATCGAAAAGTTTGTTGTTCGCCGTCGTCATTGTCGGCAAGTTTTAAACTAAGGTTGGTATTCATTTTTTGATAAAGCGGAATAGTGCCAACTAATTTATAACCTGAACGTTGAATATTAGTATAAGACTCGATTTCAGCATTTATACCTAAGCCCAATAAGTTACGATCTTTTATGCCAAAACTGTAAGTATTGACACCGCCTTTTCTGCCAAAACTGAGAGCAGGCATTAAAGACCAAGTATCCCAGGTTTTAATGTCAATAGTTCGCCCATGTGTTACATTTTTAATAGCAGTGACTGAGGCGTCTTTAATATATTTTTTACTGCGCAGATGTCTTTCTAATTCGGCGAGTTCAGCCGTCCCCTTTTCACATTTTGCCAAAAAGAAGGCCGCTTCATTTTTTAAGGTAAATTCTCTTGTTGTGGTATGAAGGGCATTCGCCCAACGATGTAAAAAGATGGAGTCTTCTTTACTTTCATCAAATATTGGTTGGGGGTTAAAGTTAATATTAGGCTGTTTAGTTGAACAATTTTTGACATCCGCCGCCGCTTCTGCCAATGGCATTGCCAAGGAAACTACCAAAAATAACATAGCGAATTTTGGGGTAATAACAACATTAATAATAAATAAGTGCCCTATGCTAATACGACTTACCTCTAACTATAGCGATAAGTCGTTGCCTTGTCGCTTTATAAACTTACCGTTAGAGTTAAAAAAGTGCTAATAAATTATGATCTATTTATGGGAAACATAAAAGGAGCGATATTTTTAGCGGGTAAGGATATAAACAGCAGTTTGAATGCTCTACAATATCGTGACTAAAACTTTAAAGGCGCCAACTATGTTTAGTGAAATCATATCTCCTCGATTTAGTGATACAGATGCTTTAGGGCATATTAACAATACACTGGTACCTATTTGGTTTGAAGGGGCACGAGATCCTGTGTTTAAACTTTTTATGCCGGAGTTGAATACTAAAGACTGGCGGTTGATTTTAGCCAAAATCACAGTGGAGTATCATGCGCAATTTTTTTATGGTCATCGGGTTGAAATAAAAACCTATATCAGTCGAATTGGCAGCTCATCTTTTGATGTCTATCAAGAGTTATGGCAAAAACAAGAAAAGTGTGCATCGGGTACTGCAGTAATGGTACATTTTTGTTATAAAGAACAAGCATCAAAAAAAATACCAGAAGATATAAAAGAAATCATGCTGAGTCACTCGTTCTAATTACAGCAATAAATAATCATTTTTATTGTAAATATCGCCAAATAGAGCGCGATTATTTTTGAAGATTAATATAGACTAATTACATCGATAAATAATTTTAGTGATTGCTTGATCTGGTTAGTTAAAGAATAACGTCAGTACAATCTATCAGCAAACGAATAGGAATCTTTCATGGCAGGTGTTAACAAAGTAATCATTTTAGGTAATTTAGGTAAAGATCCTGAAGTTCGTTTTATGCCAAATGGTGGGGCAGTAGCTAACCTAACAGTGGCGACTTCTGATACCTGGAAAGACAAGCAGACTGGCGAGCCAAAAGAAAAAACGGAATGGCACCGTGTTGCCATGTTTGGAAAATTAGCTGAAGTTGCTGGCGAATATCTGAAAAAAGGCTCAAAAGTTTATTTAGAAGGTGCACTTCAAACGCGTAAGTGGACTAATCAACAAGGTCAAGATCAATACACTACAGAAGTTGTTGTTCAAGGGTTTAACGGCGTTATGCAAATGCTTGACGGTAAACCTCAAGGGCAAGGTGGTTTCCAACAGCAAGGGCAACAGCAACAAGGTGGTTTCTCGTCTGGACAAGGACAGCAGCAAGCACCTCAACAACCAGCTTATAAGCCCGCGCAACAACAAGGTGGTTTTCAGCAGCAACAAGCACCTCAGCAGCCAGCTGGCTATCAACAACCCGCACAACAAAGCGGTTTCTCTTCTCAACAAGGTCAGCAGCAAGCTCCACAACAGCAAGCTAAAGTAAATCCTCAAGAACCATCAATTGATTTTGATGATGATATTCCATTTTAGCAAATAGTTAACTTTAACGTGTTAATTTAAACACCAGAACTTATCTAAACCCAACGTAACTGTTGGGTTTTTTATTTTATGTACTTTATGATTGATAATTTTAGGTACTGTTAATTAGGCATTTAGGGCTAATCAATCTCATTTGGAGGTAAACCACTTAACCCTATTATAAACATTGCCTTAACAGCTTAGTAATGGTTTTTGGAAATTTGATGGCTAAGTTGTACCTCAAGGTTAAATAATTGAGCAATTCATTACTGCTGCTGATCTAGGGAAAAGCTACTTTTAGTGAGTGTTAATTATATTAAACCCGCTAATTTAACGGGTTTTTAAGTATAAAAAATGATAATTTACTTAATCATCTAACTCGATTTTAAGTGCTTCATAATCCCCGTTACTGTTCAGTCTGGTTTTTACTTCAACCTTATCTGCTCCTGAAACAGAGGAAAGGAATACAGCTTTTTCAACTCGGCGATCGAAGAGTTCAAAATACGTGATGGCGATAAAATTAATTCGAATGCCTTCTATAGTGATACCCGTATTGTCAATCGCCCCATATCCCTCAAACTCTCGCTCAGATGAATTATGATTGTCGTCATCAGATTGACTATCACTGGACTCCAGTTCAACTTTTAAAACAACCAGTTGGCCTGCACTATTACGTAGGGCTTTTATCTCGACCATAGGGTTGATCAATTTATTTGTATCGGAAATAAACTGTGCCTGACTTACTAGGTTATAGGTCTCATATAACGTCGAGGTATCGAATAATAGGTTGTAACCATTGTTTAAATTTATACCGACTGTATCGATAGTCGCTATAGTGCCTTTGATAACAAAGTCGTAGGCAGAGAGATTATCACCAGATGACGAAGAATCACCACTAACGTGCTCCAACTCAATCTTAAGTGCCTGTAAAGTACCATCAGCTAGTTGAGTGGCTCGAACACTGACATAAGGTGAAGCACTAGCTGCTGTAGTAAAGGCTGATAGGGTGACCAGTTGATCATTGAGTTCAAAAACAGTTGTTGCGGTTAAGCCAATGACATTACCATACAAGGTCAATGAAATTTGCGAAATCTCAGTGGCAATACCTTCAAGTTTGAGTCCACTGTGATCTGTGTTACTTTGATTTTTATAGTCATTTGTATCTTGATAGTCACTGTAGTTACCATCATTATCGACATGATAATCTCCGGCTTCATTGCGAAGATAACCATCATCATCAGTGTAATAGGTCTCGCCATTGATTAATGAACCGTTACCAACATAGTCATCAATATCATTATCAATACTGTCTCGTTCAAGACGATAGGCTACCAATAATGAGCCATCAAACTGGCCACTGACATCAATATAGTCGCCGATATTGAGCTGTTCAATACTGAATTTTCGGTAGACACCCGTTTCATCTTCGAGCTGAGTTGTCGACTGAATCTGTACGGTAATGCCACCTACTTCAACAATGCCTGCCAGCACATCGATAGTGGTAATATTGCCCTCAATTTCAAGATTAGACGACGGGCGAATATAAACTCGGCTAACTAACAACGTATTACCGTTGGTCAATCTAACCCCTTTAACTGACAAACGAACACCAATAGCAATATCATTTACGTTTCCGCCTATATAAAGTGTTTGGCTATCTGTCTGCACAGCATAACCATTTATCGCGAAGGTCGATGAGTCGGTGTATTCGCTGATCACTCCTTCCAAAGTAATTGTGGTGTTGGCTGAAAGCTCGTTGGTAACATCACCAGCAGATAATCCATAGTTACCCTGACGAGTTTCAATCTCAATATCGTCGGCAATTAATATGCCACTATCATTAAGCGTGCCTTTTACTTCAATCCACTGATTGACTGATGGAGTAAAACTGGCATTGAAAGCTGAATAATTGATTATTTGTGATCCTATATTAAGCGACGCTGCGGCTAAATCAAGTGCACTAATCATTCCTTCTATTTTATACATAGAGTCAGTGGTGGAAATATCTTTGTCAATTCGAGTTGCTAACAGACTGCCATTTAATTGATCGAAACCAGAAATTTTCAAGACATCACCCAGGGCAATATCTGATAACTCTGATAGTGCAAAGTTATCACCAAAAACAGTATCGCTATTAACTTGTACAGTTCTACCCAATACATTAATAGTACTAGTTGAGGGAGAGATTACACCAACGGTGCCAATCAGATCAATATCGTATATAACGGTGTGAGCAATACCGGTGACACCATCTTCATTAACTGTGCCGCGAATCCAAACAACATCTCCTACATCAAGATCCTGCTCTGCATTTGGCAGGTCATCAAGATCACCATTAACAAATTTTGCGTTAGTCGTGTCGTACTTTACGCCATTGATATAGATAGAGCCAAAGGCGCTAACCACACCACTACTGAGTGACTCGCCTTGTACCACGATAGAGTCGGGATCAGCATTATCGCAAATGCCGTCTCCATCTGTGTCGGTAGTTTCATTTGGATCCATAGGGCAAGCATCATTCTCATTTAACACGCTGTCGCCATCAATATCGGTATCGGTTGAGTCTGGGGTGAAATCACCGTCTAGATCTAGCGGTTTAGAGCTGTCAACTAATGGATTAGTGCCTTCAATGGCTTCTATTGCATCAGAGTAGCCATCATTATCATCGTCTAGATCTGCATTATTGCCTGTGCCGTCAGCATCGGTATCAAGTGTCTCAGTAAGGTCTATTGGGAAAGCATCGTCCTCATTTAATACGTTATCGCCATCAATATCGGTATCTGTTGAATCTGGATAAAAATCACCGTCTAAATCAGCTGGTACACTAGTACTTAATAAAGAATTTGTACCTTCGGTTGCTTCAATTACATCAGAGTAGCCATCATTATCATCGTCTAGATCTGCGTTATTGCCTGTGCCGTCGGCATCGGTATCAATACTTTCAGTAGCGTCTGTTGAGAAAGCATCATCTGTGTCAACAACACCATCATCATCGTCGTCATTATCGCGATCATCGTCGATGCCGTCCAAATCTGTGTCGAGACCTGAGTGTAATTCTTGGTCAGATGAATCTGAGCTACCACCACCACAACCGTATATTGTGAGAATAAAGCTTAATATTAGTATTTTAGTTAATTTCATATTTTCACCATTGGATATATTAAGGGGTACATTTTGAAGACATTAACTTAAGGGAGCCTTATATATTTAAACTTATCGATAAAAAAGCACCCTAGGGTGCTTTAAAATGTCTGAAGACTATTTAAGATGATTAATAAATTAATAAAAGGTGTCATCTTAATTATGAACTTGGGGGATCTTCAATAATATATTGTATATATACGTCAAAGTTGTTTTCATTGTTTGTATCTGACATATAAATGGTGCGAGTTGAACCATCGATCCAAGTCACTATACCACTGCCTTTTTTGCTACCATATCTCATGCCAATACGTATGTCGTTAAACTCCATACCTCCTCCTTTCACATTTATATAATCAGGTAGATAGTTTTAGATAAGGATAGTGAATTTTAGTTCGTTTTTTGTACTATTTGGTTTTTTTTTGCAGTTTTTTACTGATGAAAGTGGACAGTATAGGGGATGAAATTTTTGTTATTGGTAGGGTTAAAGTAGCTTAAGGGCAGGTGGTTTCTCTTCTCAAGGACATCGGCAAGTACCTCAAGTATAATAGTATTTAAGGTTTCAAACACATACAAGAAACGAACAAGGTCTGCCAAACCTTTTAAAGTTTGGCTTGTCTTTTTTGTAAAACAATGAACTAAGCCTAAAGGTCGGCAATGCTCAATAGACGTTTAGAGCCAATCAACCTAATTTTTAAATTACTAAAAAACACCTTACCTGTTATATCAAACATCATAATGCCATCGCTAAATTGGGATAAAAGTTTAACAAAGAATTTATTTATAGTGATTAACTACTTAACAGTGTTTTACATTGCTGATTGATGATTTTTTCAATTTCATCAAATGGAATGGGTTTAGTGAAAATAGGTATCCCTGCAGGTAAACCACCTTTTTGAGTAATCTCTGTTTTTGATAATCCTGATACAGCAATGACCACCATGTCGTTAAATACTTCCATTTTGGCTAGGCTTTTTAACATATGAATACCATTTACATTTGGCATTTGAATATCGGTAATAACAATGTCAGGCTTCCATGCGCCTATTTGTATTAACCCCTGAAAACCATCGCTAGCCGTTTGTAAAATAATAGGTAAATTCCAACCTTCTATAGTCATTTTATACAACATAATTAAATCCGGCTCATCTTCGATCACTAAAACACGTACTAACTTGTGCTCAACAGCAGCTTTAGTATCTTGCTTAAGTTTAGCCTTAAGCGCTTCAATATCCTCTATGTCAAAGCGTCTGTGCCCACCTACTGTCTTCCAAGCCTTTAGTACACCTGAGTCTGACCAAAGTTGAATCGTCCGTGTTGTTACCTCTAACAAACTAGCTGCTTGCTTTGAGCTACAGTATTTCACTTTTAAATCAGTGACTTTATCCATTCAATCGCACTCCTTTTTTTGTTCTGAATTTTCCGTATTTTCGCATACAGAAATTTATACTAAGCACTAACAACAGTCAAGTTTGTAGAGTCACCAACCTATGGTTAAAACAGCCCAAGATTGTGTTGCTCAGATTTATTGTGTTATCTATCGCTGATAAAAAACGGTTAAAAGCTCAAATAACCTTAATTTTGATAATTAATTCTATTGCGTTCATTAATGATTTCATTACTCACAGAGAAAAAAGCTTTAACAACCTTGGGATCAAAATGAGTGCCGCTGCTTTCTTTTACCATAGCAAGTGCTTTTTCATCAGAGAATGCCGGGCGATAGCATCTATCCATGGTTATGGCATCAAAAAAATCTGCCAAAGCAACAATGCGCGCACTTAAAGGAATTTGCTCACCCTGTAAATTTGAGGGGTATCCGCTACCGTCAAATTTCTCATGGTGTGATAAAGCTACTTCTTCCGCCATTTGTAAAACGGGAACGTCTGAACCACTTAAAATATTAGCTCCATATTCGGTGTGCTTTCGCATTAATACCCATTCTGCTTCAGTTAATTTACCCGGTTTTTTTAAGACATCATCAGGTATACCTATTTTACCTATATCGTGCATAGGGCTCGCTTGCTCAAGTAAATTACAGTATTTTTCATCTTGACCATAAGCACGCGCAATTATTGAAGAAAAACGACTCATTCTAACGATGTGTGCACCCGTATCGTCATCTTTAAATTCTGCCGCTTTCGCTAAACGTCTTATGGTATCAAGATGAGATGATTCAAGCGCTTGATATGATTTTTCTTTTTGCTCCATCAAAATCATAAAATCATGATTAAATCGCTCTAATTGTTTATAAGCAGCATTTTTTTCATTTTCATTCATTGCCGCTATATCGCGCTCAGCAAGTAGTTTTTGAATGTCTTGTGCATAACGAAAAAGCTGGGCTTGTAAGTCTTCTTTTTCTGTCTCCATGACTTTAACAACGTCCCAGACAAGATGTATGTCTGTTGAAGTTGCAGCAAGTTTTTTAACAAGCGAATCCATTTCATTACCGATAAAATGAGGAACTGACATATGATTATTCTCTATTAAATATTAGATCTATTTATAGTTACGTTAATGCACCATTAACTTTTTGTATTAATTCCAATGGACTAAACGGTTTAACAAGGTAGCTGTCTGCACCAACACGCTCTCCTTCTTCAAGGTCAGATTTTTGTCCTCGAGCTGTTAACAACATCACATATGGATTTTTTACACTACTGTTTTGTTTTAGTTGTTCACAGACCTGATAGCCATCAACTTCACCAGGCATCATCACGTCTAGAATAACTAAGTCGGGTTCTATCACTTTTGCTAATGCCAATGCACGTTGGCCATCTTCTGCTTCATGTAATTCGTAATCACCAAAATCAAGTGTCATTCGGACTAATTTTCTTAATTCACCTTGATCGTCGACAATTAAAATTCTTTTTTGACTCATCGTCCATTCCTCAACCTATTAATTTTTAACAATAGGTAACCACACGGTTACCACCATTCCTTTTTCGTTATCACTAGAAAATTCAACCTTTCCGGCATGAATCGACACAATTTCTTTAACCAATGAAACACCTAAACCGGTACCTGGTGTTGCACCTGAGTCGTCTGCTCGATAAAACCGCTCTCCAATACGAGAAAGTTGTTTAGGTGTCATGCCTATACCGTTATCGATAATGCTTACACCAAACTGTCTAATGCCGTTTTTTTCTCTTTCGCTTGTTTTTAATAGTACTTTTTCATTTTCAGGAGAATATTTAAAGCTGTTACTTAACACGTTATTAAATACCTGACGCATTTTATCAATATCGCAAGAAATTACCGGCCAACTTCCGGTTGACTTGATATCAACTTTGCGGCCCTTAAAAGCACCTTCGGCTTCAACGCATGACTGCTCTACAAGCTCTTTAAGCGAATGATTATCCATATAAAAATCTTTTCCGGCTCTTGCCTCTATACGTGATAAATCAAGTAGTTCATCTAATAACTTCTTTAAATTTAATGACTGACGGTGAATAGTTTCAAAAATTTCATGTGACATTTTTTTATCATAGTCACGATTCATTAATAATTCAGAAAATCCATATATACTGGCTAGTGGTGTGCGAAGTTCATGAGCTGCTGTTGATAAAAAATCACTTTTCATTTTATCAACTTCTGTTTCATGAGTAACGTCCCTGAAATACAGTACTTGTCCTTCTTTTTCACCCGTCAAGCCATGCATTGTTCTTTGTTTACAGTTAATAATGCGTACGGTCGGACGTGAGAGATAAATGGTATGTTCACAATCTTCGTTGCCAATAATGTTAGTATATTCCATCAGATCTGAGTTATATAAGCTTGCCATTGCGTCACTAAAAATTTTAGCTTTTTTACCAATAAACTTATCCTCTGTAAACCCTGTCATGTTTAATAAGGCGGGGTTAATATAAACAATATTATTGTTGGCATTTTCTAAAACAAATCCATCTGGGCTTAACGTTAATATGGTATCTAATTCACGCGTACGCTCTTTTACTTTTTTTTCCATTTCAGAACGATAACTATCAAGCTCGGTAATATCTTGACCTACCCCAACGACACCAACAGCCTCCCCGTTCGAATTACGTCGGGTAGTGGCATTGAGTAGCACCAAGACTGGATTGTTCTCTTTTGTATAAAGTGGCAACTCAAAGTTAGAGGTTTCCACACCTTTTAAAGCTTTTTGTAATACTTGGTTTACTGACTCACGATAATCTTCTGTGATAAATTCTTTTACTAGGTTTTTCCCTAGTACTTCATCGGCTTGGTAGCCAGTAATAGCCGCTGACTTTTGATTCCATTGATTGACATTACCTTGAGCATCAACACCAAAAATAGGGGCGTTAGCGGTATCCATAAATATCATTAATTCCTGAGCTACACGATCCCTTTCAGAGCGATATCCGTCTAGCTTTATTTGAAAAGCGAGTTCTTTGTTAGCCAGAATTAACTCGTGCTCCCACTTATCTTTCTCTTCGTGAACGAGTACTAATTCATCGGCGCGTTGTTCTTTTTCTTCTTTGGCAAGAATGAGCTCTTCAGCCCGCTTGTCTTTCTCTTGGTTTTGAAAGGCTAGCTCTGCGTTGGCCAGTACTAATTCATCGGCGCGTTGTTCTTTTTCTTCTTTGGCAAGAATGAGCTCTTCAGCCCGCTTGTCTTTCTCTTGGTTTTGAAAGGCTAACTCTGCGTTGGCCAGTACTAATTCATCGGCGCGTTGTTCTTTTTCTTCTTTGGCAAGAATGAGCTCTTCAGCCCGCTTATCTTTCTCTTGGTTTTGAAAGGCTAGCTCTGCGTTGGCCAGTACTAATTCATCGGCGCGTTGTTCTTTTTCTTCTTTGGCAAGAATGAGCTCTTCAGCCCGCTTGTCTTT
>Ga0307488_10003519_pt1 | contig 13092 bp, 8 predicted proteins | sample SB02metaG_FD_202248 | JGI IMG/M metagenome (GOLD analysis project Ga0307488, IMG submission 202248) | Sea-ice brine microbial communities from Beaufort Sea near Barrow, Alaska, United States - SB 0.2 | ecosystem: Environmental > Aquatic > Marine > Coastal | place: USA: Alaska | collected 2017-05-06
AACTGTAATAATTAATACTGCTAATTTTTTCATTTTTTTATTGATTTACAATTATTCATAAATGTAGTAAATTTAATTATAAGTTATTGACTTAAAGCATACATTACCTTTTGGTTACATAAAATATAATAATAATAATAATTGATTTGTATTAATTCCTGCTTCATAAACTTTAATTAATTGAATTAATCTGTTATCATAAAATTAAAAGGGGGTGTTTTAACAGGATAAAAAAGGAGGGCTTAACTAATTTTGAGGTGCTTTATTAAATTGTTGGAATTATGTCGGAAACATGAAGTCTATAAAATCAAAAAACCGTTGAAAATCAATTGATTCACAACGGTTATTGTACTGAAGGCGGGACTTGAACCCGCACGGCCATTACTGACCACTGGATTTTAAGTCCAGCGTGTCTACCAATTCCACCACTTCAGCATGGGTGTTTTATTCTTAATAGAGCGAAAGACGGGATTTGAACCCGCGACCCCCACCTTGGCAAGGTGATGCTCTACCCCTGAGCTACTTTCGCAGTCAATGTAAATGAACTTAGCTCCTCTTCAAGGACTCGAACCTTGGACCCTCTGATTAACAGTCAGATGCTCTAACCAACTGAGCTAAAGAGGAGTTTGCTACACGTTTTGTTTAGCGAGTGCAAATATAAATCTTTTTGAGACATGTCCAAGTATTTTTGTAAAAAAGTTTATTATTTTTTCATTTCAATATAATAAAAATAAATTCTTCTTTAAATTTCAAAAAAGTGTATTTTTGTATCCAGAATATGCTTAACCCTTAAGCGCAAACTATTATATGGACAAATTTTCGTTCTTAAACGCAGCACATACAGGCTTTATTGCCGAGTTATACGATCAATACTTAATCAATCCCGATGCAGTAGAACCAAGTTGGAGAAGCTTTTTCCAAGGATATGATTTGGCCAATGAAGACTATTCTTTTTCGGAGGAAGAGATTGCTCCCGAAATTCCGCAAGAAGTAAAAAAAGAATTTTTGGTGGTAGATTTAATAAACGGTTACAGAACACGTGGCCACTTATTTACCGAAACAAACCCTGTTAGAGATAGGAGGCAATACCAACCAACACTAGAAATAGGCAATTTTGGCCTTACTGAAAGCGATTTAGAGAAAGAGTTTTCTGCGGGTGATGTGCTCGGGCTCGGAAGGGTAAAACTTTCTGTGATTGTCAATCACTTAAAGCGTATTTATTGTGATTCTATTGGTGTAGAGTATATGTACATGCGAAATCCAGAGAAATTAAAGTGGTGGCAAAATCGTTTGAATACGAATGACAACCATCCCAATTACTCCATAGATACAAAAAAATATATTCTTTCTAAACTCAACCAAGCAGTAACGTTTGAGGGGTTTTTACAAAAGAAGTACGTGGGTCAAAAACGTTTTTCTTTAGAAGGAGGAGAGGCTTTAATTCCAGGAATTAGTGTGCTATTAAGAGAAGCTGCGGAAAATTACGGAGTGGAAGAATGTGTTATAGGAATGGCGCACAGAGGGCGTTTAAATGCCTTGGTAAACATCTTCAAAAAACCAGTAAGAGATTTATTTAGCGAGTTTGAGGGCAAAGATTTTGAGGATGATGATATTGATGGAGATGTAAAATACCATTTGGGTTTAACACTAAGTAAAACCTTTAGAAATGGCCGCAAGATTAAAATGAATTTAGTTCCTAATCCGTCTCATTTAGAAGCGGTTGCGGCAGTCGCAGAAGGAATTACAAGGGCTAAGATAGACCGAAAATATAAAGGAGATTCAAGTAAGATATTACCAATTATAATTCATGGAGACGCAGCCATTGCGGGCCAAGGTATTGCTTATGAAATTGTTCAGATGGCAAAACTGAATGGTTATAAAACGGGTGGAACCATTCATATTGTAGTAAACAATCAAGTTGGTTTTACTACCAATTATTTAGATGCACGTTCAAGCACTTACTGTACAGATGTTGGTAAAGTTACCTTATCGCCAGTTTTACACGTAAATGCAGATGATACTGAAGCAGTTTGTCATGCAATGCAGATGGCTTTAGCGTTTAGAATGAAGTTTAAAGCAGATATTTTTATAGACCTTTTGGGATATAGAAAATACGGACATAACGAAGGTGATGAACCTCGTTTTACCCAACCAAAACTATACAAAGCAATTTCTAAACACCAAAATGCAAAAGATACGTATGCAGAAAAGCTATTGCAGGAAGGGAGTATCGATAAAGAGCATTTAACTGAAATTACCGCTGAATTTAAGGGAACTTTAGAAAGAGAATTTAATTTGTCAAAAGAAGATAAAACCTCTAAAGTAAAAGAATTTATGCCATTTACTTGGAAAGATTTTGACAGAGAACATCTGCCAAGCATGCTAGAGGCTGTAGACACAAGTTACAAATTAGACCAATTAAAGCACATTGCAAAAATAGTTTCTTCGGTTCCTGAGGGCGTTCAGTTTTTAAGAAAAGCAGAACGTATTTTAGAAGGTAGGGCTAAAATGGCATTTGAAACCAATAAGTTAGATTGGGGAATGGCAGAGAATTTAGCGTATGGTTCTTTAATGGAAGAAGGATTTGATGTTCGTATCTCAGGGCAGGATGTAGAAAGAGGAACATTTTCTCATAGACACGCCATTCTACGTGATGAAGTTACAGAAGAAAGAATCAATCTATTAAATACCAACCCAGCTAATAAAGGAGAGATGACTATTTACAACTCTTTATTATCTGAATATGGAGTTTTAGGTTTTGACTATGGCTATGCGATGGCCAATCCGAATACTTTGACCATATGGGAAGCACAGTTTGGTGATTTTTCAAATGGAGCTCAGATTATGTTCGATCAATATATTTCTGCAGCAGAAGACAAATGGAAGTTGCAAAATGGGATTGTAATTTTATTACCTCATGGATACGAAGGTCAGGGTTCTGAGCATTCGTCTGCAAGAATAGAGCGTTATTTGCAATTGTGCGCAATAGACAACATGACGCTTGCAAATTGTACAACTCCAGCTAATTTGTATCATTTATTGCGCAGACAAATGAAGCGCGATTATAGGAAACCTTTAGTTGTTTTTACACCAAAAAGTTTATTACGTCATTCAAAAGTAATAAGTACGATTGAAGATTTAGCTTCTGGAGAATTTCAAGAAGTAATAGACGATACGCTAAACCCAGATAAAGTGAAGAAACTAGTTTTCTGTATGGGTAAATTCTATTATGATTTATTAGAAGAAAGAGAATCTTTACAGAGAGAAGACGTTGCGTTGGTAAGAATTGAGCAATTATTTCCGCTGCATTTAGAGAAAATACAGAAGGTAATAGACCGATATCCAAATGTAGAAAATTACGTTTGGGCACAAGAAGAACCCAGAAATATGGGTGCTTGGAGTTTTATGTTAGAACGTTTCGATTTGGTAAAACTCAGTGTTTGTTCTCGTAAATATTACGCAGTACCAGCAGCGGGTTCTAGTACACGTTTTAAGAAGCGTCACAAAGCTGTTATTGATAGTGTTTTTAATGATAATGAGTAAGCGCGTTGAGGATTGAAACGACATCCTTTTCATTTTGTTAGTTCGAGTGTCTCGCTTTTTAGCCTGATGTATCGAGCATAAAAATGAAAAGATGCAGTGGAAAGCCAGTAAAAACGACCAAAAAATAAAAAGTAAAGTAATTCAATACTGCGTTAATTTCAGTATTGGTAAAATAAGAAACCATGAGTGTTTTAGAAATGAGAGTTCCTTCTCCGGGAGAATCAATTACAGAAGTAGAAATTGCAACTTGGTTAGTTGAGGATGGAGATTATGTAGAAAAAGATCAACCAATTGCAGAAGTAGATTCTGATAAAGCAACCTTAGAATTGCCTGCAGAAGAAAGTGGAATTGTCACTTTAAAAGCAGAAGAAGGGGATGCTGTTGAAGTTGGAGCAGTGGTGTGTTTAATCGATACAAGTGCTGCAAAACCAACAGGTGATGCGCCAGCAAAAACGGAAGCACCAAAAGAAGAAGAGAAAGTGGAAGCTCCAAAAACTACTCCAGCTGCAACTTATGCAACAGGAACTGCTTCACCAGCTGCTAAAAAAGTTTTAGCAGAAAAAGGAATAGAAAATTCTGCTGTAAAAGGAACAGGAAAAGATGGTAGAATTACCAAAGAGGATGCTGTAAAAGCAGTTCCATCAATGGGAACCCAGCCCGCAAACGGCACCCGTGGAACGGAACGCAAGAAAATGTCTATGTTGCGTAGAAAAGTTGCAGAACGTTTGGTTGCTGTTAAGAATGAAACCGCAATGTTAACTACCTTCAACGAGGTAAACATGCAGCCTATTTTTGATTTACGTACAGCGTATAAAGAAGCTTTCAAAGCAAAGCACGGGGTTGGATTAGGCTTTATGTCTTTCTTTACTTTGGCGGTTGTTAGAGCTTTAAAATTATATCCTGATGTCAATTCTATGATTGACGGAGACTTTCAAATAAAACAAGATTTTCAAGATATTTCGATTGCAGTTTCTGGACCAAAAGGTTTGATGGTTCCTGTAATTAGAAATGCTGAAAATTTATCTTTTAGAGGGGTAGAATCTGAAGTGAAGCGCTTGGCAATTAGAGCTAGAGACGGGCAAATTACAATTGATGAAATGACGGGGGGAACCTTTACAATCACAAATGGTGGTATCTTTGGTTCAATGCTGTCTACGCCAATTATAAACCCTCCTCAAAGTGGAATTTTAGGAATGCACAATATTGTTAACAGACCTATGGCAGTAGATGGTGCTGTCGTAATTCAACCAATTATGTACATCGCTTTGTCTTATGATCATAGAATTGTAGATGGTAGAGAATCTGTTGGTTTTTTAGTTGCTGTGAAAGAGGCCTTAGAAAACCCTGTAGAACTCTTAATGGACAACAATGCTACAAAAGCATTAGAAATGTAGTTTCCTAGAGAAATAAGAATACAATAGAGTCATAAACAAGACTTTTTAAATATGGAAATCCTAAGCATTCGCTTGGGATTTTTTTGTTTTGATTGTTCGCTTATTTTCTGAAGCTTTAAAACGATAACTTCGCTTTTACATATTACTAAATAAAGCTATAGAATGCGCTTCTAGATGCATAGGGCTGCATGAAATAAAGAGGCATAAAATGAGCGACCAATTCAAAAATATACAACAGGTTATTTCTAATTATATTAAAATTAGCGATGAAGAATGGCCCTACTATTCATCGATGTTGCAAGTAAAAGTACTTCAGAAAAAGACGATGCTTCTGTCTGAAGGAACCATTTGCAAAGAGGTGTTTTTTGTAAATAGCGGCTTGTTAAGAATTTATTTTGTGGATAATAAGGGCCAGTAAAAAACTTTTGCTACGGATTATAAGCGTTTTTTAAAAGGAATACCTTCTAAGTATGCAATTTAGGCAATGGAAGATTCTAAGGTTTTGCTAATGCCATTCGAAATGGTCTAAGACGGATACACCAAGTTGAGGTTTGGCGAAAAGCGAGGCAGACGCATTGCAGAAGATTCTTTTTAGATGTTTAATGACAAAATTCAAGCGATGTACCCCCCAAATTCCATGAGAGCAATATACTAGTTCAACCGCTAGCGTTCTTGATGTTTTCCAGCGAGTTTCACAACACGTAATTGCATCTTAGTCGCCTTAAAAAAGCTGTTTTAAAGTGGTTATCTGAAGTGCTACCATTTGTGATCACTAAAAAAGAATAAAATCATTATTTTTACATGCATAGTAATGATACTTAAAACTTTGGAGCATGCAACGAATGACAAATAAAACAGTTTTAATTACAGGCGGAGCCTCTGGGATTGGTAAAATTATGGCACGCTTATTATTAGAGCGAGGAGCGAAAGTGATACTTTGGGATATCAATAAACTAAAGATTGATGAAACTACTTCAGAATTCGCTAGCAAAGGGACGATTGTAGGGTTTATTGTGGATGTTTCTGACGGCAATCAAATTCAAGAAACGGCTAAAAAAGTAAAACAAGAAATTGGCGTGGTGGATGTACTTATTAACAACGTAGGTATTGTTGCGGGAAAATATTTCCATGAACATACTACATTAGATATCTTAAAAACAATGGCCATTAATGCCAATGCCCCAATGCTTATCACCAAAGCATTTTTAAGCGATATGCTCGATCAAAACTTTGGTCACATTTGCAATATTGCTTCTTCTGGAGGTTTAATTTCAAACCCTAAAATGACAGTGTATGCTGCGAGTAAATGGTCGGTAATTGGTTGGTCCGATAGTTTGCGCTTGGAAATGAAATTGCTAAAAAAGAGCATCCATATCACAACGATAATGCCCTACTATATCAATACAGGAATGTTTGATGGCGTACAATCAAAAATACCAATTCTTGAACCAGAAACGGCTGCACTTGCAATTATAAAAGCAATGGAGCAAAAGAAAAGAATGGTCACGATTCCAGGATATATGTACAGACTTACAAGAATAGGGCAAGGCGTAATGTCCATTAATGTTTTCGATTGGTTTGCGGGGAAGGTCTTAGGGATTTACAAAACAATGGAGCATTTTACAGGTCATAAAAAATAAGTAATAGCAGTAAATGATAGGTACAGCAGAAGATGTAATTATTAAAAAAAATTGCCAATCACAGTGCTTTTTTTTCAATACAAATAAGAAAGGATATTGGTTATCGAGTTGTGCAACTTCGAAAGTTGAAAACAGCAATTATTCCGTATCAAGATAAAATAGAATTGGCTTTATGGGACGCTGTACACAAATCTCCTGAGGAAGCATATGTAACGGAAATCAGTATTGTTCTTAGTGAAATTGAGCATCACATACAGCATTAAAAAAAATGGGCAGCTCCCAAAAAAGTAGCAACACCAATATACTTGCTTCCATCATCGAGGAAAATATTATTTTGAACCTTTAGGAACCGCAGTAATAGTAGCTCCCTGGAATTATCCGTTTCAGTTGCTGATCAATGGCGTTGCAATCTCATTTCTTTAAGGTCTCTTACATTAATTATTTTCGGTCTTATACTTTTTCCATATGATTTGCTGGACAAAGATTAAGAATTCACTTTTCTATTGCGATGCAGTCAATAGGTAAGGGATATGACACACATACAACAGCAGTCTGACAGCTATAGATTTGGTAAAACAGACAAACATTAAATAATTGTACTCATTTTTAGTGCTATTTTTTATGAAGTTATTTATGATTGTTTACCTTGCATCAAAAAGTTAAAATGGCTAAAAATCCTGAGTTAGAACTCGCCTTACAATTCATAGAAAAAACGGATAGAAATCTTTTTATCACAGGGAAAGCGGGTACAGGAAAAACTACATTTTTACATAAAATTAAAAGTGAGTCTTTAAAAAGAATGGTTATTGTTGCGCCTACAGGTGTTGCAGCAATTAATGCAAAAGGGGTAACAATTCATTCCTTTTTTCAAATGCCTTTCGGGCCTATTTTACCAAATCAGATTGCAAATACAAATCAGCAACGCAAGTTCTCAAAGACAAAAATCGATATTATTAAGTCATTAGACTTAGTAATTATTGATGAAATTTCTATGGTTCGCGCAGATTTGTTAGATGCTATAGATCAAGTAATGAGACGCTATAAAAACCGAAATAAAGTGTTTGGTGGCGCACAAATATTAATGATTGGAGATTTGCAACAATTAGCACCAGTAGTAAAACCAAATGAATGGAGTTTACTGCAGCAACATTACGAAACCGTCTATTTTTTTAGCAGTAAAGCCTATCAGGAAGCAAATGTGGTTTCCATAGAATTGAAACATATTTACCGTCAGAAAAATGAGATTTTTATAAAAATATTGAATGAAATCAGAACAAATACCTTGTCTGATGCCTCTGCTAAAATTTTAAATAAAAACTACAATCCGTCTTTTTCTCCATCCAAAGAAGAAGGGTATATTACGTTAACAACCCACAATAACAGAGCGAATTTAATTAACAATTCTGAATTGAATAAGCTTAAAATTAAAAGTGCTTTTTTTAATGCAGAAATTTCTGGGAAGTTTAGTGAAAATGCCTACCCAAATGCAGAAAGATTAGAATTAAAAGTGGGTGCGCAGGTCATGTTTATTAAAAATGATTCTTCCACAGAGAAAAGGTATTACAACGGAAAAATAGGTATTATTACCACTATTTCTAAAGAATCTGTGAGCGTACAATGTGGTGACGAGGTGGATGAAATTGTTACTGAAAAAGAAACTTGGTCCAATATCAATTACTCCATTAATGAGGAAACAAAAGCGATAAAGGAAGAGATGATTGGTGCTTTTTCTCAAATTCCGTTAAGATTAGCTTGGGCAATTACCATTCATAAAAGTCAGGGTTTAACTTTTGAAAGAGCCATTATAGATGCGGAAGCTTCCTTTGCGCACGGACAAACTTATGTTGCCTTAAGTAGGTGTACTTCTTTGGAGGGTTTGGTTTTAAAAACACCCATTACCAGCAGCGCTATAATTAATGACAATACGATCAGTGTTTTTAATGAAAGTGTAGAAGAAAATCATCCTGATGAGCGTATTTTAAATGAATCTGAAAAATATTTTCAGTTGAATTTAATTTCAGAAATATTCGATTATCAGCCACTTTTATATCCAACAACCAGATTAATTGATATTTTTTACAAGAATCAGACAAGCATAAAAGGAGATGTTATCGATCATTTACAAACCATAAAAGATGAAGGAGTAGTTGCGTTAATGAAAGTTTCTAACGGATTTAAAAATCAGTTATTACAGTTTTCAGAGGACGCGATATTGCCAGAAAACAGTTCTCAAATTCAGGAGCGCTTTATAAAGGCGATTGCTTATTTCGCAATAAAAACAAAAGGGGATATTTTAAAACCTTTCAATACGATTGCCTTTTCTACAGATAATAAATCCGTACAAAAAGACTTTTCGAAACAATTGGACGCTTTGAAGGAAAAGTTATTAGAAAAGTTATTTGTGCTTCAAAAGTTGACAAGTGGTTTTAAAGTTCAAGAATACTTAGAAGTAAGGGCAAAAGCTGTTTTACAAAAATCGGAACCTACTAAAAAGAAAAAAGTAGTATCTAAACGGGATCCCATTTTATCGATAAAATTACGTGAATTAAGAGATGAGATTTCAAAGGATTTAGGAATACCACACTTTCAGATTTTTACTCAAGAAACACTTTATGCAATGTGTGATGAGCTGCCAAGAACAGAAAAGGCTTTGTTAAAAATTGTTGGCATGGGAAAAACGCGTGTTACTAAATACGGGGAAGTAGTTTTAGAGGCTATTGATAGCTATTGCAAGGAAAACGGAATTAATAAGTTGAACGAGCAAAAAAAAGAAGATAAAAAACCAACCAAGCAAATTTCTTATGAGTTGTTCAAATCTGGACTTTCGGTAAAGGATATTGCCAAAGAACGCAGTTTAACCTCAGGTACTATTGAGAATCATTTGGCCAATTACATAACTTCTGGTGATATTGATGTTTTAGAATTGATCGAATTAAAACGGTATACAAAAATTCGAAATGAAATTGAGGTAGCAGGTGAAGTAAAAGGTTTAACCGCTTTGAAAGAAAAAGTAGATGTAAATATTACGTATATGGAGTTAAAAATGGTTTTAATGTCTATGGAAGCTTAGTTTTCTGTCACTTTGAAATGCGCTGTTTTAGTTTATTAAGGAATTTCAATACGTAATAAGATTCGGGGTCGTTCATACTTTATGCTGTCGGAATGATATTCGATAAAAAAAAATGGTATTATTTCAAATCTTTCAACAACAACTGGACAGATTTAACACCATTCCATTCGTTTTCATCCAAAGCATACACAATATCAAACTCGTCTTTAACAAGTGCCATTTTATTGCCTAAATTAAAACCGATGCTATTGAACGTTTTTTGGTTATCACCTTGAAAAACATTTAGTTTTAAATGTGTTTTATCTGCACCCACCTGTTTGCCATAGCCATTGTCTCGAACACAAGTAGAGGTAAAACTGGGTTTCATATTCATGGGGCCAAAAGGTGCCATTTGCTGAATAATTCTAAAAAATTTAGGCGTAATTTCAGACAAGTCTATGGTTGCATCTATAGAAATTTCTGGAGTTAATAATTCCTTATCAATCGTGCTTTCAACAACTTCTTCAAACTTATTTTTAAAGTTTTCATAGTTTTCTGGTGCAAGTGTTAAACCAGCAGCATATTTATGGCCACCAAATTGCTCTATAAATTCGCTACATGCTTCAAGTGCATTATAGACATCAAACCCTTTTACAGAGCGTGCAGAAGCAGCTAATTTATCGCCACTTTTGGTAAATACTAAAGTGGGTCTGTAGTATTTTTCTATCAATCTAGAAGCAACAATACCAATAACACCTTTGTGCCAATCTTCTTGAAAAACTACAGACGTAAAACGTTCTTCTTCTTTATTGTCAATAAGTTGAATTAAAGCTTGATTTGTAATCTGCTTGTCGAGCTCTTTTCTATCTGCATTAAAAATTTCTATGGAAGCTGCAAAGTCAATCGCCGTTTCAAAATCCATTTCTGTTAAAAGTTGTACAGCATAATTGCCGTGTTTTATTCTTCCCGCAGCATTAATTCTTGGTGCAATTATAAAAACAACATCAGTTATGGTAAGTTCAGTTTTTTTTGTTTGGTGAATAATGGCTTTAATTCCGTTTCTTGGACTTTGATTGATTACTTGCAAACCAAAATACGCTAAAATCCTATTTTCCCCATTCATGGGAACAATATCTGCAGCAATGGCGGTAGCGACTAAATCTAAATAAGGAACAAAATGATTGATGGTTTGGTTTCTAGAAACGCCTAAGGCTTGGATGAGTTTAAAGCCAACACCGCAACCACATAATTCGTCAAAAGGATAGGTGCAATCTGCTCTTTTTGCATTTAAGACAGCTACTGCTTTTGGAATTTCGGGGCCAGGTTTGTGGTGGTCGCAAATAATGAAATCGATACTTTTTTCTGTTGCATAGGTTACTTTGTCAAGTGCTTTGATACCACAATCTAAGGCAATAATTAATGAGCAATCATTGTCTTGGGCAAAATCAATTCCCATATAAGAAATACCATATCCTTCTGCATATCTGTCTGGAATGTAGGTTGCAATATTTGGATATATTGTTTTTAGATAGGAGGCAACTAAAGAAACAGCGGTGGTGCCATCCACATCATAATCACCATAGATTAAAATATTTTCATTGTTTGCAATTGCAGCTTCAATTCTTGCAACTGCAACGTCCATGTCTTTCATTAAAAAAGGATCGTGGATGTCCTCTAAACTAGGGCGAAAATAATTTTTAGCTTTCTCAAATGTTTCAATATTTCTTTGACATAAGATTTCTGCAATCGTTAAATCAACTTGCAAATCTTTGGCTAATTTTGCGACTGTTTCTTTATGTGCTGTTTTTTTTAAAGTCCATCTCATAGCTTTTTTTTTGACTGCATTTTAGATTTCATGCAGGTGGATTTCAGTTTCTACTTCCGCAAATTGGCGAAACATTTCCATGACACCACAGTATTTTGTAACCGATAAATTAACTGCTTTTTGTATTTTTTCTGGTTGTAAATTAGGGTCTGTAAAATGATAATCAACTTTTACTTTATTATAAAACTGTGGATCCTCATCTGTTAATTCTGCAGTAACTTCAATTTTAAAGTCTGCAACTGCTGCACGCATTTTTTCTAACATAGCAACTACATCTAAACCAGAACAACCTGCCAAAGAAGAGAGCATTAAAGCTTTTGGAGCAAAACCAACTGCATCTCCATTGTCTAGAGATTTATTAAACGTTGTTAATTTGTGACCACTTGGATTGTCACTTTCAAAATGTGATTTTCCTGTCCAAACGGTTGTAACTATATTTTTTGCCATAAATGCTGTTTTTTAAAAAATGAAGTATTAAAGTGTGTACTCCTACAAAAATAAGAAAACCATTATTAGTTCATGATTAAATTATCGATAAAGACAAAATAGATGAGCTGCTGCTGCTTAATTTGAAAACAGCTTTATAAAATTTCACCTTTTTATTAGAAACAGATAAAGGATAGCGTACATTTTTGCAATTTTAAAGGATTCTTTTTAGATCAAATATGGAGATAGCATAAGTATCCATAATAAGAAATCAAGCAGTGCATTAAAATATCTAAACCTTCTTTTGTATGATTTGTATTTAAAACAATGCTATTCATTTTTTTTATTGATGTAGGGTGCTTAAAACCAGTAATAAATATTTTTTTGGAGGCTAAAAAGTCAGCGATATTTTCATTGTCGATAAAAAAACAGCATACTTTTCAGTAAGGGTCATCTGCTCTATTCTTTTGAGATGTTTATAGACCTACTTGCAAATTTCTTGTAGTTTTTTAGGTTGCCGTTTATAAAGTTCTTGCGCATTTAAAAGCTTTCTAAAAAAGCAGGATTCATGGGTGCACTCCTATGAAAAGTGGATTTTATTTCACCAAATCAATGAAGCTCTTCAATGAAACTCTTTTTTCCTGAGAGAATGCCTCCGTTAAGAGCAAATGTTTTTCCTAAAGAGGAAACACGAATAACTTCTATAGGATTCGCAATTTCAATTCCGGATGAAATTTCGTTTCTAATTGCACCCAATACACACAAATATAAGATTCATCAATCAAAATAAATACTTTTTTTTAGATGAAATTGTGTGCAAAAAATCAAAACGATACGGCTTGGTTTCTAAAGCAGCAATGGCATCAACAACAATACAGATTGTTTGTTTTTTAGTATTTAAAAGTAGCGGATTTACGTTGTTTTTCACAAAAACTGGAAGGACATTCTTAGCTAAAATTGCAGGATGTGTTTTTGGCATATAAAAGAAAGAAGCGCCTATTTTTTATAAAGAAGAAAGCGTTAGTAAGCCAGCAATAGTGCCTGATGAAATCGTAAGACAAGCTTTCATTTTAAAGAGGTTTGTTAAGAATTCTTCGGCTTTATATTTGCATTTCTAGCACTGCCCCATTTCTTATATTTTAAAAATTATTTTATAAAACTCTGGCAATGCCGCCATTCCATGATAAGAGGTTCCACTAAAATATAAATGTGTTA
>Ga0307488_10003520_pt1 | contig 13087 bp, 11 predicted proteins | sample SB02metaG_FD_202248 | JGI IMG/M metagenome (GOLD analysis project Ga0307488, IMG submission 202248) | Sea-ice brine microbial communities from Beaufort Sea near Barrow, Alaska, United States - SB 0.2 | ecosystem: Environmental > Aquatic > Marine > Coastal | place: USA: Alaska | collected...
CAAAAAGGTACATTTGTAAATAATACAAAAACATCTACTATAGGCGGAGAAACTGTTGTTGAAAGACAGAGCCTAAGTAAAGCACTTAGACCTAAGGCGGATAATTAATGAGATATAATGATATTAAAATTGTAGAAAAAGATACGCAAACTGGTGTAGACAAGGCTGGAATTCGTTGGGGTCAGCAAAACAAAGGCGTAGAAACTAAAACTGATTTTCAAAAAATGGCAAGGTCATTGTCTCGCTGGTATGACAAAGAATGTAAGCTAGAACGACATAAAAGAAAAGGTACAGCTCGTATTAATGCTATTATGACAGGCTGGCGCCGACAATCTGTAAAGTACGGCGATAAAAATTATTTAAAAAACCTGGCAGCGGCTCTTAATGCTACAGGGCACACAGTATTAGCAAACTTAATAGCAAAATCTGTAATACCGCCCGGCGGTAATTTAGTAATTAATCCGAATGGTTCTACAAGTCCAGAATATACAAAAGACATGTGTCCAGGTGGTGGTGGCGACAAGATCGGCGGCCTAGGTGGCAACAAGACCGGCGGTGGTAACAAGACCGGCGGTGGAGATTATTCCACTATTGTAATCGATAAAGGTAATGATGGTAAGGGCACAAGTAATAGTGGCATCCCAGGTTATACTCCACCAAGTGATAAAACTGACAAAGACGGATTAGGCGGTCAAACAGTTGGCGATAAGTTTGGCACTGAAACACAAACATTACAAAAATTCATTAGCGATAAGGATTACCAAGGTGCTATAGAATTTATAGATAGTAATCCAGAATTTGGAAAAGAAAGTAATGTTAAACAGTTTAGAACAGATTTACAATCCTGGATTGATGCTGACGAAGCTGAAGAGCGCAATAGAATAGCAAGCGAGAAAGCTATTAAAAAAGCAAAGCGTATTGCAGACGAAAAAGCCGCACAGAAATTAAAAGACGAAGCAGCCGCTGCTGCAGAAGCTGAACGTATTGCAGCTGAAGAAAAGCAAAAAAGACTTGATACTATTGAATTAAAACGCAAAGCTGAAGAAGCCGAACAAATTAAAAAAGAAAAATTAGCAGACGACCTTCGTAAAAAAGCCGAAGCTAAAAAAGCCGAAGCTGATAGAATAGAAAAAGATAGGATAGCTGCTGAAGAAGAAGTTGAGCGCATACGTCGTGAAACAGAAAAAAATAAAATAAAAGTTAATCCTGAGCCTAAAGATAAACCAGTAGAAAAAGGCGATGTGAAAGAGTATGACTGGGAGGAGTTAAGATGAAATGGCAAGATTTAAAAACTGTAATAGTAGAAGCAGGTGATAAAGTTATTATTGCTGTTACATTTCAAAGTGGTGCAAGAATTACTATAAGGAATGTGCCAAAAGAATTAACAACAAAACCAGATTTTGAAAAACAAGTATCAGCAAGAGCAAAAAAAGCAGAACCTAATGAAACCTATGCTGACTGGAGTGTTGTTGGTAGTGTTGAAGCAGATTCGATTGATACAAAACCATCTAAAAATCCAAATGCTGCTGGTGAAAAACCCGGAGCATTTAAAGCCAGTGAAGAAGCTAAAGAAGACATGCAAAATGTGTTAGATTTGCATAGACTAATAATGAATACTATGGAAAAATCTGTGTGGAAAGGATTAAAATCCAATACTGACGATAATATCGATAAAGGATTGTATTACTTGCCACGAAAAAAAGATCCAGTATTTCCAAAAGGTGTTTCATTTGAATATACTAAGTTAGGGAAAAAATATAAAATTACCGATGTTAAAGAAGAAATTGGAATAACCGTAGTAATAAACACTATTAATCCTAAAAAAGATCAGAATGGATATGAACTTTCAGAAGGGTGGCCAGTATATGCGAATGAATGGGACGACATGAAACAAATAACTATTGATGCTGTTAATGCTAGAGAAAATATTACAACAGTTGAGCCTTCGCAACCAAAACAAAAAGTTGACGGTCCGTTACGTATTGCAATATCTCCTAAATCATTTTTCTACAGAGATGCTGTAGTACCAAGTACGGATAACAATTAATGCAACATTTTTATGATGGACAAATAAGACGTTACATAACACAAATGGTTCGCCTTATGAGTAACTTTAGTTACAAAGATGGTAAAGGAAACTTAACTGTAATACCTGTTATGTATGGTGATCTTACACGTCAAGTTGCAAATATTATTCGCGAGAATAGTGAAAATAAAATACCTAGTGCGCCACGCATGGCAGTATATATTACTGGACTTGCAATGGACACTAATAGACTTGCTGATTCGAGTTATATCAATAAAGTAAATATACGTGAACAAGCATATGATAGTGACGGTAAAGAGTATTTAAATAAAGAAGGAAAAAATTACACAGTTGAAAGAATGATGCCTACGCCATACACTCTTACTGTTAATGTAGATATTTGGTCAACAAATACAGATCAAAAATTACAAATATTAGAACAAATATTAATGTTATTCAATCCTAGTTTAGAAATACAAACAACAGACAACTATATTGATTGGACAAGTTTAAGTGTAGTTAATTTAGAAAATTTAACATTCAGTAGTAGAAGTGTTCCTGTTGGAGTTGATAGTGAAATCGATGTAGCAACTATGACATTTAATACACCAATTTATATTTCGCCACCAGTTAAAGTAAAACGATTGGGTGTAATTACACAAGTTATACAAAGTATATTTAATGAATCAGCAGGTACTATTGAGTTAGATTTGTCAAGACCTATTACTTCAGCGTTTGACGATACGCCAGTTCCTAAATCTGCATCAGTTACTACATTAGGAGTTAGTAATACCGGAACACCAGGTGGCGGTACAGTGACAGAAACAATAACATCAAAAGAAATAACTAAATCCGGTGCTGACCTTAGTATATCTACAGCACATGATAACTACGGAATACTAGTTATGGGCGGAACAGCTAAACTTCTTAAAAAAGGGATAGTGGGCGCAGAAACTTGGACAGGATATATTAAATCATTGCCGTTTAATTTCGATGCAGGTGTTACTAACATACATCTTAGACGTGACGGCGTTTCAAATGAAATAGTTGGTACAGTAACAATTAACCCAATGGACGAGTACGAACTTACTATTAATTGGGATAACGATACATTACCCCCAGATACTATTATGCATGGACCCAACGGCGATCGAAATAAAATTGATTATATTATTAACCCACTTAAAACCAGTCCGACTGATATTAAGTCAGGTAACCCTAGAATATTGTTATTAGAGTCTATAGGTGATACATCAAATGTAGATGGTGCCGATGATTGGAAAAATTCAGACAACACTGATTTAGTTGCTAGTGCAAACGATATTATTGAGTGGGACGGGTCCAAATGGCACATAGTATTTGACGCTAGTACCGATGATAGTACAGTAGTGTATACCTCTAATTTAAATACTGCAAAACAATATAAATTTGTTAATGATGCTTGGATATTATCCTACGATGGTGAATATCCAGTTGGCACTTGGTATTTAAACTACTAAGATAATTACTTGTATGAATAGGTTAATAATTTGCAGTGGTGCATTAGTATATGCACGATCAACAAAAAGATTCTTACTATTACACCGAACGCAAGGTCGTGCTAAAGACGTATGGGGATTAGTAGGCGGTACTAACGAAGAAAAAGAAACTCCGTGGGAAGGTCTAAAACGAGAAATATTTGAAGAAATAGGTGAGATAGAAATTAAAAAAACTATTCCATTAGAAACTTTTATTTCAAACGATAGTAACTTCCATTTCCATACATACTTGTGTGTAGTTGACAATGAATTTATTCCTATATTAAATAACGAGCACAATGGATATGCCTGGACCACATTTCAAAGCTGGCCAAAGCCCTTACACAATGGGCTCAAAAATACCTTAACAAATAAGGTAAATCAAACTAAATTAGAAACAGTTTTTAAGGTAATGGATTTATTATGAATGACAATGTAGAAAAAAGTTTATTTGGATACGAAGCGTTATGGGCTAAAACAGATAACTACGTATCAAAAATTTTAGTTTTTGAAAATGTAGGAAGCGGAATGCCAATGCATTTTCATAAACAAACAGAAAAAACTTGGTTTGTAAATAGCGGACACTTTAAAATTGCATGGATTGATACTAGTGACGGTATGCTATATGAAAAAGAAATAAAAGAAGGAAGTGTATTTCATGTGCCGCCGTGTATGCCCGTTGGTTTAGAAAGTACTATGGATGGTGGCAGTATTACACAAACAAGTAATCAAGATACTAAAGATGATTTTTATCAACTTAGACCTATCCCTAAGGAAGAATAATGTTAACTTTAAATAATAGTCAAGATTACATTAATGAAATTAATATTTTTGAAAGTCAAATTTCAAGAATCCCTATTGCATCAAATAAACAATCTGCACAGATAATGTTACAAGAAATTAAAAATCAAGTTTCATCAATTAACGAAGGTCATGCTAGTAATAATGATGGAAATATTGATCCTCATACATTACGCGATAACGTTGTAAAATTACAAAAATTAAGATATGACTTAACTGTTTTTTTAAAGGGTACTTAGTCTTTTAATTGTAATAGCGCCGACCATACCTGAATGTGATGTACATTGATATCTATAGTTAGGTGGACTACTTAAACTTTCTTGCACTCTCCAGTATAATACTCCAGAACTTTTTCCTTGTGCGTTTGAACCAGTACTTACTGTGCCGTCTGTGGCTACATGAACAAGGCCAGTACTATATGCCGAACTTGTACTATCTTGTATTGCAAACGGGTGACCACTAATTTGTGATAAATCAAAAGCTACTGTAGTTCCGCTTATCACATATATAGTAGGATTATCACCAGTATAGTGACTATTAAATGTATATGCCGAAGTACTATTATTGTTTACTTGAAATGTAGTTATTGCATGTTCATAAAAACTTGCCGGTGTTAGTCCTGTAGGAGCATCAGTTAAATCGGTAAATGCAACACTGCCTGCAGCACCCGTAGCATCTGTTCCGTTAACCCATTCACCAGAGCTATATTTTAAAACTTGATTATCTTGAGGAGTTGTAATATTTACATCAGTTAAGTCATTTATTGCAGAAGCACCTCCACCTCCGCCTCCACCGGATTGTGCAACCCAGTCATATCCAGCACCGTCCCAACTTAGTACTTCACTTGCTGACGCTGTACTTGTTTGTAAATGAGTGTCAACGTCTGTATTAGAATAAGAAGCGCCGCCACCATCACCACCACCACCTGATGTTGATTGAATTGACCAAGCAGTACCTGTCCAAGTCCATGTTATGTTTCCTACAATGTAATTTTCATTAACTGCTGGTGTGTTTGGAAAATTTATTGCCATTTTAACCTCTCTGTGTATTTATTAATATATGTAAACCCTGTAAACACCAAAACCTACGCCGTCATCAGCTCTTATATATAAATGTTCATCTGTTAAATGAAGTGCTTGGCCCCATTGTATCGTCCAAGTTTGTAATCCAATAACTGTGCTTCCTGGAGACGCAATACTATATTTTTCAGCTCCATTACTTGCAGTATATACTTTAAGTATTGGTGTTTGTACGCCATATGCATCATTCCATATACAGGCAATATACCCGTCATGATTTCCTCGTAACATATATGCACAATAATCGCCACTACCGTTGGTGCCACTGTTGTACGGTATAGGATTGTTTACAGTAGCTCTTAAGGAGGCATTTGATGTTTGAAAAAATCTAATACGTCCTATATCATTAAATGCGCCCTGTCCACTAACAGTATAATCGTCACCACCAGAACTAACAGCATAATAATCGCCAGCATCTGCTATTCCGCATCCAAACTTAAAATTAGCGTAGTTAGGTTGTGCACCTGCATATACTCGGCCTTGACTAGTTCTAACTAATTGATTTGCTGACGTTGCAAATACTTGTGCTAGGCCAACGTTGACATATGTATTTTGACCTTGAGTTAAATTGTACGACGGTCCTCCGCCAAAAACATACCCAGTGTCAGCGTTAATATCAACACAGTTGCCCATTTCAAAGCCGCCTGTTTGTTGACATACTGTTGTAGTAGTGGTTGATGTACTCAGTTGAAAATATCTTAGTGTGCCTGAATTGCTAGAACCGTGTCCTGGTGATCCTACTGCACACATATCCTTATGAACTGAAAATTGCAGTTCGTCTACCCAACTTCCGCTTGCTAGTGGGTCACCAAACGAAACAATTTTGTGTAATGTAACGGTTGCAAACCCATTAGTAGACTTGTATACTATAATCTTTGGATCGTAAAGACTGTTACCAGAAGACTGAAAATATCCACACAGTACCGCAGCATACAAATTACCATACGAATCTTCACCTATTCCTACTCCTGAACCAAATCTTGATTGTCTTTCACCTAGATTACTATTTCCAACATATGGATTGTCAAGTAAATTTATAGGATTTTGATTAGCTGTATTATAAATGTATGCCTGACCTATGTTGGCATTGGAATTTTGTCCACCTCTTGCTAACGGATCGCCTATAATAATGTAATCATCGCTTCCGCCCAAACTCCATCCCCAGCCAGCAGATGGATATGGTGTAGTAGTACCTTCTGGATTATTACCTGATCCAAAGCTGCCGCCATATGTGGGTTTATCAATAAATCCTACTAATCCTTGTCCTGGCACTCTTGGTGATAGAGACGTATCTGTAATTGTTGCTGTTGCTGATCGGCTGTTTGTAGGATTACCATTACTATCAGTAGAACCTAATGTAACAGTCATTGTTTCAGTGCCTTCAGTTAGAAGGTCAGCTGATATTGTAGTTTTTGTACCATCGTACGGTGAACCTTCATAAGTATTTCCGTCAAGTAAATTTAGTATGCCATAAGTGTTGTCAAAATCAGTTGTGCCGCCTGCATTAGTAGTAACAGTGTAAGGCACTTGAATTGCCTTATCTGTATTATTAGTATAGTCAACTGTTATTGTAACTACTTCGCCTTCGTTGTATGTTGATTTGTTTAAACTAATACTATTGTATACTGTTGCTGGGTAATCGTCACTAATCGTCACTACAGGACTTTGTAATCCTTCAGTCTCATTACCAATACTATCAGTTGCAGCTAATTGTATTTTAAAAGTCTCAGTGCCTTCAGTTACATAATCGCCGTCTGTTCGCATTGCTACAGTAGCGGTTCCTGATGCATTAATTGTAAATTGTGTGTCAGCTGAAAGAAAATCATTTACATTAACTGTGCCAGTAACTGAAATATATGTATACCCTACTGTTGTACCTTCAGGAACATCTGATGTAGTTAAAGTAAATGTAACTAAGTTTATAGAAGAAACAGCTGCTGACTCGTCGATAGAAGTTGTGCTAATAGTAAGTGTATCATATGTTCCGGCTACTTGAGCTTCATTTACAGTTCTTGTTGCTGGATATTGCCTACTTGTGCCCGGGTATAATACTCTAACAGTTCCGGGAGCACCGCTTTGGCCGTTTCCAGAAATACTTGGATTACCATTATATTGTGTTCCTGATCCGCCGCCACCGTAATCGCCACCGACACCATTTTGACCTTCTTCGCCACCAGATCCGCCTCCACCGTCGCTGGCATAATTGCCTCCTGCGCCCGATACACCTTGACCTAATTTGCCTACACCGCCACCGCCGGATTGTCCTGGATATTGTGGGCTTGAGCCGCCACCGCCACCGCCTCCACCCGATCCTGCACCACCTGATGATGTGCTACTAGCCTGTTGTCCTGCACCACCAACGCCGCTATATCCCGCAGCTCCGCCACCGCCACCTGCTCTACCAAAAGTCTGTCCGTTACCGCCGGCACCGCCAGCATAACCTACTGTTCCTGTAAACGTAGTATTAGGGGAGCCGCCTGATCCTGAGGAAGATGCGCCGCCGCCTCCGTTTGCTAAACAAAGAACAGTACTAGATCGATTAAGTCTACTAAATCCACCTGCTGTGCCAGCAGTATTTTTAGCACCGCCTGCTCCTAATGCGCCTACGGTAGCTGTTAATACTTCACCTGGAGTGACTGTTACATTATTTGCATATGCTAAAGATCCCCCTGCGCCACCTGCACCAGATACTCTAGTACTACTATTAAGTCCTGCGCCACCACCACCGCCACCAATACATAAAATACTAATTTTAGTCACATCAGCCGGAACAGTCCAGCTACCAGAAGATGTAAAATCATGTTGACCAGTAACTGGAGTTACTGAAGTATCACCTATAGTTATTGTTGGTGATTCTAATCCGCCAGTAGCTGTTCCTGCACTATCAGTTGCAGCTAACACAACTTTATATGACTCTGAACCTTCAGTTATTTCGTCTGCAGATAGTTGTACTGTAAAGTCTTGTGTTTGTGATATATTATTTGCAGCGCCTGCCCAAGTAATTGTTTTTACAGTACTATTACCAACAAAGTCGTTGCCTGCAATAGTTCCTGTAACAGGAGTTAGTGTACCAACAATGGTAGTTCCTGTTGCTATATTTCTTCCTGTTAATCTAAATGTACTAGTCCCGCCCTCGTTTACACTAGTAGCTGTTTGTAATGTAAAATTTAAATATGCCGGAGTAGTATCAACTGAGGTATCCACAATAGTAACTGCAACACTATCAGCACCGTTGTCTAATGCTATATTAAATACTTCGTTCCCTTCAGCTAACGTTTGGTCTGCTGTTACTGTTATTGGTAACGATGCTGCATTGTTATTAACTGTGAAATTTCCTGTTAAACTTCCTAAATTTATATCAGCAGTTGTTACGCCTGTAATTGTGTATCCGACTAAAGTACCGTTAGTAACATCTGTAGTTATTAAATTAATTGAAAAAGAATTTCCTTCATTTACTGTTGAAACACTAGATGACAATGAATATGTAGGATCTAAACTTGTATCATTAATTGTAATACTAATAGTATCTTCGCCGTTATCTAATGCCATTGCAAATGTTTCTGCACTTTCTGTAGTTGCATCTGCTGTTACATTAAACGTTACTGATTCTAATGTGCCAACTACAAAAGTTCCTGTTAGACTTGCTCCGCCAACATCAGCTGACGTTATTCCACTTACTGTCCAATCAACAGATTCACCGTTTGTTACACTTGCTGTAGTAAGTGTAACAGTAAAACTTTCGCCTTCATTACATGACGTTTTGTTTGCTCCAAGTATATAAGTCGGAACCAAAGGTGTTGTACTTGTATCTGCGACTGTTATTTGATATACTAATGTTATATCAGTACTTCCATTATCTGGATGGACGTAATTATATGTAAATGTACATGTTAACGTTTCTGCACTTTCAGTTGTTAAGTCTTGTGCCGTAACAAATGTTAATGTAGCAGAGTTACCACTTACTATAACACTACCCGTTAATCCGATACTAATATCAGCTGAATTAACTGTACCTGTAATAGCATATGATATTGTTGTACTATTTGGTATCTCAGTTGTGTCAATAATTATAGTTGCTTCTTGGCCTTCATTAATAGTTCCTAGTGTTGCCGGGGCGGTTGATGCGTTGAATGCTATAGTTGGGTCAACAAATACTGCTGCAGCGCCGCCGCTCTTTATACCTGCTATTTGTGTTAACCTTGGCATTTAACTTCCTACTGTTATATTTGTTGGCCCTGAAAGTGTCCAGGGATTAGCTACATTATATTTAGAATATAAAATTTTATTTGTTTGACCCATTCTCGATGTACTAATGTTATTATAATCATCATCAGCACCAGTATCGTTTACAACGCCTTTTGCATCTGCAACTATTCTATCTTGTAATTGTTGAGGAGACATGTCTGGAAAGACTTGTAAATGTAAACAACATAATCCAGCTACTTGAGGTGCTGCCATTGAAGTTCCGCTAATACTCATTTGATAAAAACTAGCATCACTAGAATACGCTATGGGTGAAAACTTACTACTATTATACGGAGTACTACATGCACTCATAATATATGTTCCGGGTGCCCAAATATTACATCCAGGTCCTCTACTTGAAAAAATACTGGGCTTGTCTTGATTACTTGCACTTACGCTACTATCTATACTTGCTACCATAAATGCGTTTAAACTATAAGGCGAACTGCCTTGATGATATGTATATGTAGATCCCCATAATACTTCATTAGCATAATCGGCACCGGCTCCGCTATCTATTTTATTATAATTATTTCCAGCTGCAATAATAACATGAATGCCAGCATCTACCATATCTTCAATTTCTGCATCAACACTAGCGACTCTTATCGATATACGACATGCTGGCAAACCGCCTGAGGTTGTTCTATTTTGGTTTACTCCGGTTGCTGTTTCTAACTCTGCTCGAGTAGTATAATCAACACCGTATGTCCAAGCCGTGCCTCTGTATGTTCCTGATGTTGGATCTCCGGTTCTTGTAGCACCATATCCCCAACTCATATTAATTACAGTTGGTCTGTTATTTCCTTTGTTGCTATGCCATATTCTAACAGCATCAAATGCATTAGATATACTAATACCACTGTTAGGGTCTCCAGTGCCTTCTAAGCCGCCTATTTTTTGAGCATATATTCGTGCATTTTTAGCCCAGCCAAATGTTTTTCCTGCCGATATGCCAGCACAGTGGGTTCCGTGTCCGTCGTAATCTGTATAAAAATTATCATCTTGCGATTCGCCTGAAATACCGCTATCTGCAAGCCAGTCAATCTGTTGTAATCTAGTTACACCAGATGCATCTTGCCATTCAGGATGATCTGCTTGTATTCCCGAGTCTTGTACAATAAAATCAACTCCGGTGCCGTCTAACGGATATGTGTAATCTCCTGTTAGTGTAGTTGCATCGTCAAATACACCTACATTTGCCTCTTCTATACATCTACGCAATCCCCAATTTACATGTGTACTATTAGTACTTGATCCTCTATAAAAAGTATTACTTTGTGTTGCAGCTAACTCTATTGAGATATCATCTCTTTGGTCAGGCGGAATTTCAACAGATAATACACGTTCATCTGATGATAATGTTTTTGCTTCAGCATCAGTTAGCATCCAATGGGTCATTCTTTTTGATCCATGTCTTGGATTAGCTATTTCTACTGCTCTGTTTGGAATTGGTCCTGAGCCTGTTTCTGCAGAAATTTCTGCATCAAACTCTTCTAAATCTATACCTCTGTTAACAACAACAATGTATTCTTTTTCACTAGCCATAGGTTGTTAGGCTCCCTAAAACAGCAAATGCTCCGCCAATACGTGTAATAGTAAATACCACTACGTCTTTTTTACTGGCATTGCCTGTAGGTGCTGATCCGTCTTCCCATTCGATGGATGTTGCACTTCCGTTTACTTGTACTGCATTAGGAATGTAAGGTGTTACACCTTGATTTAACATTAATGCAACAGATGTTATTCTGTTGTTTGTTGTAGGAACATTTGTAAAGTTTGCAGTAAAGTTAGCTGATATACTTGTATGATTCCATACACTACTTATATTTAGACTGTGATCAACTACACTTGCAGCACCAGTTAGCGTAGTACTTATTTCACTTGATCTTGCAATTCCAGCTAAAAATAATCCGTCTGTTGCCGAAAGTGTTAATGATGTTGCACTTGTAAAGTTTGTAACACCAAGACCAGTAGTTAATAAACTAGCCGATGTAACACTAGCAAAAGTAACAGTATCTGTTGTGTTTAAACTTTGATCATATGATGAGCCGCCTGATACCGTTCCTGGTTTCCAAGAAGTTGTAGCAGTGTCCCATACCATTGCTTGTCCATTTGTTGGTGCAACCGTAGTTGTATCAACATCTGATAAGTCGTCTATTGAACTAGGTATTACTGGTGAGCCTATTATGTCCGAGTAAACACCAGTAGTAGCCAAAGTAGCAAATGTTGGTGATCCTACTAAGTCTGAATAATTTCCGCTAAACACGTTGCCGGCAACAGGTTGAACCCATTGACTACTGTCTACATCTTCAATATAGACATATAAAAATCCAGTTGTGCTATTATACCAAATAGCGCCTGCTGTAGGTGTGCTTGGTGCAGCATCTGATACTGTTAAACTTGCACCACCACCTGATCCTGCGCCCGGTAGTCCAACTTCAATTTCGCCGCCCATGCCTGTATGTACGCCACAATAATAATAAAGCGTAGTCGGTGTACTATTTGTAACAGTAATTAATACTCTTCGATCAGTTGCACCTGCAAACTTTGTAGAATAAACTGTGTTAGTAACTTCGGTATTATCTAGTATGTAAATTACGTTATCTAAATATTTTGATCCAGCTCCTAAATCTCCGTCAACTGTTTGACTAAAATTTATTGGATGCTGATTAAGTGCTCCGCCTTCTGCATTTGGATAAAACTCGTTTGTTTGGTTTGACTGATCAAACACATATGTATATCCTACAACAAAAGTTAGCTTTGGTGCATATACTGGTGTAATTACATCAAAGTAATATTTGTTACCGGCGCCGTCATTGCCAACAAATGTATTATATTTTACAGATGCAATTTCTGAATCGGCTGCATTAACTCTTAGCCTAGGCTGGCTAACAATTTCAAATCCACCTCTTTGTAATCCGTTATATACTCTTAGAGTTTTTGTTTCTTTTTCATAAAATAGCTCGCCACTTGATCCTGTATTTCTATTTAAGAAATCCGTTGGTCTAGGTACAAGTCTAACTCTATCGAATACGGGTGCAACAGGGAACGACATAAATTACTAGCCCTTAACCTAAAATGCCGCGGGCAGTAAATGCTCTTATAGCATCTGGCGCAAATCGATGTTCTTGTTCTGTGTTTGTTGAGAGTGTTACGCTACCTTCTGGCCTTGCTGGATCAATTGACGCTTCATATCTTTCGGAAATTCTAGTATCGTCTTGACCAATTTCGTAACCTATTTCAACTACTACTGCACCTGCATGTTCTGCTGCGAATGTGTTTGCTTTTGCTTCATCTGGGAATTTACGAATTTCTTCGTATCCGTCTCCATCAGGATCCCACGTGTGGTAAAGCAAAACACTTGCTGCTGTTGGGTGCGGTTTTTTAACTGCGTATGGCATATATTTTCTCCTATA
>Ga0307488_10003522_pt1 | contig 13085 bp, 16 predicted proteins | sample SB02metaG_FD_202248 | JGI IMG/M metagenome (GOLD analysis project Ga0307488, IMG submission 202248) | Sea-ice brine microbial communities from Beaufort Sea near Barrow, Alaska, United States - SB 0.2 | ecosystem: Environmental > Aquatic > Marine > Coastal | place: USA: Alaska | collected...
TAAGCACCCGCCTGGTCATACACCGGAGGCACACGATGCATATTGGCCCAGAGGCCACTCCAGCGAGCATGATTGTGGATGATCACATTTACATCCGGGCGCAGTTTATGTAATTGCACGTGCAGCCCGAGGGCCGGTGTGACATTCCACTCCCCCGAAATGATGGCACCCGACTCATCCAGGGTCAGAATATCGCTGGCAGTCACTTCATCCCATGACAGTTCCCATGGGTTAGTCAACATAGTGCCATTACAAAGGCGGTAGGTAATGTGGCCAGCGATATGTTCATTCCAGCCTTCTCTGAACAGCATACGACACATCAATGCGACCTGTGCTTGCTCACTTAGCTCTGGTAATAGCGGCTTACGGCCCGGGTTAGGTGCAAACTGCTTGATCATCTGGGCATCGATTCCAGGAATTACTTGCATATCAAACCTCGTGTGAAAAAATATGTCATCTGGCTCTGCTATGCACCGGTGCTGAGCCATCGCCTGTCAAAAATAATTCTATAGCTGATCAAAAGGCAATTGTCCCTGCCTACGTCGCAGCCAATTAAGCCCTTTTAGCACGCCTGGCCGCAATACCAGCCAACGTTCCAGATGATACTTTCCAGGAAAGTTCATCAACAGCAGACCGATCAACAGTGTCACAATTCCTTGGCCCGGTGTCACCAACATAATCAAACCGAGAACGACCAGCAGCAGACCCAGAAGATTCTTCAACATCGAGGTGATCAATGAAAGCAATGGCGTATCAAAAGATGCCCGCCAAACCACGCGCTCTGCGCGCACGAAGTAGTCTTTGGGTAATCGTGTGACCACCCAAGGCACACCGACAATCGTCGCAATCAGCGCGAGCAGCGAAAGACCGCTAGCCCACAACAGCGGCTGCTGCCAATTTGACAGAAATTCCATCCAATCATCCTACCAGTCAACGCTTCAGATACCTTTGAATTATTTCATATTAACCTAACTTACCTCTGGAAAACCAAGCGAGTTAAAACGGGATCAGTCGGCAGTCTTCCTTGTTTTTCTTGGCGCATTCTGGTGGGCATGAGATCATCTGATACACAATGATGTTACCCCCAATAACCCGCAGACCCCTTCGGCTTCGCAGGGTCGTCCCGCTGGACGCCTACTTAGGTAACCCCGTGCCGACAAACCTTCACCCGATTGCGGCGACCGCTCAGCCCAACGGAGTTAACCTAAAGCTAACTGAGATATCGACACAAGCCCCCAAAAAACCCGGGAAAGCGTTGTTTAACCCCACATGGAAGCTAGCGTACGCATGGCACTGAAACTCTCTGTCCTTGATCAATCACTGGCCCGCGCGCCGGACCAGGCCGCTACCGCGCTGCAAGAAACCCTCCAGATGGCCAAGTGGTGCGAGGAACTGGATTACACGCGGTTTTGGGTTTCGGAGCACCACGCCTTTCCCTCTGTGGCCGGCAGTGCACCAGAAGTATTGTTAGCCGCAGTGGGTGCGGCAACTCGCTCTATCCGCATCGGTTCAGGCGGCATCATGCTGCCGCATTACAGCGCCTATAAAGTGGCGGAAGTGTTCTCCGTGCTGGCAAATCTCTATCCCGGGCGAGTAGACCTTGGTATCGGGCGGGCGCCAGGCGCGGACATGGCCACTGCTGTCGCACTGGCCACCGATGGGCACCCAAAATTCGACGCATTTCCGCGGTTAACAGAAAACCTCAGTGAGTACCTATGGTCTGAAACAGCCAGCCCGATTGTCAGCCCCCGTCCGCCCGAAGACATCCCACTATGGATGCTCGGCTCCAGCTCCGACAGCGCGATACTCGCCGCGCAGCGCGGTCTGCCATACAACCTTGCTCTATTCATCAATCCGCAGGCAGATTCGAGACTGATCGGGCTGTATAAAGCACATTTTCAGCCCAGCAAACAGCTCGCGCATCCCTATGCCATTCTTACGCTAAGTGTGTTCTGTGCTGATACAGAGGAACAAGCCAGCGCTCTACAACTGACCTATGATCTCAATCTGTTTCGTTTTTTCACCGGTCAGTCTAATGGCCGATCAATGACACCGCAGGAGGCTGCAGGATACTCTTTAGGAGCCCATGAAAAAGCGTTTATTGCCAGTCGGCAGAACAGCAGAGCCTCTGGGACACAACGACAAGTAAAGAAAAAAATTGAGCAGATCGCCGCGCTACACAATGCAGATGAGATTATGGCAGTAACAAATATCTACTACCTAAAAGACCGTAAACGCTCATTTCAATTGCTGCGAGAGGCGTTCGAATAACCGTAGAACCGAGCGTCAATACAAAAAAAGCCCCAGTAGGGGCTTTATCTCTAGCCAAATCTAGGATTACATTGCGTTTTTAGCGCTATCGGCAGTTTTAGTCGCCGCATCTTTGGCACTGTCGGCTGCATCATCAGCCATATCGCCAGCACGATCGGCAGCAGCTTCGATACTATGACCGGCATGATCAGCCATATCGCCAGCGCTATCGGCAGCAGCTTCGACACTATCACCGGCACGATCAGCCATATCGCCAGCAGAATCCATGGCATCGCTCGTCGAACTCGCAGCGTCTGAGGCCATCGTCTGTGCCTTATCTGAGGCGTCACTCGCCATATCGCCAGCGCTATCGGCGGCGGAACTCAATGCGTCACCGGTATTTTTAGCTGATTCACTAACCGTATCACTGATACTTGAGGCACTGTCCTGCATAGTCTGCTTGGACTCGTCGCTGCAACCGGTGACAACAAAGGTGACGAAGACAACTGACAAAAAGCCGAGCAATTTTGTATTTAACATAACGTTCTCCAAAGGACTTATTAATTTCAACAGGGGCTGATACTGAACACTCTTAAGATCTTAGATCTCGCGTGTTGGATAATATACCACCGCCTCTACAATGCGTCACCCTACGTTGTGATAGACGTTCTGTACATCCTCCAGATATTCGAGCATATCGACTAAATTGTCGAATGCAACTTGCTCTTCTTCGCCCAGTGATACGCTGGTTTGCGGGACAAACTGGATCTCATCTACCTCAAAATCGACCTCCTCAAAGGCGTCGAGTAGCGCCTGTTTAGCCTTGTGGTATTCCGTTTGTGGCGCAAATACCGTCACCTTGCCGTTTTCGCTCTCAATATCAGAGACATCCACGTCCGCCATCATCAGGACCTCCAGTGCTGCCTCCTCTTCGCTCCCTTTAAACACCAGAATCGCACTGTGGTCAAACAGATGGCTGACGCTACCGGGTGAACCCAACTTGCATTTTGACTTGGTAAAACACTGGCGTACATCGCCAAACGTGCGGTTAGGATTGTCAGTCAGGCAATCGACAATCACCATGGTGCCGCCCGGACCAAAACCTTCATAGCGTGCGGTGGCAAAATCCTCACCGCCCACGCCACGCGCCTTATCCAGAGCCTTTTCAATGACATGGGCGGGAACCTGGTTCCGTTTAGCCCGCTCGATCAGGCCGCGCAGTGACAGATTACCTTCCGGGTCAACGCCCCCCGACTTGGCAGAAACATAGAGCTCACGAGCATGCCGGCTGTAAATTCGGGCCTTCATGTCAGAGGTTTTAGCCATCGAGTCTTTGCGATTCTGATAGGCCCTGCCCATAGCAATACTCCGTTGTTTTAATGATCAGACCGTAAGGTCAGGCGAGCAATATAATCGCTGCGGCCGGTAGTATCCAGAACAAACCCTGGAACTTTCTCATTTCCTCAATTGGCCAGTGCGGTCAAGCCAACCGGAAGTCTTGCCATAAAACATCGAGAAGTAATGCCGTAAGGGTAACAATGGCACCTCGTGCTGCTGATTGGGAGGCCCTACAAGGTGGAAAACTCATCACGCGGCTATCTACTGACAAGGTGGCTATCTCGGCAATCTGGCATATGAAATGGTAAAGGCTGGTGGTGGACCTCATTCACTACTCACGACGAGTCTCGGCAGAGCGCCTGCCAAGGGCACTGCCCAAACCATGCGCATAGCGGGACTAATAGGCGCTGGCGCGCTACAATTGCGAGTGATCGCTAAGTCCACGACCCACCAATGGAGCAGTAAGAGTGCTGTTGAGCATCCCACAAGCCTGTCAGCTCTTCGTAATATGCGTATTCGTCACCGCAGCTTCTAGCGACGTCTTGCCTCCTATTTCACCCAAGCTCGAGTTCATTACCGTTTATACAACTTATCCACAGTTAGAGTATGGCGCGAATAAACAAGCTCAAGCGGCAAAGGATTACTCTTTATGGTAGGTCTAAGTCGCTCTATGGGATTGGCCGCACTGTGCGTCCCCGCGCTAGCATTTGCACAGGTCAATATGCCAAAAGGTGTGACTCCAGTCAGCCACAACCTCTCCGACCTGCACATAATGGTCACCTGGATTGTCATGGGAATCATGGCAGTTGTCTATGGCCTCATTATTTGTAGCGTCATTCGTCACCGAAAATCAAAGGGGGCGATTGCCTCCACCTTTCGTCAAAATATGTTCCTAGAAATATTCTGGACCGTAATTCCTCTGATCATTATCACGATGATCGCAGCTCCATCTATTCGCGTCCTCATTGAGATGCACAACTATGGCGCTGCGATGCTACGGTAAAAATTACAGGCCACCAATAGAAACGGCCGTACGGATACCTAGAATATGACGCTGGTTTTTTAGCCATTTTTCGAGACCCATATCACAAGTTCAGGGTATAGATAAAAAAGACAAATGGCACCTACATACAGTGGATGAGCCACCGGTTCTGCCTTCGCAGACCCAAGCGCAACGATGATAAATACAGATAGGGCCCACACCATGAGACGTATAAATTCGCTCATCTTCCACTAGGTAATAACCACTAATCACACACAAATCAGCCCCAACTACGTTAACTTTTGCTAGTTTCATCGGCCTCTCCCGCCATTTATCCGGCGCATCAACTCGTATACTCTGGTTTCGGTGAATAAAACGTTTCGCTCTAGCAAAATATACGAGGAACACTATGCAGACTGATTTTTGTAAGCAGCTGGGTATCGAAGCACCCATTTTTGCCTTTACCCACTGTCGCGATGTCGTCGTGGCGGTGAGCAAGGCTGGCGGCATAGGTGTACTGGGAGCTGTAGGCTTCTCACCCGCCAAGCTAAAAGAAGAGCTGGATTGGATTGATGAACATATCGGCGATCACATTTATGGTGTCGATACAGCCATCCCACAGAAGTACGAGGGTATGGACCTGACCAGCCCGGAAGAACTGGTTGAGATGCTACAGGCTGCAATTCCCCAGCAGCATCGTGAGTTTTCCGAGAAGTTACTAGCCGATGCTGGCGTTCCGGAATGGCCCGAGCAAGATGATGAGGTCAGTCTCAGTTTCTCTGCCGTTCAGGCTCAGGCATTGGTGGATGAGGCCCTGACTCGACCCAAATGCCGCATGATCGTTAATGCGCTGGGTACACCGCCCGCTGAAATTATCAAGCAGGTTCAGGATTCCGGGCGCCTAATCGGTGCTCTCGCTGGGCGTCTCAAGCACGGTATCGCCCACAAAAACGCAGGGTTAGACTTTGTGATTTGTCAGGGCTCTGAGGGTGGTGGCCATGCAGGAGAAGTCACTTCCGTGATTTTGTGGCCACAAATGGTGGATGCCATTGCACCTCTGCCTGTGTTGGCCGCAGGCGGTATCGCCGACGGACGCCAAATGCTGGCTGCCATGAGTATGGGTGTCGCCGGCGTCTGGATGGGGTCTATGTGGTTGAATTCGGTAGAAGCCTCCGCCGAGCCAGCCCAACGTGAATCCTATATGAATGCTACTTCTGAAGATACCGTGCGCTCTCGCTCTTTTACCGGCAAGACCGCGCGCATGCTCAAAAACGAGTGGACAGAAGCCTGGGATAGAGAGGACACACCCGATGCCCTCCCCATGCCTCTGCAGGGCTATCTCACTTTCGATGCGGTGCGCCGTACTCACCGTTACGCTGGCAGCGGCGACTGTCAGAAGATAGCCTTCAATCCAGTTGGCCAGGTCGTGGGGCAAATCAATTCGATTGAGTCCTGTCGCGACATCGTGTTCCGTCTGCTGACCGAGTACAGCGATGCTCTGGATCACATTAACGCCATCACTCCGCAGGAATAGCGCGCACCGGATGACCGCTGGAATAGGTTAGCTGCCTTTTCCGCGTTCATCTATTTTCTCTAGTACATCGCAAGGCAAGCAAAACGAGCGATAGTCTTTATCACTAATTTCAGTGATGGGCTCGGCTGCGACATGCCCACGCTGCACGTTGCTGCCCTGGGTGCCTTTAGCCGCTTCTGTGCCGGTTGTGCCCCCGCGTGCATCCTCTCGATACTTTTGTTCACTTACGGCCATACCTCCCCCTACCAGATCAATTTCAATTGCATGGAACATTCTGGCGCGAGACAATCACAGATGGAACACCAAATACGTGCAGGTAGAAGAGCGAGATAGTATTATGAGAATATATTTTGACAAAAATTATCTACCATCGGTTTACAGCAGCTGCTAGGCAGATATAGTATGTTTACCGTAAAATGCTACTGCGAGCAAAATATTTTCTAATGCATTTTCAGTTGGTAGACAATTCAAATTTATATGAAGCCACGCACATCCTTAGCGAGGCTTTTCAGCATGACCCTGTGATCAATTGGGTCTGCAACAATCCGCCTTCACTTGAGCCATTTTTTCAGTTTACGTTGCCTGTCTTAGTCTGGCATGAACTGAGTTATCTGGACCCTGCGGGGCGAGGCGCCGCGTCATGGCTGGGGCCGAGCCAGAAGCTAAAATGGCCACTAAACCTATCGAGCGCAGTCACTGCTCTGAAAGTCGGCGGTCTCGTTGGTATATATCGTCTGCTGTTAAGCGCCATCAAGACAGAACGATATCACCCAAAACGTCCCCACTATTATCTCTTCGCTATCGGTGTAACGCCTGAAAACGAGGGTCAGGGCCTAGGTACCGCACTCATCAGTCATATGTTAAAGCGATGTGATGCCGAGGGAATGCCCGCCTACCTTGAGAACTCAAAGGAGGAAAACCTACCGTTTTATAAGGGGCATGGTTTCAAGGTGCTGAGGCAGATCCGGTTTTCTTCCTCTGCACCACCCTTGTGGCTAATGTGGCGCGATCCTATCGAGCCACAGCACTAACGCTTCTCTAGCATCCAGTCTACCGTGCAAACTGCATTCAAAGACCGCAAGCGCTCAAAAGAAGCACGCCAAAAAGCATCCGGGCGACAGGTTACTTATTCGGCATCCATTATCAGTTCTACCGGACGATTTAGTCTGCGACCATCCGCCGTGCGATTGTTTGCTATCGGCGACTCTTCGCCGCGACCCACAGCCGTAACCTGCGGCGACTTCACTCCATACTGGTCAATGAGTAACTGGCGAACAGCCTCTGCATGTCGCTGGGACAACCACAGATTATATTAAGGATCGCCGATCGAGTCAGTATGGCCTTCCACTGCGGCACGAGCGCCAGGGTTATTCGCGCAACTGCCTGATCAAGGTCAACGCCCTGGCTCACGCCACCTCCAGCACGCTCAGCGATCTGCGCACGAATCGAGCGATGAACCTGTAGATTGGCTCTGGCGAAGGCCACCAGGCGTTGATACTTCACCGCATCAAGGTAGGTCACCGCAACTTCTAGAGCGACCTCTTCAGAGGCCCGCTTAAAATTGTAGTACTGGGACAATTTGTCATAACTCAGACGCGCGACTTCGTCACGAATGGCAAAGCCTGGGCGATTTCGCCGCTCTCATCCCACCCTTTCAGCAAGCAGGCGCGTTCACCCTTAAGGATGACCACAGCGGGCAAAAGTGCTGGCTCGATATCAGTAATGGTCCGGTAAACAATTCTACTGGCCAGTCCCACTCTACCTGCAGCACGCTCAAACAAAACTGGCGTCAGCTTCCCATCCCTCAATGGCAGGCCTGCGTATATTGCTGCCTCAGCAGTGCCGACTGCGTGGAAGCGACACAGGGTGAGCAAGCACTGCAGTAATGCGTCTTCCGAGTTGGTCATTATTAGTGCTCCAATCCCACGCTGAATTCCCCAAGCATATCGACTGAATGACTTCTAAGCTACTGAATAATATGTAAAAATTATTTTATGGCATATAAATAGAGGATACTATAAAACATTTGGCCCTCTCGAATAACCCGTTCTATGCCATGTCATTGGATCCATCGCCCATTCACTCAAGCTATCACAATGACCACAGAGCACTGCTAGCAGCTCCTTCTGCATCGGCGGCGAATACTCAGATTCTACTTCAGTGACTACGGCATGGCACAGACAAGTGTACTGCATTGAAAAATAGACAGAGTTGCCGTTTGTACCAACTTGTCAGGCACCCAGCCACTCCAATACACTTCACAACCTCCACAGAAGACGATATGGGATAACCAAGCATGTCTAAAGTTGTAATGATCAGTTCAGATTGTCACGCTGGCGCGCTACCAGACGGCTACAAACCTTATATGCCAAAAGAATTCCACGCCGCCGCAGATACCTGGTGGCTTCAATATGCGCGCGAAATGATGAAGCGTATGGGTACATTTTTTGATCAAGAAGCCGCTGAAGAGTTTAATAGTCGCTCCGGAAACCAGGGGGCCGGACGCATGGACCCAGAAGCGGCATCCACTGCGGCACGTGCCAGTGACACCGAATTATGGGATTTTTTGTGTGACCCAGACAGCATGATCGCGCCACGCCGCGGCGAATATGAGCCCGACGTCCGTTTGCGTGAACTGGAAGACGACGGCATCGCTGGAGAAGTTATTTTCCCGCAAATGGCGCCTTTTGGTGCGGGCCTCATGCAATATCGCCACGAGGTCACACCGGAACAAAGTCTTGTTGGCAACCGTGCCTACAATCATTGGCTGGCAGATTTATGCAGCGTAAACCCAGGTCGCCATGCCGGCGTTGCCATTATCAATGTCGACGACATTAATACAGCGGTGCGCGAAGTCCGTGACGCACACAAAATGGGTCTATTCGGAGGCGTCCTATTACCGACCAGCACAGGGCCAAATCCGTTTTACCATGACTATAAGCGCTACGCCCCACTATGGAGTGCCTGCGAAGAACTCAATATGCCGATCCATACCCATTCTGGCTGGTCACCGGATTACGGTGATGTCCCCAGTGCCACTATGATGTTCATCAGTGAAGTAGACATGTACGCCCACCGTCCCTTCACCGCGTTGCTCTGGTCCGGCGTATTTGAAAAGCATCCGAAATTGAAAATGGTGTTTACCGAAACCGGTTGCGGCTGGATTCTCGAGACCCTGCGGGTACTGAAATTCAAAATCGACAATCCCATCTTCGCTCACTTCATGAAGGATCTATCCCTCACTCCAGAAGAGTACTTTCAACGCAACTGCTTTATAGGGGCCTCATTCTTGGCACCACATGAAATTGGCAGTCGCCACAACATCGGTGTCGACAAGCTGATGTGGGGATCAGACTATCCCCACATGGAAGGCACATGGCCTAACACCGAGCACAAACTGCGTGAAACGTTTCACGATGTCGAGGAAGGTGAGATTCGACATATGCTCGGCGAAAACGCCATCGACGTGTTTGGTTTTGACCGCTCGTTGATGGAAAAGACAGCAGCTCGCATAGGACGGCAGATCAGTGCGATCAAACAACCTGTTGCCTGACGATGATGCACAACCGCAACACAAAGAGGTTTTAAGAAAAGCATGGATATCGATTTTGACGGGAAGGTTTACCTCATCACAGGCGGCGCTTCGGGTATCGGCGCAGCTGTGGTGCACTATCTCGCACGGCACCATGGCTGCGCAGTCATTGCCGATATCAATGACGAGGCAGGTAATGCACTGGTCGCGCAATATCCACAACGAGTGCGCTACCGGAACACCGATGTCACGCAATTAGCCCAGCTGGAAGCCGCCTGCGAACTGGCAGAGACAACATTTGGAGGACTCGACGGTGCCGTCAACAGCGCTGGCATTGGCAGTCTAGGCACTGTTGCGGACATGCCCGTGGACGAATGGCATAAGGTCATCAACGTCGATCTGCATGGGGTATTCTATGCCTGCCGAGCTTCTATCCCGCTGTTACGCAAGCGCGGTGGCGGCAATATCGTTAACATTGCATCACTCAGTGGTGTGCGCGCTGATTATGGCTTTGCCGCTTACAATGCCGCCAAGGCTGGCGTAATCAACCTCTCACGAACAATTGCTCTGGATCACGCCCACGAGCATATTCGCGCCACCGCCGTGTGCCCTGGGTATATCGCAACACCACTGACAGCTGCCGCAGGCTCAGTTGATGCTATCCACAATGACTGGTTACAGCGTATCCCCTTGCAACGTGAAGGAACTGCCGAAGAGGTTGCTCAACTGATAGTGTTCCTGCTGTCCCCAGCCTCCAGCTATATCACGGGTACCGAAATCGTGATCGATGGAGGGTTAGGCAGCAGCAACAACCAACCGAATATTCCTGGCATTTTCGCGGCCCTGTAAATTGCTGGGTCTCATAGCAACTGGCGCTGCGATCGATAGCGGCCTGAGTGGTTCAACACCATACCCATTAAAGGAATTCATATTCCAGCGCGATGCCATAGGTGCGAGGGTCGCCAAAAGTCGCCACGCCACCGATAAACCCTAAATCATCGAATGCGCCCTGGCGAATCGAGCCAATAGTGTACTCCTCATCCGTCAAGTTCTTACCCCATAACATGACTTTAAGGTAACCGTAGCCCGACCCCAGTTCGATCTCTGAAAGTGACGTAGTAGCCCCCAATAGTGTTCGCGTGTCGAGATACCCGGTAGGGTTAATGATGCCGGAATTGGTCTTGCTCTGATACTGTGAATTAATATTGGCAGAGAATACGCCATAAGATACCGAGCGCGTGTAATCTAGAGACACTGTTGCGCTGTGGCTTGGGGCCAGCGCTAAGTCGTCTGTCAACTCATCCGTTCTCAACGATAGGCCATCCAGCGCATTTGCATCGAGCCCTAGGTAGCTAATCAAATTTGGGCCAAAACTTGAATTCAAATAACCATAGTTGAAGCTACCGATAAGTCGTTCCGTCACGGCTACACTGAGATCAAATTCAAGACCGTAGATATCTGCACTATCAATGTTAACGAAGTCACGCTCACCAGGCGTGTTTCCGGTCGACACACTCTGCTGATAGCCATCGTATTGCATATAGAATACTGCTGCATTGACCCGCACTCGGCTGTCCGCCAAATCCCCCTTGTAACCCACTTCGTAGGAGGTCAAATCCTCCTCGTCGAAACCCCTCTGGAAATTGATTAAACTGGTAGAACGCTGACTGGTGCCGCCCGACTTGTAAGCAGTCACCACTTTGGCATAGACATTAGAAAAATCGTTGAGGTCATAATCAACAGTGAAGGCGGGATTGAACTTACTGAAATCCTTGTCGTAATTGGCCTGAAATGATGGGATGCCATTTGGCACTCCACCAAACCCATAGGATATCCTGTTGTTATCTCGGAACGCTTTGCGATTATCGTCGGAATAGCGGGCACCGAAAGTAAAGTGCCAACTGCCTCCCAGATGCGGGGGCGTCCAGGTCATCTGACCAAAGGCCGCCAATGACTTATTCTTGGTCGACGTATAGTCGATGAGTACACCCGCGGGAATCGCCTCAGATCCACTACTGTTTCCATTATTGGTTTCTTCAGATTCATCTTCGTAGTAAAAAAGACCACCTACCCAGTTAATCGTGTCGGAGTCTCCCAGCAGCTGAAACTCCTGAGTAAACTGATTGAATGACGTGTCCGGGAGACCGTTTGTGATGGAGTAGATACCCAGCAAAGAGGCCGTCGGAACCTGGGAATTCTGGGTGAACGCATTCACATCCCGATAGCCGGTAATCGATTTGAATGTCATCATTTCATTGAACTGCCACTCATAATTAAGAGTGTGGGCATGAATCTGAACATCTCCTTTTTGCTGTTCGTCAAAGGCTGTCGCCTTATCCAGTCGCTTATCTGTCGCCTCTACCGGGATGCCATTCGCATCGACCTGTGGATTCTGAAATACAATGAGGGAAGCGAGAGGTGCGTTAGGGTCAAACGCCAGGGCCTGAGATAAACGCGAGGTATCCTTGATAGAATTTTGCGAGTACCGGTAGTTTAATGCCTGTGTATCGCCGATGTCCCAGTGAAAGTCAGTGGTAAATGTTTCGCGATCCTCAATAGCGAAATTGTCGCCATTACCAATATTGTCCACCCATCCATCACGGTCATACGAGGTGTAGGCCAGTTTGACTGCCGCGACACCCATTATAGGGACATTGATCAAGCTGGTAGACCGAAACAAATCCAAGTTGCCAACGTTAAAGATCTGCTTGATTCTGAGTCCGCTGGGGTCGGCTTCCCGGGTAATAATATTGATCGCGCCACCGGTGGCATTGCGGCCGTACAGTGTGCCCTGGGGTCCGCGCAGGACTTCTATACGCTCAAGATCTGCTGTTTCAAACGCTGTTCCCACAGAAGAGCCTATATAGACTCCGTCCATGTACAAGGCAACGGACGGATCCTGCGTCACCTGCACGTCACCCTGCCCTACTCCCCGAATGAACAAACGTACGGTTGTCGATGAGCCGGTAAATTCTCCTATCTGCACGTTGGGAACTTGCGCTGCGAGATCTTTGATGTCAGATATACCAAGGTTTTCCAAAGCGGCCTGATTAAAGGCAACGATGGATATTGGCACGTCCTGCAGTGACTCTACGCGTTTCTCTGCAGTAACGAATACCTCTTCAAGAGCGGGTGCGGCATATGCAGTTTCAGCTGCACCAAATAGCACGGCAGGTGAAGAAAAAAAGATGAACCACATATTACGATTTTTCATGAATAAAAATGCTCCTGAATCATTATTTTTATCGCGTCAGCGATGCATCCACTCCGCAATTTCTGCGTCCGCTGGGCGATCATTATCATGAGAGACACGGATGTTCAGTTTTCAAATAGCACGTTACCCTTCCCGTTGGGCGAAGCGAGACTAGAAAATACTGTCATTGCTTTGCCGGATCTCTTGCCATCAGAGTCGAGGCCTTGATGCTGAACACCAGCTCATCGTGTTGATT
>Ga0307488_10003523_pt1 | contig 13084 bp, 10 predicted proteins | sample SB02metaG_FD_202248 | JGI IMG/M metagenome (GOLD analysis project Ga0307488, IMG submission 202248) | Sea-ice brine microbial communities from Beaufort Sea near Barrow, Alaska, United States - SB 0.2 | ecosystem: Environmental > Aquatic > Marine > Coastal | place: USA: Alaska | collected...
GCCATAAGTTTTGGCAATGAGAACCTGACAACGACTTCAACATCCATTGCCATCAACAATACATTGACAGTGGCCAATGGATCCATAACGGATTCATCAGGTGCCATTAGTTTTGTAAATGAAAATTTAACCACGACAGGCACGATAGCAAGAGCAACAGGTTCCACTATAGGTAATCTAACGCTGGCCAATGGATCTATAACGGATTCCTCTGGCACCATAAGTTTCGGAAATGAGAATCTAACAACGTCGGCCTCAAGCATGGCAATCAACAACACACTGTCTGCCGGCAGTGGTTCTATCACGGATACAACAGGTGCCATCAGTTTCAGCGATGACAATCTAACGACAACAGGTACTTTGGATGTCAGTGGATTGACCACACTCGGCAGTATGGCAACGGTGTCCGGAGTGACATCTTTCGCGGCCTCGACAACAGTAGACAACCTCAATTTCAATGACAACATAATTTCGACCAGTTCAAACGCGGATCTAGTACTGACTCCCGGAGGAACAGGAGTAGTCAACGTGAGTAATCTTACCATAGACTCCAGCATTAACCTAAAAGACAACGTGATTAAGGTCACAAGATCCAATGACAATCTTGTGTTGAATGGGAATGGTTCCGGTAATGTGGAGATCATAACCGGACTTACGACAGGCGCAGTAACCACAACAGGTAACGTTGTGATCACAGGTAACAAAACAATAACCGGACTACTTGACCTTAAAGGAATGCAAATTAAAGACAACACGATATCAACAGATGAGTCCAACTCAAACCTTGAGCTATCGGGCAATGGAAGTGGAAACCCTGTTGTTGACAAAGTCGAAATAACTAGCACCACAATAGACAATATTGTGATAGGCGCAAATACACCAGCGGCGGGAACGTTCTCTTCATTTCCAACATTTTCAAATACTAATGAGTTCGATGCGGCCGGGGTCAAACTAAAGGATAACACCATAACTGCACATAGATCAAATGACGATCTCGAATTCGAGGCCAATGGATCAGGGTATGTGAACATCAATGGCATCCTAAATCTGCCTAACTCAGATGGAACGGTAGGACAACTGATACAGACAGACGGAAGCGGTCAGTTGTCATGGGCGAGTTCTCCTATCTTGTTCGGTGTGTCTACCATTCAAGACACTTCTCAAACAATTACATTCACAAGTATTTCGGAAATAGATCATGTTACTGCTGTTGGATCTCACAACAGGATAGAATCTGGTACCGCAGTGCAGAACAGTTTTGCGACTTCAAAATATGACAGTGCGTGGTACTTGGCAGTCAACAGAGATGATGCCAGCGATGAGTTCGAAGTTATTAAACACTCCGTGGTGCATAACAACTCAAATGCTTTCATAACAAGCAGTATAAGGGCAAAGACAGGAACAAACAATCATGTCACGTCAACTGTTGACATTTCAAGTGGGTCTGTGAGATTGTTAGGTACAGGAAATTCTCCAGAGAACTCAGTTTCATTCTACAGGATAGGACTGGGTGATGATGACTCCACAGGATATTCCGGTGAGGACGAAGCGGCCGTCGTGATCAACACAGACGTGGACAGTGCAAGTGAAGTAATTGACTCATGGGCACACGGATCATTCAGGGGAGCCAAGTATTACATCTCTGTGAACAACGCATCCAAAACAGAATGCAGTAACATAGAGTGTAATGTGGTACACAACGGAACAACTGCTTTCATATCAACATACAACATAGTTAACACAGGTAACAACGATCTTGTAACCTTGACTGCGGCCATAAACGGTAGTAACGTTGAGGTCAAAGCGGCCGGTCTTGAACCAAACCTAAGAGTACACGCATACAGGATCATACTAGCGGACAACGAGGCAGACAGGAGTTCAACAAACATCAACGTGATAGGAGATGTCACAGTTTCCAGTTCGACAACGACTCTGGACACTTTCAGCACTGGCACATACCAAGCGGCACACTATGTGATAGTTTCTCACAATGCTTCAGAAGGCCACTCAGCGATCTGTGAGGCGGCGGTGGTCAGTGATGGCACAAACGCATTCGTGACACAGTACGGACTTACGTCAACAAAAGGCACAGATCAAATTTTATTATCAGTCGGCCATGCAGGTAGCACAACAACACTCTCGGCAACTTCAACATCGGGTGGTTCTACAAAAGTAAACGCATACAGAGTAAACTTAACAAGGGGTCCGGGCACGTCAACTGCCACGACAACAATTGATTCAGTTAGTGCATCAACATTCAGATCTGCCAAATATAATGTGCAAGTAGTGGATGAGGCGGGTGGAAACTATGAACTGTTTGAGGCCAATGTCACACACGATGGTTCCACAGCCTACATCAGCACATTTGGAGCCGTGGGCTCTTCAACTGGGTTGATCACCATCACAGCAGATGTTGACAGTGGCAATTTACGACTGAGAGGCACAATAAATAACACTAACGATCACGTGGTCAAAGTAGTAAGAAGGGTTATAAACGCATAAACATGGCAAAACAGACACTTAACTTAGGAACAAACGCAAACGACGGAACAGGAGATAATCTACGAGCCGCGATGGAAAAAGTGAATGATAATTTCACTGACTTGTATAGTGCTCCTGGTATAAGCACGGATACACTTACATTCGCCGGTAACGAAATAACTGCTGTTAGGTCGAATGATGACATTGTTTTTAAACCAGCGGGAACAGGGGCAGTTTCATTTCCTGCAATTAGGATTAACGATAACAACATCGAGGGCACAAGATCAAACGAGGACATCAACTTGCTACCTAGCGGGACAGGTTCGGTGGTTTTTGGTGCCATATCGATAGCAGGAACGACGTTGAGTTCAACAGACTCGGCTACTATCAACATAAACGAAGGACTAATAGTGGACGGCACACTGTCAGTGTCTGGTACAACAACATTTTCAGGGGCCATTTCAGCAGGTTCAGGAACCACGATCGGTAACCTAACACTTGCAAACGGATCTATCACAGACTCTAGTGGTGCCATAACTTTCGGCAACGAAAACTTAACAACCACGGGCACAGTAACGGCGGCAACAGGTTCAACCCTGGGCAATCTAACACTGGCCAATGGATCAATAACAGATTCATCTGGTGCCATAACTTTCAACGATGAGAATCTAAGCACTACAGGTACCATATCAGGAGCAACAGGATCCACGATTGGTAATCTAACACTGTCAAATGGATCTATCACTGACTCGAGTGGAGCAATTAGTTTCGGAAACGAGAATTTAACCACAACAGGTCAACTGGTGGTCGGCAATGTAACACTTTCAAGTGGCTCCATTGTAGATTCATCAGGTGCCATAAGTTTTGGCAATGAGAATCTATCATCAACAGGCACAATCAACAGTGGCACAGGATCCACGATAGGTAACCTAACACTGGGAAATGGATCCATAACAGATTCATCAGGTGCCATCAGTTTCGGAGACGAGGACTTGTCCACGACAGGTACACTGGTGGTCGGCAATGTAACACTTTCAAGTGGCTCCATTGTAGATTCATCAGGTGCCATAAGTTTTGGCAATGAGAATCTATCATCAACGGGCACAATCAACAGTGGCACAGGATCAACTATTGGTAACCTTACACTGGGAAATGGATCAATCACTGACTCGAGTGGAGCAATAAGTTTCGGAAACGAAAACTTGTCCACGACAGGTACACTAGACGTTGGCAATGTCACACTTGCAAGTGGTTCTATAACAGATTCAAGTGGCGCCATAAGTTTTGGAAATGAAAACCTAACATCAACAGGCACAATCAACAGTGGCACAGGATCCACGATAGGTAACCTAACACTGGGAAATGGATCAATAACTGATTCCTCAGGAGCAATAAGTTTTGGCAATGAGAATCTAACAACAACAGGCTCTGTTACATCTGGCACTCTTACGTTGGCAGGTGCATCAATAACAGATTCATCGGGTGAGATAGATTTCGGCAATGAGAATTTAACCACAACCGGTACTTTGGACGTCAGTGGATTATCCACATTGGGAGCATTGACTGTGACGGGTGCGACAACATTCGGAGGAGGAGGAATCACGATCGATAACCTGATACTGAATGATAACACCATAAGCTCTAGTTCGAACGCAGATATAAATCTAACTCCAGGTGGAACAGGTGTTGTTACGATGTCAAACTTAACTGTTGATTCAAACATCAACATCACAGACAACACGATCAAAACAACAGTATCAAACTCTAACTTGCAATTATCTGGTGGTAGTGGTTCAGGCACAGTTGAAGTGATCCCGGGACTTGTAACGGCGGCCGTCACTACGGTTGGGAACGTAGCCGTGACAGGCACAGAAACAATCACAGGTGAACTGAATGTTGACGCTGTGAAAATCAAAGACAACACAATTACAACAAACACCTCCAATGCTAATCTAGAGATATCGGCCAACGGAAGTGGAAAAGTCATCATGACTGCCCCAGACATAATTGGTGGCACCATCGATGGCACAGTAATAGGTGGATCAACACCGGCGGCGGGAACGTTCACTACATTGAGTACAACAGAAAGTTTAACCATCGACGGAGTAACCATTTCAGACAACACAGTCTCTACCAATTCATCAAACGCCAATCTAGAGTTGAGCGGTAGCGGCTCGGGTGGAGTGAGAATAAGTGGTTTCACTTTTCCAACATCAGACGGTTCCAGTGGACAGTTTATCACAACAAACGGTCTCGGAGTGCTTTCATTTGCAACGGCGGGTGTGTCATTGTCCCATTCAGATTTGGCAGACGCTACCACAACAATTGCCACTTCATCGACTAGTGTGCTGAACTCGTTCGATAAAACAGTCCATAGAAGTGCAAAATACTTTATATCAGCCACAGACGCCACAAACAGCAGATTTGAATTGCTTGAAGCCAACGTGATACACGACGGCACAACAGCATACGTATCAACGTTTGGGTCAGTCAGTGACTACACAACAGGTCTAGGGACCTACACAGTTGGAATAAGTGGTAACAATGTACAACTTAAGGTGACTAACATTACCAGCGATAGCATTGTGTACAAATTCCAACGTATAGCAATAGACTTATAATAATTACATTAGGTTTATAAAATTTTTAATAAATACCCGTAACAAAAGGAATTATACACTATGGCAAGACAAGGAATCAACATTGGATCAAGTGCAAATGACGGCACAGGTGATCCGTTAAGAACAGCATTTGACAAGATAAACGACAACTTCGTAGAACTTTACGGCAGTGACAATGACATCAACACATTAGACGCTAACCTTGATGTGAACAACTTCGCAATCACAACTGGTAAAACTAATGGTGATGTAACAATCACACCAAATGGCACAGGAAGCATCAAACTTGGTGCAATGAAGTTCGTTGGCACAACAATGAGTTCCGATGATTCTACACAGATCACGATCGCAGAGAACATACAAACAACAGGTACTTTGAATGTGTCTGGTGCGACCACTCTAGGTAGCACACTAGCAGTAGGAACATCATTGGCATTGGCCACAGGTGCAACAGTCACCGGGATCTTAGACGAAGACAACATGTCAACAAATTCTGCCACACAACTAGCCACGCAACAGTCTATCAAGGCATACGTAGATAGCACAGTCACAGCACAGGATTTAGATTTCGCTTGTGACGATTCAACTACCCTTTCAATTGATTTAGATTCTGAAAGTTTGCAGTTCTCTGGTGGCACGGGTATCACAACAGCAGGTACAGGTAACACTGTCACTTTTGCAATAGATTCAACAGTCACCACACTGACTGGGTCACAAACATTGACTAACAAAGTTTTAACCGACCCAACAATTAATGCGGCGACCATGACAGGCGCTGTTGCTATTAATGGAATCACACTAAACGACAACACTATCATAGCCAATGCCTCAAACGCAGATTTAGAATTAGACGGCAGTGGTACAGGAGCAGTAAAAGTACTGGCAAACGCAACAGTGGTGGGAACATTGACCACTGCGGATATTACAACAGTAGGTAACACAACAGTAAGTGGTACAGCAAACGTTGCCGGTGTTTTGACTGTTGAAGGTTCAATAAATGCAGACACAATCGTTTCTAATTCAAATGGTGATATTACTATTGATCCTGCTGGAACAGGTGCTATTGTATTGACAGGGCCAATCACAGCAACAGGAACACAGACAACAACTGGACAACTTAATGTTGACAACTTGAGATTAGACGGAAACGTTTTATCTGCTACGTCAGGTGGTATTACATTGACGCCTGCAACTGGACAGAACGTTACAATCGGTGGTACCAACACCAACTTGACGGCCGCTGAAGCCAACTTCACGTTGATGGAGGCGACAACTGTCAGAGCAAACTTCTTACAGAGTGACACAACCAACGCCGACTTGGATATTACCACGCAGGGTACGGGTGTTGTTAAATTAGACGACCAAACTCAACTTACACTGACAGGATCATTCCTGCCAGCCATACACACGTTCGTGGCAACGGACGCAGTAACAATAGCAGAACACGCCGGCAGAACTTTACTACTTGGTGAAGTTGGTGGTAACGCGGCATTGACACTGACACTTCCGGCGGCGACTGGAACAGGTGCTGTTTACAAATTTATCGTAAGTGTTACAAACACATCAAACTATAAGATACAAGTGGCAGATGCTACAGATACAATAGATGGTATCATGCTTTATCTCGATGAAGATGGAACTGCTATAACAGGTTTCCCAACAGTGGCGGCTTCGGACACAATCACTCTAAACGGTGGTACTACGGGCGGCATAGTTGGTGACTATCTTGAGCTGATTGACATCGCGACCAACCAATACCACGTAAGAGGTGTTATGAGGGTGGCGGCAGGTGCCAACCCAGCAACACCATTTAGTGCGGCAGTAAGTTAATAGTTAATCGTTGACAACACAATACAGTAAGTCTTCTACAACACAAGAATGAAGAGACATTATAACAAACATAGACAGTATAGGTCTCCACAATCAGAGATTAAACGGTTGGAGGAAGCCATACGGCGTGAGCAGGACACAACGGAACGTGAGTCTCTCCAACAGCATCTAGAACACTGGATTCGTACACAGAACGATAGCCGATAAATACCCTTGTAAGGAGTAAAGTAATGGCAACACCAGTGTGGACAACCACGGCAGGTAAAATTGCAACTATAGACGAGCAGGTCGCGTTTAACCTTCAGTTAGAGGCGAACACCAGCGATTCAACGGCCATCACTTACTCCATGATAGCAGGAAGCCTACCCGCAGGAATGCAGGTCACTACAGATGGCTTACTGACAGGTACTCCGGCTGAGGTTGCCAAAAGAACTCTTTACACCTTCGTCGTGCGAGCCACGGCCGGTACCGCTATCACAGATAGAACATTCTCATTAGACGTGCAGGGTGCAGACACACCCACGTTCACAACAGCCTCAGGACAACTTCAATTAGATGACAGCACGAGCGTAGGACTTACCTGGGTCATAGACGGTTCTAACGTTAACCTTCAGATGCAGGCCACAGATACAGACACCAGAGCGGGACAAGTGTTGGTTTACGAGATCGTGCAAGGTGAGTTGCCACCAGGCGTCACGATGTCATCAACAGGATTGATATCAGGAATAGTGCAACTGACAGAGGATCAAAGATTTGGGATTCGTGGCGGTTATGATGGAACTGGAAACGACGACGAGTTCAATGGTTCATATGACAGGACTGTTACCACGAAAAGCATAAGCAAGGATTTTGATTTCATAGTCAGAGTGTCTGATGGCACAAGTTTCATAGATCAGAACAACAGCATATTCGTGTACACTGCAGATTTCTGGAGAGTTTCAAACACAGCAATAACCATAGACAAAACGGAAATGAATGGTTCTGCCCTTACCATGGACCTAAGTGCCAACAGGAGACCGGTATTCAGGACAGGAACAGACCTAGGCACGTTCAGACACGATAATGCTTTAGTCATTAAAATTGATGTAGAGGATTTTGATCCAACACAAAGTGATCTAGAGTATAGTATACAGTCGGGTGCATTACCGTCTGGCATTTCGATTGACGTAACCAGTGGGGAACTGTACGGAAAACTTGATAGGCAATCAGCGGTCGAGGTAGACTACAACTTTACAGTAAGGGCAAACAGAGTTATCGTAACTGGACTGGATGTATTCACAGATCAGGCGTTCACCATGAAGGTGATAGGAGAGATAGACATAGGTATAGCATTCACGACACCAACCACGGTGGGAACGTTAACCGCGGACATTCCGAGTCTACTTAATATAGAAGCGGTAGCGGAACAAACAGATCGTGTGTTGCAATACTCGGTGACGTCGGGAACTTTGCCAACAGGCATCACTTTATCAGCACAAGGAAACTTGATAGGCACAATAGATCCAAGTGAATTCACAGATTCCACGAGAGCATTCACGTTTACGGTCACAGTGAGTGATCAATACCAAGAGACTGCGACATCAAAAGAATTCACATTGAACATAGACATTCCATATACTCAGATCGAATATGGAAACATGTCAGGACATGCAACCTCGTTCATAGATCAAAACATATTCTACAACATAGCACAAGATACAAATATAAATTCTTCTGAATACATTTATAGAGGCGAAGACAGTAACTTTGGCATGAAGTTGAAACCTGATATGTTAATGATGTCAGGTTTAGAAGCACAGACATTGACAACCTTTCAACAACAGATGGAACAGAACCACGCTCCTAAGACTCTTTACTTTGGAGACATAAAGACAGCGGTTGCCAAAGAGTCTGCAACAACAAAATATGAAGTGGTGTACATAGAAATAAAAGACAGCATGAATAACAAGGACGGTGATGCAGTGGCCAGTTCAATTAATTTAAGAAATGTTGTAGCAAAGCCTTTACTGGGACCAAGAGCATCAAGCATGAACGCCACAGCAGACTACGTCGACTACGAAGTGACCACTGACGGAGGACTTTCTTTTAGCACATCAGGATCTAAAGTAAGATATGCAAACCAGTTGAGTGCTGACCTAGGATTCATAGAAACAGTGTATCCAAATGCAGTTGCCAACATGAGGTCAAGGATGAAAAATCTTGGACACAAAGAATGGGACTACCTACCACTTTGGATGAAAACTACACAATCAGGGGACTTAGCACCACTTGGATATGTGACAGCAGTGCCTATCTGTTACTGTAAACCAGGAACATCAGCATTGGTTAAGAAAAGAATTGAGGACAAAGCACTAAACTTCAAGAATATTGCATTCACCATAGATAGATATGTTGTAAGTAAATCAAAAGTGGCCACAGAAACATTCACTGCTGACGGAACTACAACAAGTTTCGTTGTTGATGAACTCATTCACGAAGAGGATATATTGGTCAAAGAAGGAACAGATACGGTCTTTGTAGGCAAAGGTGTGACAGCAGATAACAATATATCACCAACCTATCTCACAGCAGACGGAACTCTGAGATCAGCAGATCATGAGTTGGGTATAACACTGTCTCACAACACAACAACCATGAAGACAACAATCACTTTTACCAAAGAGGTGCCTCGAGCAGGTACAATTATAAAGGTGGAGAGAAGCAACGATAAATACCTTAAATTTAGAGATAAAGGAATACAATAATGGCAAGTAAAATAGTACCAAGTAATATTACTCCATCTTTTCCGGTGGCGGGACAGGACAACAGTTCTCAAGGATTTAGGGACAACTTCAGTGCCATAAAAACTAATTTCATAGAAAGCAAGTCTGAGATAGAGGATTTACAGACAAACAAGGCGAACACTAATGCGAGCAGTGATTTCACAGATAATGAAGTTTCACGGGCAAAGTTGAAAGACACGTCTGAAACTATCTATGCACACGGTAGTGTATCTAGTGGTAGTGTTACCTTGAACCATGAGAATGGTCATTACCAAACTTTGTCAATCACGGCCGATACCACTTTCGCATTTTTAAATTTCCCATCTGGGGCACTGGGTAGGATTATTTTAGACATAACAGTGGCTCCATCATCGACAGGAATATTAACCTTTCCTAGTGCCATAATAAAAGCAGACAACGTAACAGGCAGTGACGGAACTTCGGATCAAATCACAGTAGGACTTGGAAGATTCCTTTATGAATTTATGTCACCAGATGGTGGCACAACTATACTGATGCACCAACTAGGCAAACAGTACGCATAATAAAAAAGGAGTATAATGTACTTCCATCCATTACAAGAAGAAATAGGCAATATGTCGGAAGAAGACATATCCAAGAGAATCAAGGAATTAAACAGGAAGGTTGCTATAGCGAGGCGTGGCAGGAATCCGGAGTTATTGTTTAATCTACAACACGCATTAAAAACATATCAAGATGCCATCAGACAGAGAAGAATAGAGGATTGGCACAAGAACAACAAGAAGTTAAGAAACGAACCAGACCTAGGCGACCTGGTCAACATCGACTAGTAAATAGTTTTGATGTCAAACACATTTTCTTGGAAGGCCAAATTCAAAAGTATAATCATAGTCGACGGTGAACTGTTCGCAAATGAATACAAACTTAACATTTCACTAACACCACACACAGCAAGTCTAAAAGAACAGACTGAATATTTTGACAGGCTGAAAAATCTTTTTGAACAAGTGTTTGCAAACACAATCACAACCTGGAGAGACGAACCTCTTTATCTGGTATTAAAAAAAAACACTACAAATAGATTTATAGAATTACCAAAACCGCCCTATGACCAAATAATGGCCGCGGTGTGTTTCTGCAAAGCCAACAGCATACTGGACAGCAAGATCGTGATCAATCACATAGAATTAAGTTCATGGCAGGGAGATGGTATTACCTACAAGGTTGACAAAAACAGCAAAGAGCTTATACTGTTAGATAGACCCGATTGGTTCTCAGCGAAGTTCAGCAAATTTGACCCATGGTGGTTGAGGGCAGACACGGCAACATATGATCAAGAACTTGACAAAGGCATTTACACAGGACACTTTAGTTGGAACAACCAAGATATTCCTGTTGACAAGAAGCACGAGTACCATGCTAAAATATTTGAGTTCCAACCAAAGGTACTAGATGGCGGCAAAAAAAAAGATAAATGATCACGGTGATGTGATATTCTCCGAAGAGGATGTCATTGAACTACTTTACACTGATCCAGACTTTGACATATCAAAACTCTACTTAGACAGCATACACAAGTATTCCGACAGCCTTAAAGAGTTGGGTGTAGACCTGCCTGTGATCAACACGGCACCCAAGAGACCCAAGCCAGAGATATTCGACAAGGAGAACTGCGACAACTGGCACATGCCTGAAAAGTATTACCAAATAAATGTTTTGCAATGGCTACTGGCCAGGTGTCAGAATGATGAGGAGAAGGTGAGAGTACAGATGGAGTATGATCTGTTCGAGAAGAAAAAATTCATAAGGGTATTACAGTTCTTGATCTACTTTGTGGATACTCTCCGAGCCAACAACATGGTGTGGGGTGTGGGCAGGGGATCAAGTGTGGCCAGTTTCTGCCTGTTCCTTATAGGGGTACACAAGATCAATCCTATGCTGTATAATTTAGACATCACCGAGTTTTTGAGATGATAAGTAGATATATAGGAGTTTAATATTATGGTAGCAAGAGCACCCAGAAAAAGAATGTATAGATCAATGCAGGGAAGAATGATCGATGTAGAAAAATTAAGAGCCGCAAACGAAAATGTGCAGGCAGTCGGCAACATGAATGTCAACGCAAGAGGAGATGTGTTGGGAGCAGGTGGACAAGTAGTCACACCAAAAGAAACAGTCATCAAGAAGTATTACGAACAGCCAAAGGGCATGGCAAGTGACGCTCCGAGCAAAGGTAAAACAATGCCAGCACCACAACCTGTTGAGACAAAAAAGGTTGCAACACCCAAAGTAGCAACTCCAAAAGCGACGCCTAAAGTAGCACAGAAAAAAACAGTTGCACCTAAAAAAGGTATTGACGAAGCACTTGACGGACTAGAATAAATCTGTTATTATTATCTTATAATGGGACAGTTAGAAGATTTACAAGCAAAAGGTTTTGGATCACACGGTGGTAAGGAATACACTGTTGAGAACGACATCAAACCCCTTAAAAAAAGAGTATTAGTTTCTGACATGCACTTTGGTGAAACAAAGACCAAGGGCGGAATCATACTGACAGACGACGATGGATCAGAGGGCGGAATCCACCCTAGATGGGGCAAGGTGTATGCCATAGGAGATCAGCAGGAAGATGTGAAAGTCGGAGAGTGGATCATGATATCACATGGACGTTGGAGCAGAGGATTCAAAGTGAAGAAACAAGACGTTGAACTGGAAGTGAGAATGGTGGACGAGAATGACATCTTGTTGGTATCAGAGGACGAACCGGACTCCAACAGAATGCAGGCAGGTTACGTCAACACAGGTGGTATGCGACAGATGACCAAACTGCCTGGAAATGACTAAGATACACACCTGTTACGTCTGCAAGAAAACCTTTACAAACGCAATTTACTGGTACGACAGCATACACGATTCCAAATACGACAAGAGACTAATTAAACCTTTCTGTGGGCCACCTTGTGCAAACAAGTTCAGGGAGATATCAGATGAGAACAGTTATCCTGCACGGGAGAAACCATGGCCACGTGGACCGGAATGGCAGATAATACAGGACATAGATTACATAGAGTATGAAAGCGATTAAACTCAAAAAGGTTAAAGTAGAAATAAGCAAGTTGGTAACCATGGCAGAGATGGGACTGGGTGTAGTGCGTCCTCTGAACAAAGAGAAAAGCGGGTGGATCAACAAACTTAAGAAAGAAGGTGCTTGGGATCCTATCCTAGTGACCCCTATAAAAGATTCAGGGTACTATTTGCTGACAGATGGATGGCACAGAGTACAGGCCGCGAAAGCACTGAAGAGGAAAACAATAAATGCAATACCGATGCCGGCCAACGTGGGCCTTAGCATGGCCAAAGCAAACAAGATACTCAGAGACATAGACAGGGAGTTTGGTTTCAAAC
>Ga0307488_10003525_pt1 | contig 13076 bp, 20 predicted proteins | sample SB02metaG_FD_202248 | JGI IMG/M metagenome (GOLD analysis project Ga0307488, IMG submission 202248) | Sea-ice brine microbial communities from Beaufort Sea near Barrow, Alaska, United States - SB 0.2 | ecosystem: Environmental > Aquatic > Marine > Coastal | place: USA: Alaska | collected...
GCACCTGCCTCTGTTTCTGCGTATGCACCCGCATTCGCTGTTGTGCCTTTACCTAGGTTCTTTGATGTGTCTGCTTTTGCTCCAGCTTTTGCTGAACTCTTTGTTGTCTTTGCTTTTGCTTTTGTTGTCATGCTACTCCAAAATTATTGCTTTGATTGATTTCTGACCCATGTATATCTCTGTCTGTGCTTTGGCCTTGATGCATTGGTACTTGACGTTTGCACTGTATTGTCTTTCGGCAGTACGTTTACCCCTCAAGCATTTCGCCATGCTTTCTTGAATCCTGTGTTCCTTGATCTCTCCATTGACAAACATCAACAGTGCGAATACTGTTTCTATCATTAGTGTTCCGCTCCGTTACCGTTTGTGTACTTGATGTCTCTGTCAGCGTCTTTCAATTTCTCGATGTTGATCACTGCCTTGTCCATCTGCTCATTCAAGAACTCTATGTTGATCTTGTTGTTGGCCATCGCATCCAAGTGACTCTGCATTCTCTCAAAACTCTTGTAGAGGTCTTCTATCAACATGAACTGTTCTATGTCCTGTGAACTCTGACCCAACTCACCCCTAGGATACTTGATCCTGAATTCGTTGTTCTTGTCTATGTCTGCTGTGAGTCTATCTTCTGCGTGTTCCAGATCTTTCATCAGCGATGCGTTTTGCATTTCCAACAGTGTTAGTCTCTCCACTAACCCGAAATATCCCCAAACCCCGATCGCAACTGCACCCAGGATAGAAATTAGATTCCGCATGGGCATTGATATTGATGTGCTATCACTGATCTTCATAGTAGCAATATTTATTTGGGATTTATTCGGAATTACCGGTATCTTCGTAGTACTTCTTGTATTCCTCTAGTAGATTGTTGGTTTCCTGCAGTTTTTGTCTGATCTGTGCGAAATTTCTTGCAAGAACTTGAAAATCCTTGTCGGTGATTCCAAACAGCACGGGATCTATGCCCGCTTCTTCTAGTTTGGCAAAAACTTGTTGTGCGTTCTCACTTGTGATAATGATCCACTTTATCTCTTCCATCTGTATTGCTGTTGGCATCGGATAGTTCAATTTCTCTCTTGGCTTCTCAACTGAGAATATCTTGATTTTCTTCTCACCACCTATGCTACAACCAGTGAGCAAGATTATCATTACTAATGCAAATATTTTATTGATATGGTACATAATTTGGATTTGCTAAAGCCGGGCATTCCGGGTTTATCTCTGATTTAATTGTTGCTTTTAATTCTGTGTCAGTGTGTTCTGCACCTGAGGCCAGTTCAATACACCTTGCGGCATTAACTCCGCCTTTGTTAATGATCCTTTCTATGGCTCCTGTTCTGTCTATTGCTAGTTTACCAATGTCTCTGTTTTTCTTTGTGAATCTCTTATCTAGATCCTGTAGATCTTTCTTGAATGTGTTTATCAACACGTTCAATTTTTTGTTACTTTGGAGTATGGCAGTGAAGTCTGCTTTCTGTTGCTCCAGCACTTTGTTCTGTTCTGTGATTGCAGTTTCTAGTTTTTGTTGGTTAGCCTTCAGGATAGCATTGTCTGATCTTAATTTCATCACGTACATGCCTGCACCGGCTATACCCGCGATGAGTACTATTGTGATTACCATTTTAATTTGTCCGAACATAATGTACGTATTTATTGAATGAGACCAGGCTTGTATACAGTCTTGCCGTTTTCCTTCATCGCAGTCAATACACTCTTTCGATTGCCTTCTGCTTTGTAAGAAACGTGTACCCAACCGGAGTCAGGTATTCCTGGTGTGTAGAATTCTAATATAAGTTGATCGAATTCACAGTTGCCTTCGATCCATTTGGCAACATCATAGTTTCCTGTGCCTGGACATTCTATGTCCACTGCTTCCCCTTTGCAGTGTTGTGAATTGCTAGAACCGCCTACAGCTTCGTTTAATGCTGATCCTCTGTAGCCCGAATTGATTACTGTTACACCAAAGTGTTCTCTGACCTTCTGCACGACATTCCCAAATAGTGCCTTGGCGTTTGCTAGATGTTCTTCGCCTGGAGTATTATCTAGGCCTTTCCTAGTCGCAGTCTGACTTTTAGTGAATTCTGCCAGTGTGAAGTTTGCACTTAATCTCATGCAACTATTTACCAATATATGCGTATATTAAATTACCAGTTGCTTTTACTTAAAAGTGCAGACTGATCGCCTTTTGTGAAAATGAATCTATTCTCATTGGTTTTGGTAATATCATATGGACCAAAATATTTCGTAAGATGTGTGCATTCCGCGATCGAGTCCATGTCTATCTTGAATGCTTTGGCCTCTTTCATTATTTCCTGTGTGGATCCAAACTTATGGATCTCAAAATGGAGTTCATGACCTGCACCCGTCTTTTTTACAGACATAACATTTTCATTTATATTGCATTCCATCATGTCGTACTTGTCAAAGAAATGCCTTGCTTCACTTACTCTCATTTCATTTATTTTCATTTCGTATGCTTCTGGTGTTGTGGGAATTGTTTCTCCCATTGTTCCTGCTGAGACCAACGTTGGGTTATCACCCTTGTGGTATGTGTATTCGAACTCTTCGATGTTGGCAAGTTTTTTTAGATCTTCCAGGAACGCTATGATTTGTCCTACCACTTCTGGTGTCCTCGCAAATTCTATGAACACTCTGTGTTTGCCATCTTCCAATGTGCCTGGGGTTGCATCTGCATCAAGAACACTCTTGTACCCAACCTCTGCGAATCGTTCTAGATCTCTTGCGGGTGCTTGTCCGTCTACTACAAATCCAAGAACTAATATGTTCTTGTCATCACCCATTTTAGATTTAAACTGATCTACTGAGAAACGTTTCTCTACAACGCCCTCGAGATCCCCTGCCTTGAGTCCTTCATTAACTAATTTCATTTGTTCCTAGATCAAAATTTGGTTCGCCTGTAGAATCCTGTGTTTCTATTTCGTCTTGACCGTGTTTCATGTTTCCGATCAAGTGTTTTGGCATTTTGATTTCCACTATCCATATGTCATGGGCATCTATCTTGCCTTTTGTAGTGCCCGGTCTGTAATCTTCAGGAGATTTGATCTGTCTTGGCTTTAGTAATTCGTCTTTTTTGTAACTTACTTTACAGCCTTTATCTAGTAATCTTTTTCCTCCAGCTGGATCAGGCATCTTGTCTGCTGGCCACATAAATGAACAAGTGACGAAATGTCTTGAATCAACTGGTCCAGACAGTAATTCTCCGTCTTCCCAATTTTTGAATACGTACACATCTAGATCATCCACAACTCTCTCGAAATCCTTCAATATTCCTAGTGTAGGACCCAATGCGTATAGTGATTGTACGTTCTTTATTATGTCTAAGACATCATGCATAGTTCTTATTTATCTTAAAGATCTGGGTTGTAAAATATGCATACTTTATTTGGAAAAAAGATCTTAAATATTTTTACATGAGTCGGACACAAAGACTAATAAAATCACAATCCAACACAATCAATGAGGAACCTTATGCTATTATCAAACAGCCTACAAATGCGACCTTTATTTCAACGAAAACTGTGGAAACTGATGAGGAAACGGAAAGTGTATGACAAGCGTGTGAGCTTGTATATGCAGAATGAAAATTGGCTTAAAATAAGGAAACAAAAGGATAGAAGGAGACGTAGGATATTAACAAGGTTATGGAAAGCAAGTCAATTGGCCATGCTTAAACGTATGTATAGTCAGGCTATTTGATAAACTGATCTAACATATTTCCATACGTTTTATGGAAATGTTTGAATATAGTGTCATAGGAAATATGATCAACCAGATTTGGTTGGCCAGGTACTACGCACTTCAAAACTTCTTTTTCGACAAGGTCTATCACCACACCGGATTGTGCCAACTTACCTGATCCAATGTTCTTCTTTGAAAGTTCTACAAGCTCGTCGTATGTGCCTTTCATGTTTAGACTGTACTTTACGATCATATATCTTTTCTTGTTGTGCTTACTACCCATTCTGTAGCCTCGCTAATTTAATCATCACACTTGCTAAATTTATTTCTGGATCTGCAACGAAAGAGTGATCAACCAATCCTTGTTTGATTATCAAAACTGCTTTGTCTTGGTTGTCTTCGTTCTTTGATATTATTTCCAAGTTGTCGTAAAGCCATCTGTATATCTCTTCACACTCCTCTGGTCTCGCTTGGGCACAAACAAGTTTTCTTGCTTCTTGTATCTTGCCTTGTTTAAACAAGTCCACCATCTGTAGTCTGTAGTCCTGCTGTCCTGAATCTCCACTTGCTGGTGGCATCAGTTTTCCATCTCTACAATTCTGTTGTAGCATGTTGATGCACTTCCTTAGATCAGGATATGATGCTTTGACATAAGTGTCAAGCACTTCGATGTCTGGAGTGATGTTCTCTGTAATAAGAATCTCACAAGCTCTAGCAGTAAACTCTGTCTTGTCAATTGTTTCCATGTGGAAGCCTTGACATCTGCTGTGTAGTGCAGGGATAACTCTGTTGGGATAGTTACAAGTCAATATAAATCTTGCTGAAGTGTGATACATCTCCATTACACCACGCAACGCCGCCTGTCCGTTTGGACTCATGTAGTCTGCCTCGTCTAGTAATACATATTTGTAATCACCGAACGGCATGATCTGTACGAAGTTGTTGATCTTCTCTCTTACAGTGTCCACTGAGTTTTCTCTTGAAGCATTTATTTCCAGTATGTCATAACTGCTTACATCTAACTCTCCGAACAATACTTTTGCAAGTGTAGTCTTGCCCACACCAGGTGCACCGCTTAAAAGTAAATGCGGAATTGCTTTGTCGTCGATCCAAGATTGTATTTGTTGTCGTTGTGCATCGTCTCTAACCACGTACTCTTTCAGAGTCTTAGGTCTGTATTTTTCTACCCAAAGTTCTTTCATATGTTGTTATTATATTAAATTTGATTCTCTTTGTCTATATAATTGTTCAGAGGCCATGTTTTTACCTTTGGCTTCTACCTGTATGTCAAAGTTATCAGAGAATGACAATGCCCAGTCATTTACTTTCATGTTTGGTAATAAATCCGAGTGTGCCCGTAGCTTCTGTTTCTTACAACCACGTTCTAGTAGATCTTTCATGTTGTGCATCTCTGTGTGCATTTTGTCTCCCAACCCTGCGACTGCAAGGTGCTCGTCTCTGGAATACGAATAGTGCATGGAAGGTCTAACACCCCGCCATGAGTCTATGACTCGTTTGACTCTGTCATCGTTAGCTTCTATGTATTCCTCATCTCTGATCCAGTGATGGTGTATGTCCATGACAAGTGCTAGGTGTTTTTCGAGTATTAACGACTGTTCCAACCCATGTGTCATCTCATCATTTTCTATTGTGATTAGGTTCCTTGCTTCTGGTGATAGCTTGGGTAGTGCTTTTATAATGCCGTCTGGTCCTTGTTTGCCTGAGATGTGTACGTTTATCTTGCAACCATCTTGGAATGATTTGCCAAAGCCCATCCAACGTGCCAGGTCTGCATGATATTCAAATTCTTCTATACTTCTGCCTACTATTTCAGGTGTTGCACTTGCCAACACACAGAACTGTCCTGGATGGAAACTGATCTTGACATCATGTTTCCTAGATGCTTCTCCCACGGGTGCGAATATTTTTGCTAGATGATCTTGTATTTCTTTCTGTTGCCACCATACTTTCCAGTCTTTCTCTGTGTAGCCCTGCAACTGTTCACTGCCCAGTCTGACCATCCTACGTCCTGGCGGTAGTGTACCAACACGTTCTATCATACGTACTGCCGCGGCCGCATTATGATTCATGATGTCCCACTGTCGTTGTTCTGCTTCGTCCTTGTGTTCTCTCAACCAACGCATTGTTGTTGATCGACCATTAAGTTCTCGGTCCTTTGCGTTGACTTTCATTCCACCAAATTCAGATGTGTCATTAAGCCATTTACAGCAGAAGCCGATACGTTTGTGCATGTTGTTATTATAACAGATATTGAAAGTGTGTCAACAGCAAGGCGGCGTATTACCGCCTTACTATTCGTAATAGAATATTACTTTTGTGATTCGTAGGCATCCAGTGTCTTTTGGAATTTACCTGCGTGTGATTTTTCAGCTTTTGCTAAAGTTTCAAACCAATCAGCGATCTCTTCAAAGCCTTCTTCCCTGGCTGTTCTCGCCATACCTGGGTACATGTCTGTGTACTCATGCACTTCACCTTTGACTGCAGATTTAAGATTGTCCGCTGTCTCGCCCATTTTCTCACCTGTTGCTGGATCACCAACTTCTTCTAGGTACTCTAGATGTCCGTGTGCGTGTCCTGTTTCACCTTCAGCAGTGCTTCTGAATACAGATGCTACATCTGGTGCTCCTTCTATGTCGGCCTTTTGTGCGAAGTAAAGATATCTTCTATTCGCTTGTGACTCACCTGCGAAAGCATCTTTAAGATTTTGTGCTGTCTTACTTTCTTTTAGTTCCATAATATGTTTTCCTTGTTTTTTGCAAATGCGTACTATTTGCAATGGTTAGCTTTAAACGAAAAAAAGGAACCACTAGGATTCCTTCTTTATAATTATTATAAACTAGTTATCTAATTTTGTCAACTAATCTTCTAGGAGAGATTGCATCATTGCCCAGTGTCCTATTATGTCACTGCAATTCAGTTTGAAACCAAACTCTCTGTCTATGTCTCTGAGGATCTTGTTTGCTTTTGCCATGCTCAAGCCCACATTGGCCGGCATTGGTATTGCGTTTATTGTTTTTCTCTTCAGTCCTTTTGCGGCCTGTACCCTGTGCCATCCATCTGTCAGCAAGTAGTAGCCTGAATCTTTTATTGGTGTGACAAGTATTGGATCCCAAGCACCATCTTTCTTTAATTTTGCAATCCATGTTCTCTTTTCTTTGTTCAGAGGACGAACTGCACCCAGTCCTAGCTCTGCCATAGTGACCAGTTTGCTTATTTCTACTTTAATTTTTTTAATTTTAATCTGTTTCATACTCTATGTAATCTATATTTTGTATTATCTGCCATTCCGGACCATGCGGTAATGGTCGCCTCTGTGGGTAATCGTTCACATCTGATATTTCCCTATACTTGTTTGCACAAGGTGGACCGCAAAATGGTCTAATAATTCTTTTGTCGTACTTGGTATCGTGTAGGCTGTCGTACCAGTAAATTGCGTTTATGAAAGTTTTCTTACAGACGTAACAGGTATGATTAATCATTACCAGGGAGTTTAGTCATCTGTTGGGCACCGCCCATGTTGACGTATCCTGCCTGTTTTCTATTGAAGTCTGGTTCGTCTTCTGATACTAGCAAGATGTCGTTCTCGTCTATCATTCTCACTTCTAGTTCAACACCGATGTCACCTGCTGATCCTTTTTCTTTTCTCTTTAGTTTGAAAGCTCTTGACCATCTGCCATGTGCGACCATTACCCATTCGCCAACTTTGACATCGTCCTGTAATTTACCCACAGCGTATACCTTGCCCCATCTAGGGTGTATACCTTCAGCTGACCCGTCATCGTCGACTAGTATGATACCGCCTTTGGATTTAGTCTCTCCAAAGTGCATGTCTGAAACAAGTACTCTCTTCTTTAAGGGTGTGATATCGTTCTCGACAGTGTACTGTTTTCCACCATCTCCTCCGAATCCTTTTGCCTGTGCTGATTTTATATCCATCGTAGTAATATTATACTAGATTTATTCTAAGCCGTCAAGTGCCTCGTCAATACCTTTTTTGGGTGCAACAGTTTTTTTTGGTGTTGCTTTAGGTGTTACTACTTTTTTAGGTGCCACTGCTTTTGCTTTTGCTTGTGGTGGCTCTTTCCTTGGTGCTGGCATTGGCTTACTTGCTGGTGTATCGCTTACCATACCTTTTGGTTGTTCGTAATACTTTTTAATTACAGTTTCTTTTGGAGTAACAACCTTTCCGCTGGCTCCTAACACATCACCTCTCGCATTAACGTTCATATTGCCAACTGCTTGTACTGATTCATTGGCTGATCTTAATTTTTCTATGTCGATCATACGTCCCTGCATTGATCTGTACATTTTTTTTCTGGGTGCTCTTGCTACCATAATAATATGCTCCTATATAAATTACTTATCATCTTAGAAATTCGGTGATGTCCAAATTGTACAGCAACGGATTTATCTTGTGTACACCTATCAAGAACAGACAGAAACTGGCCACGCTTGATCCTCTGCCCACTCCCCAGACCATGTTGTTGGCTCTGAGAGTATCTACAAAATATATTAAAAACTGTAACACACGTAAAAAGTTTTTCTTCTCAAACAGATCATACTCCATCTGTACTCTAAATCTCTCCTCATCATTCTGACATTTTTCCAACAACCATTCTAGTACATTAATTTGGTAATACTTCTCCGGCATGTGCCAGTTGTCGCAGTTGGCTTTATCAAATTCAGTCAGTGCCGGTCTTTCTGGTGCTGTGTTTATGACTGGTAAGTCTATGCCAAGCTCTTTCAAACTATCTGTGTACTTTGTGATGTCGCAGAAATACAATTTTGTTATGTCGAAATCTGGATCTGTGTAGAGTAAATCGATTACATCCTCTTCTGAGAATATAACGTCACCGTGATCATTTATCTTTGTCTTTACCGCCATCTAAAACCTTTGGTTGGAACTCAAATACTTTAGCATGGTACTCGTGGGTCTTGTCAACAGGAATCTTTTGATTGTTCCAACTGAAGTGTCCTGTGTATATTCCTTTGTCAAGTTCTTGATCATAAGTTGCCGTGTCCGCCCTTAACCACCATGGGTCAAATTTGCTGAATTTTTCTGAGAACCAATCTGGTCTATCTAACAGTATAAGCTCTTTGCTGTCTTTGTCAACCGAGTAGGTAATACCATCTCCTTGCCATGATGATAGTTCGATGTTGTTTATGATGATCTTGCTGTCTAGTATACTGTTGGCCTTGCAGAAACATACTGCGGCCATAATCTGGTCATATGGTGGCTTTGGTAATTCAACAAATCTGTTAATGGAATTTTTCTTTAATGTGTGGTAAAGAGGTTCATCTCTCCACGTGGTTATTGTGTTTGAAAAAACTTGTTCGAAAAGATTTTTAAGCCTGTCGAAATATTGCGTTTGTTCTTTTAAATCGGCTGTGTGCGGAGTGAGTGATATGTTAAGTTTGTACTCATTGGCAAACAGTTCTCCGTCTACTATTATGATTGATTTGAATTTTGTCTTCCAGGTAAATGTGTTTGACATCAAAACTATTTACTAGTCTATGTTGACCAAGTCGCCAAGGTCTGGCTCGCCTCTTAATTTTTTATTATTCTTGTGCCAGTCCTCTATACGTTTCTGTCGCACAGCGTCTTGATATGTCTTCAGTGCCATCTGTAGGTTGTGTAACATCTCTGGATTTCTTCCACGTCTCGCGATTGCAACTTTCCTAGATAAGTCTTTGATTCTTTTGGAAATGTCTTCCTCTGACATGTTGCCTATCTCTTCTTGTAGTGGATGGAAGTACATTATACCCCTTTAATTATTATGCGTACTGTTTACCTAGTTGGTGCATCAACACAGTTGTGCCACCGTCTGGTGTCATGAATTCATACAGCACCCTGCCCAAGCCCGGGCTGATCTCATCAGAGGTTCCATCACTGCCATGGACGTTGTCTGCTTTTATTGTAGCAGTCGGGAACGTCAAAGTAGATGCCGTTGGAGCCACAATAATATCTAGAATGATCCTACCCAAAGCGCCTGAGGGTGGAAAGTTGGTAAATGTGAAAGTTGTTGATGCCGTTACAGTGGCAGTTTGGTAATGTCCGTTCTCGTGGTTCAATGTAATTGCGCCACCGGACACACTTCCATGAGCAAACACTGTCTCTGATGTGTCCTTCAATTTTGCTCTTGTAACCTCGTTGTCTGTGAAGTTACTGGCCGCGTTCATGTTGGCTTTGTTTGTTTGCAGGTCAACGATCTCTGTGACTGCTTCTGTAAAATTGTTTTTTATCGCAGTGAAATTGTCTCTGAATCCTTGAGAGCTGTTGTCCTGCCCTGCTGTTGGATATGCTCCGTCTACGTTACCTGGTGTTATTTTACTTGCCATTATTGGATTCCTTTATCCCTAAATTTAAGATATTTATCGTTGGCACGTTCTACCTTAATTATTGTGCCTGCAGACGGTACTTCTTTGGTAAAAGTTATTGTTGTTTTCTTGGTTGTCGTGTTGTGCGACAGTGTTATTCCAAACTCGTGATCCGCTGATCTTATAACGCCGTCGGCAGTGAGATAAGTTGGTGTAATGTTGTTGTCGGCTGTAACGCCCTGTCCAACAAACACAGTTGCAGTTCCTTCCTTGACTAAAATATCCTCTTCATGTATCAATTCTGCCACTTCAAACGCTGTAGTAGATCCATCACCAGTGAAAGTCTCAGTTGCAACCTTGCTCCTGCTTACGATATACCTGTCAATAGTGAATGATATATTTTTGAAATTATAATTGCCGTCCGCTATTCTCTTTTTGACCAGTGCAGATGTTCCTGGTTTACAATAACAGATTGGCACAGCCATTACATAACCCAGTGGTGCTAGGTCTCCACTCTGCGTAGTCTTCATCCAAAGAGGTAGGTAGTCCCATTCCTTGTGTCCGAGACTCTTCATTCTTGATCTCATGTTTGCGACAGCATTTGGATACACAGTTTCGATGAATCCTAGATCAGCACTTAACTGATTTGCAAATCTCACTTTAGATCCTGAAGTGCTAAAAGAAAGCCCACCGTCTGTGGTTACTTCGTAGTTGACGTAGTCTGTTGTAGCATTCATGCTGGAAGCTCTTGGTCCAAGCAATGGTTTTGTGATAGCGTCTCTGAGTTTTATTGCACTACTAACAGCTAGTCCGTTTTTGTTCACCAATTGGTCTTTTATCTCGACATACACAACTTCGTATTTCGTGGTTTTTCCTTCTTTAGCAACAGCAGTTTTAAGATCTCCGAAGTAAAGAGTTTTCGGTGAGTGATTCTGTTCCATCTGATTTTGGAATTCAGTAAGTGTCTGTGACTCAAGACCGGAAAGCATCAACATGTCCGGTTTGTTTTTCATTCCAAAATTGTCATCCTCTGGTCTGTAAATGTAATCAGTATTATTAATATTTGTATTCTGAGATATATTATAAAAAATATTTTGATCGATAAACGATGTTGCATGTCCCGTCATGTTTCCATACTGTACCGAAGTGTATGGAATGCTGATGTTTAACGTGAACTCTTTTGATGTGGCCGCTGTTTGATATTGGTCACTTACTGTCACTGTAAACGTGTAGGCTCTTGTAGAGTCTGCAAAATCACTTGGGTCAATAGTGCCTACAAGATTTCCATGTGATGAAAGCGTGATCCCTGTTGGCAAAGATCCAGATGTAAGAGTGTAATCTAGCACTCGATTTGATACTGTTGCCTCTGCCTCTATGGACAGTGTGCTCGGTATGTCGGCTGTCAACGTTCCAACGACAGCAGGTGTTGTGAAATTAATGCCTATGTCAATTTCACCTACCACTTTCATGGTGAAAGTTCTTTCAGAGAACGTGTTAAGGCCTGTAGCAACCACCCTGTTAGCTTTGATCGTAAATGTGTGATCGACTTCTATAGCAGATTGCCTTGCTAAAGTTCCATGTATCTCCCCCGAGTTTATGTCTATGGAAAGCCCTGTAGGTAATGAACCAGATGTGATACTGTATTCTAGGTTGGCTTGTAATGGATCAAAGTCTGAAACATCGATCCTGATGAGAACTTTGTTGTCATGTCTGAATGTTCCGAGATCCGACTCTGTTGTAAACACAGGAGGTCTGCCTGTGTGAGCATCCATTGTAATGAAACTCGTTCCGATCAACGTTTGATCAATAGTCACATTTGAATTTGATACAACCCAATAATCTGCAGAGTAAACAAATATATTAAAATTCCTATCGGTACTAGAAACACCATCCGTTACCCTTACTATGAAATCATAGTTTACAGATTTAGATTTTGATACCACAGTCCTGTCATAGATGTTTCTTAGGTTTGTTGGTTCACCACCATCGCTTGGAGTCAGTGCTGAAAAGTCTGGGAAAGGATCAAAATCATAACCACCCTGCGGTCCATAGGCCTCATCGATTGCTAGTTGAACTATTCCTGATATCTTACCAGCGGTTGTCATGGTCACCCCTGGCGGTAGTGCTCCTTGCACAACTTCATACACTAGATTCTGTCCAGCGGCTGTGTCTGTGTCTGTCGCGACTATGTCGTATTCTATGTAAGAACCATCAAGCACTGTGACGTTTCCTGTAACATCTGCTGTGGACAAGATGCTATCACAAGTCGATGAACTGTCGGAGGTGTAGACTGTGGATAAAGGTTGGTTCAGCTGTCCTGCCACTGTTGTGAATGAGGGTGCATCTGCACCTGACACATCTAACGTGAATGATCTGTCTGTGATTGCGGATCCGGCCGTGGCTCGCACGACGAAGGTGTAAAGAGTTCTTTTGGCAACCTCAGCCGGGGTTCCTGTTAGTAAGCCTGTGGAAGTAAGAGACATTCCTGATGGTAGGCTACCTGCAATCAGTGAGTATACAATGGCCGTTGAATCACTAGTATTCGCTTCTAGTTGAAGCGAAAATGATGCTTGTTCATCTATAGATGCAATTTTACCTGCTGTGGTAGTCCACACTGGTGTCGCCATTAAAATACTCCTTACAAGGGTATTTATTCGCAATTACCTATGATTATTCTGTGTACGAATCCAATGTTCCAGGTGCTGTCTAAGGGATTCACGTTTCGTTGTATCCTGCTCACGCCGTATGGCTTCCTCCAACCGTTTTATCTCTGATTGTGGAGACCTATACTGTTTTTGTGTACTATAATGTCTCTTCATTCTTGTGTTGTTGAAGACTTACTGTATTGTTTTGTTAACGATTAACTATTAACTAACTGCCGCTGTAAATGGTGTTGCTGGGTTGGCACCTGCCGCTACCCTCATAACACCTCTAACGTGGTATTGGTTAGTTGCTATGTCTATCAACTCAAGATAATCACCAACTATGCCGCCCGTAGTACCACCGTTAAGTGTGATAGTATCAGAAGCCGCCACTGTTGGGAA
>Ga0307488_10003528_pt1 | contig 13072 bp, 19 predicted proteins | sample SB02metaG_FD_202248 | JGI IMG/M metagenome (GOLD analysis project Ga0307488, IMG submission 202248) | Sea-ice brine microbial communities from Beaufort Sea near Barrow, Alaska, United States - SB 0.2 | ecosystem: Environmental > Aquatic > Marine > Coastal | place: USA: Alaska | collected...
TGGTCTCAGTGACCAGAAATGGCTCAGGTTGAGGTGAGAAGCGGACGAGTGGAAGCCCCTGCTGAGCGGTGCGACGCACCTCAACGGCCAGGAGGGCGTCCGCGGTATGGCCAGTGTGACATCGATATCCTGGATGACAATATCGATATTGTCATCTCCCATATCGATATCCCATATCCCATATCGATATCGGATCATAACTAGTCACTCTGGGTACGGCTTGGCAGAGATTGCTCATGATGTCCATCAACACGTTTCAAACCCTCACATATTAAGTATGACTCACTGTTGGAGGCTTGGAGCGACTTGCCGCTCTGAGTTACCGTGTTATGATTGGTCGAGAAATCTAACGCTCCTGAATGTACCGTGTTCACTGTTATTTGGTTTAGATTGTATTGTTCTGGTTGGTCGGTTGGTCGAGAACGTTTGACTCGATACCAAAACCTGACACTGAGCTTGCGTTTGAATGGCAACCTGAGATGTTCTGAGCATTTTCTGTCGGGCCCTACTCCGCGGTGCATGGGATCCCAACTCTGGGCGCTTCAAAGTGCGGCTGAGCGATGGGCGCGAGATCGGCGTCAAGCCCGAGAACCTCGACATCATCTAGTCCGTTCAGGGCGTGTATGGGGACGGGGACCGGGGGCCAGGGAGAAAGCCTGGTGCCTCCATAATTATGCGTATTCCTCCCATTGATCATATGACGGATGGGGTTAATCCCTGCTCACCATGTGAGACCCTTCGTTGGGGCTCGATGAATGTTAATTAGTTGAACAGAAGGAGCACACTTAGCAGCAAATATGCCCGCGCTCGACACACACACGTGTTGCACACACGTTGCACACGAGACACGCCGACCGTACACGAGACACAGTCTCACGAAACGCCGCACCTAGCTATAGCTCTTTGTCAATGATCACCATGTAGTCCGTGTGAATCACCTTGGGGTTCGATGAGACGTTGGTTGAAACAAAACGACACGCGAGAAGGCACTCGTGCTACTCTATGTAAAAGGAATCGCATGTTTCCCATGTTTCTCATATTCCAGTGGTGTGAGTCCGATTCCGACCCCCAAATGGCGCGCTGCGCTGGCTTATGCTGCAGTGTACGTCATGTTACTCTGGCTTATGCTGCTACTTTGGCTCATCATCCGTTATTCAGTCATGTGCTTCATCATCATATGTATGCGTTCTGTGCTTCATCATATGTGTCGTCGTCAATTGTCGTGACTGCGTTGTGCGCTTCTCGTCTACTACATGTGTATGGTTCCTGTGGTGGTGTGGACTGCGAAAACTACATCTTGATGTTGGTGATGCCGCCGTGCGTCGTGCTCAACTGTTCCACCTCCTCCGGCAGCGGCGCCAGATCCGGGTTGTTGCCGAGATTCAAAGACGTCAAGGCGGTCAGATTCCCGAGCTGCTTCGGCACGCTCGTCAACCGGTTCCGGTTGAGCCGCAAGTCCTCAAGCGCGGTCAGCCCCCCGAGCGCCGCCGGCACGCTCGTCAGCTGGTTCCGGTTGAGCCGAAAATCCTCCAGCGAGGTGAGCATCCCGAGCTCCGCTGGCACGCTCGTCAGCCGGTTTCTGTTGAGCCGCAGGTCCTTGAGCGCCGTCAGACCCCCGATGTAGCGGCGCAGGTTAATTTTGAAAGCAGAAGTTGAAAGCACTTTAACAATCTTTAGTTTCGATCGCTTAGTTCCAGGCGGTTTCGACTTGGGTTTGATAGGGTCAACCTGCACCGACCTACCCCGAGCTCCGCAGGCACGCTCGTCAGCTGGTTCCGGTTGATGCGCAACCTCTTAAGCGCGGTCAGCCCCCCGAGCGCCGCCGGCACGCTCGTCAGCTGATTGTTGGCGATGTCCAACGACTCCAGCGCGGTAAGGCCGCCGAGCTCCGCCGGCACGCTAGTCAGCTGGTTCTCGCGGAGGATCAACACCTCCAGGGCGGTGAGGTTCCCCAGCTCCGCTGGCACGCAAGGGCTTACAGTCGTCCACTTCTCAGCTTAACTTGAGCCGTGTCAGTCACAAGAAGCCACCCTACACACCCTAAACACCCCCAAATACCCCATTACACGGGCTACACAAGCCCTTCGCAAATCCCCTATCCCATACAAAGCGCTCAAGTTGAGCTGAAAAGTGGACGAGTGTAAGTCCCTGCCGGCACGTCGCCCGTCAGCTGGTTCCCGTCCAGGTTCAACACCTTCAACCAGGGGCTTACACTCGTCCACTTCTCAGCTCAACCTGAGCCGTTTTTGACACGAAATCACACCCTAAACATCCCCGAACACTCCCTGACACCGCGTAAACACCCCCTTACCATCCCCTAAACACCCCCTCCATGCACCCCCTATCCCACAGGAAGCGCGAAGTTGAGCTGAAAAGTAAACGAGTGTAAGCCCCTGCCTTCAACGCGGTGAGGCCCCCGAGCGCCGCCGGCACGACGCCTGTCAATTTCTGCTCCCGAAGCTCAATCTTCACCACGCGCCCCTGCGCGCCGACGGTGACCCCCTCCCACGCAGGGGCTTACACCCGTCGTTCCAATTTCAGCTCAACTTGAGCTCTTATGTCCACCGTGTTACCCAACTTGACTCATGAATGTGTCCTGGAGTTGCTCAAGTTGAGCTCTAATGTGAACGAGTGTAAGCCCCTGCCTCCCATGCAGACACGGGCGCGTTCTCGTCGCTCCACACCCGCTGCAGCGGCGGGGAGCTGGCGCGCCATTCCAGCAGAATGGATCGGTCGAGGTCAGCGGGAGATGAAGGCTTCGACCTCTTCAGGACGTTGTCGACACCACCGCGGCCGGCACCCTGCGCGAGCGCTCCGCCGGTGGCCTCGAGCAGCAGCATCGCCACGGCGAGCGCGAGTGCGGCGGCGGTGGCGGCGGCGGCGGCGGGCATCGTCGAGCGCGGGGACCCTGCTGCACGAGCGGGGCACGGGTCGGAAGTGTGAGGGAAAAGCATCCACTGGCGGCGTCTTAGCTCAGCGTGCGCCTTCCGAAAGCTTCCAAAAACATCGATGTCCATCGATCATTCCCATAAGGCTCGGCAACCCTCCCCCGGCCGGGCCGCGGTTCTTCCGGAGAAAATAATCGTTCCATCTTTTTCCATTTGGTGGTCTATTGACTCAAAAACCTGGGGGGCTAAAGTCCGATTTCCAGTTTTTTCTATGGTCTATTGATTCGCAAAACCGATCGACTAGCATCCGATATTTAGTTTGTTGGCTGTCTATTGACTCTCAAAAGCGAGGGACTCTGGTGCCTAAGGCAGGTCCGGATTTCCGGTGTAAGCTGGGTAAGCGGCAGCCAAGTCTGCCGGTTCTGTTATGACAAAATGCAACTGGCGCGAGTGGAACGGACAGAGTGCGAACGCTGAACAGGAACATACTTACTCTTGAGCGCCGGGCGGCCGGCATATTATCTTCCGACCCGAAAGACTGTCCAAATCATGGAGATGGCGGGCCTGTAGAGCTAAGTCAGTGAGTGGCCATTGTGTCAGATGACGGCGGCCGTCGTTGTTGTTGCGACTTGGGCATATCAACCGCGCCCCGCCGCCTGTCACGTGGGACATGCCGCGCACGAGGAACGTCCCGCGGCAGAGCAAGGGGGGCGCTGTCCGCGAGGGTAACTATGTGAACGAGCGATGTCAGCGACGGTTTACTCACTGTTGGTGTCATAAGAATTGTTGTTATTCCATCGTTAATACTGTCTGGTGATTGAATTTGTGAGTTCAGTACTACTCTGGAATTCGTAACAGTGTCGTGGTTGTCATGCATTGAGCCATTTCCTTTTGACTAGCATTCATCGAGCCCCAAGGCGCTCGACTCGTGACATGGCGAGCATCAAAGCAATTCATCCACATCCCTCAGAACTGGTCAGGCGTTGTGATTTAGGCGTGTCATGCATTAGGACTGGGCAAGCAATGTGCGGTATCAATTATCGTAAAAGCTGAATATTACGCCACATCAGTTATCGTAGAAGCTGAGTAATGCGCCATATCAGCCATCGTCACAGCTGAATTCAGGCAAGCAATGCACCAATCTCGTATCATTATGCACCATACTCGCATCAGTTATCGTAAAAGCTGAATTAGGCGCACAATGCGCCGTATCAGTTGTCGTAAAAGGTGAACGTGTAGTCGTCGCCGTCGCGCGCCTTGCTGTAGTGCCGCACGTTGAAACTGAAAGCTACACTTGAAAACACCATATCGTATTCCAGTTTCAAGCGCTTAGATCCGCGCGCTTTCAACTTGGATTTCATCGGTTCAACTTGCAGCGCCTCACCTTGGCCGCCACTGCGGCGCGGTGGGAGCGCGGCCAGAATACCAGCGCGGCGCGGCTGTACCACCGCCCCATGTCCTAGGTGTAGCGGCGCAAGTTGGAATTTGAAGCAAAAGTTGAAAGCAGGTGGTCATCTTATAGTTTCAAGCGCATGGTTCCAGGCGCTTTCAACACGGGGTTTAGCGGATCAACCTGCACCGCCCTACCTGGGGGTCGTTGCCCAGGAACTCCACTTTCTCACGCTTCTTTTGGTACATCCTCGCCCGCGCCCTCCCACGCTTCTGGCGCGCCTCGTCCTCGCCCGAACCCTCCTCGTCTTCCATTTCCTCCTCATCGGCCTCGTCCTCCTCATCGGAATCGGAATCGGCACTGTCGCTAGCGAACTCCACGTCAGCATTGTTGCAAGCGCAAGCCACAGGATTGGATGGAAACCGTCGGGGAGCTGTGCAGCTCGCAGCTTCCGCCTCCTGCTGCAGGATAGAGTCCTCGTCCGACAGGAGCAGCTCGTTCATTCCGATGTGCATGTCTCCGCCGTGAAGCTCCTGTGGCCCGTGCGGCTCGGTTCCATTCTCACGGTGCCATTTCTTCCACGCGCGTACGCTCGCCGCGTCCTGCTGGAATCTGAACATGCCAGTCTCGAGGTTCAACAGACCAGCACGAGCCAGGCTTCGCAATATGTCATGTGAGATTTCACCCCCATAGTCAAGGCCTTCGATGTGCTCATCCAGTCCGCAGAGCCACTCAATGCCGTCAAAAGAATCCGGCAGCCAGCACGGGGGTGCGTTTGTCTGTTTGTCAGCGAGCGTCTTGAACACACCAGGGTCTCCCGGCAGCAGCGGAATGAGATCACCGGTGGTGTTGTATCCCTCAGTTATCTCGCCGCCGCGCTCTATGCCAGTGATGAGGGTGAGAAACACGTCGAAGGCGTAGGGCGATTCGTCTTGCGCGGTGGCGGTGGCGGCAGCGGCGGCAGAGGAGGAGGATGCCCCAGTGACAGCAGCACCACCAGTACCAGCGGTGTCAGAACCAGAAGCAACAGCACACGCGGCACCAGTACCAGCAGCACCACCAACAGCAGCAGTACCAGGATGTAGCGGCGCAAGTTGAAATGGAAAGCAAACGTCGAACGCGATTTATGATACTCTAATTTCAAGTGCTGAAAGCACAGGCGCTTTCAACGCGGTTTCTGATACTGTCAACCTGCTTTCAGGACCGCCCTACCAGCAGAAGCATCACCACCAGTAGCGGGCCGCGTCAGGCTGTGGCGCACAGTGTCGTACTGGAACGGGTCGAGGCGGTTCATATCCTCCAGCCCGGCGGTGCGCACCAGCGTCTCCGCACACATCTCCCGCAGTCCACCGACGCCGCCGCCCGCCGGCACCCGCCGCGCCGCGTCCAGGAGGTTGCCCACCACGCGGTCGCGGCCCTAAGCCCAGGGCCTTGCACTCGTTCCCCTTTCAGCTCAATTCATGAAGCTCTGTCGAGAGAAACTTCAAGTGGCAGGGCGGGGTGAGGTACCAAACAGCTCAGGTTATGCTGGAAAAGGGAACATCTACCAGGCCCCGCCTTGAGCGCGTGCAGGCCCCGCTTGAGCGCCTCTGGCGTGTAGTTGTGTGACAGCACGGCTACGAACTTGTGGGGCTTCTGCAGGTAGGACTCGTCGAGCGGGGCGGATTCTTCCTCGGAAGAGGATCAAGTAAATAACAAATGTCAATATGAGGCACGTCGTGGCATGACATTATGGATGAATAAGTGTCTGTCTGAATGAATAAGTGAACTCGGCTTTCAAACATGGCGAAAGACGTGGCGAGAATGATTCACTCTTCCCTACCGTGATGTGGTGGTATAGCCGCGGGCTCTCGGCCGCCCACTCGCGCACCGCCCGCGCGATCTGCTCCACCGCGTTGCACGGCCCGGCATGAACTGCTCAAAACTTCACAGGGTGGCACATAATGGGGGTCCGGGCGAACGCCTGGTGCCTTCTTTATATGCACGCGGAACAGTCTCTCCCTTACTGTCTCAGGGTGGCATTCAACATAAGAAACGAGGGTTTCAGATGTGTTGAAGGACGTTCTGAGATTTTTGGCCAGGCCCCACCGCATCCTTTGTAGCGGGCTGCGGCGGCGCGAAGGAGGGGACGCGCAGGCGGGCGGCAGCAGCGGCAGGCGGCCCATTCATCACGGCGTCGTCGTGGTAGAGCGTGTAGACGAGCGCCAGCCGCGAGCCGGAGGTGACCTCCTCCACCTCGTGGTAGCAGTCGGCATAGAAGAAGAACGCATGCATCCTCTTCTTGGCGGCGGCGCCCTGCTGGCTGAAGCAGCACGCGGTGGAGTCGCCGCCGGCATCGGAGAGGTCTGCCGGGTGGTACACCGTCAGCTCGCCGCCCCGCAACCAGGGCCGAGTATTTTATCATGATAATTAAAGACAAGCCCGCGTTCGAAAACAAATTGGTCTGGTAAACATCTGTCATCCTCTCGACCAGTCACATCAGGATAAAAGTCTGGTAAATACCAGTCAAATTTGTTTTCGATCGTGGGCTTCTCTGTAAACGTCATATTATTAATCGAAAATTGAACATGTGTAGCTAACGTACGACGCTTCCGCTCTGCAACAACGCAGTATACATGAGTTGAAAAGTGGACGAGTGTCAGGCCCGGCCTGGAAAACGGAGGGCAGCTGGATGACGAGCGTGCCGAAGCACCCGTCCAGGCGCTCGTTGTCGCGGTGCCGCCGGAAGAAGCATCCCTCCTCGTACTAGGGCCAGGCAGATGTAGTTGCTCCCCACTTGATAAGATCTCATCGAGCTAATCGATGTTTCGAGGGATCAAGATGCGTCTCCTCAGATGACGTGGCGGGCAACATGTGCTTGGCCGGACCTCGTACATGAGCAGCTTGTAGAGGTCAGCCTGGATGGGCGCCCACTGCTCGCACCCCAGCGCGGCGGTCACCTGCGCCAGCAGCGGCTGCATCACGCGCTCGTCCCACTGCAGGGCCTCGCACTCGTCGCCGTCGCAGCTCAGTTCAAGCGTGTTTAAACGTGCACGACCAGGGTAAAAGCATGGCGCCTCTCTTAACACGCGGAACTCAAGCGTCTCTCTCGCTCTCTGAGCTGAGATGGGAACAAGTGTAAGGCCCTGCCCCACTCCTGCGTGTTGTCAATGCTGAAGTCGTCGGGCAGCAGGTGCCGCCGCTCCGGGTCTCCCTACACGACGTGACCCCCCTGTTTGCACTTGGCAGCTTGACTATCTTTGAGGTCATGACCTGGGAGATCGCAAGTCTGAGTGTGGTTTCGCTGGAAGTGGCTGAGTTGCAGAAAGTTCTTCGGTGTTGGGTGAGACAGGCCCTGCCAGCAGCGGCGCACGTCCAGGTTGACCACTGCCTCCGCACCTTTGCCCACGCACGCGCGGCTCGACGCCTGCGCACGTGGCGGCAGCGGCGCGAGGGGGGACGTCGAGATCAAAGCTCGATAAGTAGCAAATGAGCTCACACAGTCAAGTGTATGAGGGGACGTACCTCGACGAGGGCCTGGTGCTGGCGGCTGGCCTTTTCCACGGGCAGGCGCAGGGTCTCGCTCACGCCCCCGCGTGTGCGCGCGCCGCCGACAGGCTCTTCTTTGCGGACGGTGAGCACGGGTAGCGGTGCGTCCTGAGGGAGCGGGCAGTGCCCTGCGAAGTCCCCCAGGGCGTACGGCCCGGCAGAAAACGACCAAAACATCAGGCGGATAGCATGTATTAATTCAAGAAACGAGGATTGGCGACGGACGTTTGGTGTTGTGCTGAGCGATTTCTGGCAAGCCCTACCGCGGTGGTTAGGGCTTGGAGTAGGGTACGTAGCTTGGCGCGCGCGTTGTGCGGCAGCCGCGGCGGATCCGGCGCTGATCCGGCGGCGGCGGCGGCGGAGGATCCCCCGGCGTGGGACATCGGGGAAGCGGGCGTGGTGCTGCCGGGCTCGATACGGACGGCGGCGGGGGGCGGTTCAGCGTGCGCTGCGCTGTGAGTTGTGTGTGAACTCGAGCCAAGCGGGCCGGCTGGGCGGCGGACGAGCGGACACTACCCCAAATAAAATAACCCAGCCACGAAGGGGTGCCGAGCTTCCCCATAACAGCGTCCCCCGCCGCCACACGGCCGCCTTCATATCGTTTCGCCACCCGCGCCGACGTGCCTGTAAGTATGGCTGCAGCCTACTCCTCCGCGGCCGCGCTCGCGTCCGCGCCCGTGCCCGTGATCGTCCGCAGCGGCACCGCCGCGTCGCCGTTGCTCGGGCCGCTGATGGTGGAGTGGGGCGACGTCTTTCGGGAGGAGGTGCTGAAGAAGTGGCTGGACCCCGCGGAGTGCGCCCTGCTCGCGCGCGCGTGCTGGAAGTGCGGCGAGGCGGTGGCGTCGACGGCGGCGGGGATCGCGTGTGCGGAGGACTGCGCGGTGTTGCCGCTCGCACCGCTCAAGATCGTGGACTTCTTCGTATCCGTCAAGCTGCTGGCGTGGGCCAAGGCGAACGGGTGCCCGTGGGATTCTAGGGTTTGTTCTGCGGCCGCGCAGGGAGGGCGCCTGGAGGCGTTGCGGTGGGCGCGGGAGCTCGACTGCCCGTGGGATGACACGGTGTGTGAACTCGCCGCTCGGCATGGGCACCTGGAGCTGCTGCAGTGGGCGCGGGAGCGCCACTGCCCGTGGCATGGGGGCAAGGTGTGTTCGTCGGCAGCTTTGGGCGGGCACCTTGGGGTGCTGCAGTGGGCGCGGGTGAACGGCGCCCTGTGGGACCTGTGGACGTGTGCGCAGGCCGCTCGAGGCGGACACCTGGAGGTGCTGAGGTGGGCGTGGGAGCATGGCTGCCGGATGGATGCAATGACGTGCGCACACGCCGCTCGGGGCGGGCACCTAGAGTTGTTGCGGTGGGCGCGGGAACACAACTGCCCGTGGGACCGGTGGACTTGCGCACTCGCCGCTGCGGGCGGGCACCTGGACGTGCTGCAGTGGGCACGGGAGCGCCACTGTCCGTGGGATGCACTGACGTGTGACGCCGCCACTAAGGGTGGGCAAACGGAGGTGCTGCGGTGGGCGAAGGAGCACGGGTGTCCGGGTGGCGAGGACTATTGAAAGCAACGCGCAGAAACACGCCGCCGCTCGGCGTCTCGCAACGAATGAAGCAGCTGGCTATGTCCACCATGAAGCTAGCTATGTTTACAATGTAAGCCAGCTATGTTTACCGTTACAAAGACGAGCAACCATACGTGCCCCCGTGCCCATACCGCTAGCCGCTGGTCCTCCACTGCGCCTCACGTGTACATCCCTCACACGGGCCACGAGGCCAACGACGTCAGTGGCGAGCCATCACATCCACCTCTGGTCGGAAGGTGTGGGGGGCAGCGCGGTCATCAGCTCACCACAGAGGTCGAAGCCAGTGTAGCAGGGGCTTAACATCGTCCACTTTTCGGATTGACGTGAGCCACTTGTAGTCGACAAATTTCGTGATTTGGAAGTTTTAGTGACAAAAAATAGCTCAAGTTGAGTTCAAAAGTGGACGAGTGGTTTGGGAAACCCCTGTTATGTAGCGTGTGGGGACTCGAGCAGTGTCGAAAGATGTTTCCACCGCATGGGGCATGCCAATTCTTAATTTGAAAGGAACACATCGCGCCGAGTGGTCATCACACCAACCGGAGGGGATTGTATAGCACCGTTTACCACGGTGTACCGGGTCACACATGTGGGCCCTCACTCTCCCGGCAGCGCCACCACCTTCCCGCCGCATGCCGACCAGCCATGGCATCTCCTGCTTGGATTGGTTGCGACGCCATGACATGACATTAAACCAGTCGCAAAGTCAAGATCGATGATTGACTGAGCACTCTCCGCCGCCAAACTGCGTCTGTTTCACCGGGCGATGACTGGCTGTTATTTCCCCGCCTTGTTGTTAGAGGTTTGAAAGAAAAGTTGGCCGCACACGCCACACCACTACTTTGCGCAGCACGGCGGCGCGCGACTGCCGTGCGCTGCCGCCCGAGGCCCCCGCGCCGCCCGCGCCGCTGAGCACCTCGCTGTCGCACGCGCCGCCCTCGTCACCTCCTCTCCCTCATCGCCCCTAAATCACGTCGGCCACGACAGCTTGTTGCCGTGCAAGGCGTCTGCCCCCGCCACCCTCCCAAGCCACAATGCACACCCCCCAACCACGCGCCGCTCAGCGAGCACACGCCACCATCTCACTGCCGCCATGCATACCCCCGCCGCCGCCGCCGCCGCCGCTGCCGCCGCCGACGCCGCACGCCCTCCCCACCGCGGAGAGGTCGTGTGCATGTCGGCTGCTCTCGCTGCGCTGTTGGGCCACGCCGCGGGCGCCGAGCTGTCCGAGGACGAGCTGTTGGACGGGCTGAGGGAGGCGGGGCTGATAACCTACCCGTCACCGCTGCTCGGGCGGCTGCTCGGGATCCTGCCCGGGCGGCTGTTCGAGCTGTGTGTGCTCCTGCCCTGGTGGCTGCTCGTGCGGCCGCGGGGGGCAAGCCCCCCTCCCCGCCTCCGCGCGTGCCTGTTGGGCGCGCTCGCCGAGGAGCTGGCAAGGCCTCACTGAACAAACAATGAGGACCCTTCCCAGCTCACACCCAAAGAGAGCCTTGCTGATCAACTCAAGTTGAGCTGAATCAATTGGGTTTGTCTTCTCCAAATTATAAGCCAGGTGGCGGTGAACGTCTATGCGTTCGAGCAAGGCCTCACTCCGCCACAAACCGCACTGCGTGCCTGAGGAACCTCAGTCTTTCTTACCTGCGGCTCTCAGGGCCTGTAATTGTAATCGGCAAATACTCACGGAACAAAGACCCTTGGTGGTGGGCCTAGCCAAGGGCGCCTATCTTGACGAGGACGGGTTGTTGGGTGGGCTGCGGGAGAAGGGGCTGATCACCTGTCCGTCCTCGACGCTGCTCGCGTTCCTCGAGGAGTACCCGGACCTCTTCAAGGACGAGGTGCTACTGTGGCTGGACCCCCCCGCGCGAGCCTCGCTCGCGCGCACGGGACGCGTGATGCGCGACACGGTGTACCCCCTCGCCATCTTCCCATCCGGCCCGCCGCGGGGGCTCCACCTAGGTCCCGTGCGCCTGTTCAAGGTAGGGCCTATGATATTGCCCGCCACGTAGTCCGACGCAGTTTCAACCCGTTTCTTCAGTTGAATGGCATCCTATGACGCGACGGGCAGTATGTGGCAGACCGTTTCTTGAGTTGAATGGCATCGTATGACGTTGCAAGCAATATCTGCCAGGCCCTGCCTCATGGTTCGGGACTTCCTCGGATCCGTCGAGCGACTGGCTTGGGCCAGGGCGAACGGGTGCCCGTGGGAAGCGAGGATGTTGGGCATCATCGCTCAGCACGGAAACCTGGCGGTGCTGCAGTGGGCACGGGAGCACGACTGCCCGTGGGATCTGTGGACGTGCGCGCGCGCCGCTTTTGGCGGACACCTGGCGGTACTCCAGTGGGCGCGGGATCACGGGTGCCCGTGGGACGCGCGGACGTGCCGCTTCGCCGCTGAGGGAGGGCACCTGGAGGTGCTGCAGTGGGCGCGGGAGTACGGCTGCATGTGGGATGCGACGACGTGCATGTTCGCCGCTTCGCACGGGCACCTGGCGGTATTGAAGTGGGCGAGGGAGCGCGGGTGCCCGTGGACATCGACGACATGTGAGTACGCAGCTTATGGCGGGCACCTGCACGTGTTGAAGTGGGCCCGGGAGCACGGGTGCGCCTGGGACGAGCAGACGTGCAATATCACTGTCCGTCATTTGGCGAGGCCGGGGCGCATGGAGGTGCTGAGGTGGGCGCGGGAGCATGGCGCCCCGTGGGACGCGGCGACGCGCGATCTGGCAGCAACGGAGGGATACACCGATTACCTCCCTCTCTCTCCCTGAATCGGCCGCCGAGGCTGAACAACCCAGAACGAAGAAGAATGATGACGAGCCGTTCACTGTTGGCTACAGTTGAAATATATCATGGCCTAATGATGCCGTTGTTTTTGCGCACCCAGCCCATATCAGTGGTGGACAGTGGTGAATTCATGCTCGCCATGTGAGCACCTTGGGGCTCGATTCCACTCGAATTGCGTTAGCTGGTGGATGGCGTGGTGAGCACCGGTGCACGATGTGGCGAATGACGTGGCGAGCACTGGTAGACCGTGTGGTGGATGACGTGGCGAGCACTGGTACACTATGTCGTGGATGAAGTCACAAATGTAGCGTCGCTCCCCGAAACGTCTATCGGCAAATAGACAGCGACGCGCGCACCTCGCACCGCCGCACGAATTCAATGAATGTTTAATGAAATGATATGAATACAAATCAGATTAGCAGCGCTCCACCGCGACAGGTTGAGCTTCTGCATCTGCAGGTCCTCACACGGAGGTTACATATTGCAATACATATGAGCTCGAATTTTGCATGTGTAGTCCGCACCCACACTACTCTTCTCGCATGATTTAATGGGCCCTTCATGAAAATAATTAACGTATGGGCAATCATCGATGGCCCTAGGACGCCCTCAGGGCAAACATACATCGATGTGGATGCGCATTTTAACACAGTCGCGTTCTCGTGACACCAATGGGCAAACGTACAGCGACGAGCACCTCGCTACGTCTGTATGGGCAAACAGTGGCGTCCCAAAAACACCCCTCAACAACCCCTCAACGTATCCTAGAACCCCCTCAATCCCCCCCTCAAGAGCTCCTCAACATCTCCGCAGGGCCCCCACAATACCCCCCTCAACACTCCCTCAAGATCCCCTCAAGATCCCCTCAGGATCCCCTCAACTCCCCCTCAACACCCCCTCAACACCCCCTC